>Ga0265797_10010315_pt1 | contig 11918 bp, 5 predicted proteins | sample P2T30metagenome_FD_192433 | JGI IMG/M metagenome (GOLD analysis project Ga0265797, IMG submission 192433) | Plant litter microbial communities from East Loma Ridge, Irvine, California - P2 T30 | ecosystem: Environmental > Terrestrial > Plant litter > Unclassified | place: USA: California... | reverse complement strand
GAAGAACACGACCATCCGCTCGGCCGCGATTTCCGGCCAGGCCGAAACCGTGTACTTCAACAGCGACACGCGCCTGGTGGCCAAGAACGCCAGCTTCTACAGCGAGCAGGACACGCTCAACCTGAAGGGCTGGGCATGGTTCTACAACACGCTGGTGGCGGGCAACGTCGACTTCATCTGGGGCAGCAGCCACGCGGCCCTGTTCGAGAACAGCGAGATCCGCAGCGTCGGCGACAGCACCAGCGCGACGAGCGGCGGCTACGTGCTGCAGGCGCGTGTGCCGGTGGCTTCGGACATCGGCTACGTGTTCCTGAACAGTGCGTTGACCCATGGTGTGGGCCCCGGTCCGAACCACGGCGACGTGCCCGCCGGCGCCACCTGGCTGGCGCGCAGCCCGGGCGGCACCGCCACATGGGACAACATCGCCTTCATCAACTGCCGGATGGACGGCCACGTCGCTGCCGCAGGTTGGGCCGGCCTGGGCGTGAATGGCCAGCCGGCGCCGAATCCGGTCGTGCCGACGGCGGACGCCGGCTGGCGCGAGTACGGCAGCACCACGCTGGGCGGGGCGCCGATCGACTTGCGTTTGCGGGTGGGTGGGTATGCCTTGAGCGATGCGGAGGTGGCTGCCAGGTTTGCTACGCGCGCTAAAGTGTTTGCGGGTTATGGTGGCGGCGCGGGGTGGAATCCGCAGCCTTGAACCGTCGCCTCCGCGCAGGCGGAGGCCCATGCTGAGTTTCCAAAGTCAGTATTTCGGAAGCACAGAGAGGTTTCCAAGGTACTGAGTTCTGTTGCTCAGCATGGGTCCCCGCCTTCGCGGGGACGACGTTGGTGTCGGAAGGACGCGTTAGCGGCGCTCACTTCGGCATCAAATACCGAAACGTCGGCTCGATGTTCTTCGCATGCAGGAAGCGCACGATATCCTCCAGCGTCGCATCCTTCAACAATAGTCCTTCCGGCGCCGCTGCAGCCTGCAGCGCCGGCATCACCTGCACCTCCGGCACGCCCGCTGCCGGCACCGCAGCCGGCAGGGCTGCCACCGCAGGCGCCGCCCCCTTCCCCCGCTGCAGCTTGTCCAGCGCCGACTCGAACTGCGCCGCGCCGATGCTGTCCAGCCCTTCCAGGAAAGCCGCCTGCCCCGCCACCGGCGGCATCATCTCCAGCCCGGATTCGTCGGCGAACGAGGCCCCCATGCCGGGATGGATGAAAGCCGCCCACTTGCCGCTGCGCGGATTCAGGCAGGGCGGCAGGTAGACCGGCGCGGTGGCGGCATCCGGTGCAATCTCGGTCTCCGGAAAGTAGGCCTGCTTCAGCGCCAACAGGAAATCCTGGGCGCGCGCGGTGGGCACCGGCGTCTCCAGCGACAGCCACAAATAATAGGCGCTGGCGCCGTCGATGCTGACGGCCGGCGCCGGCAGCCCGAGTTCGCCCTGCATGGCATTCGCCACTTCGCACAGCCGGGTCCAGTGCTGGCCTTCGCTGGCAAACGCCAGCTTGCGGAACGGGATCGCCAGCGCACGCGTCAGGTTGTCGGCCGTGGTCAGCTTGATGGCCAGCGTGGTCTTGCCTTGCAGGTGCTGGGCCAGCGCCTCGCGCGTCAGCGCTTCGGGCGCCAGGTACAGGCGCGTCAATTCTGCAATCAACTTGTCCACTGGATGCGCCATCAAACCAGTCCGCCGCGGCGCGCCGCATTCTTGCCCAGCGCCGCCAGGTCGAGGTCGGCGTCGCCGGCATCCACCGCTTGCTGCAGCACGCCCTGCAAGGCATCGCCGAAGGCCAGCGGCAAGCCTTGCGCACGGCCGGCTTCCACCGCCAGGCGCACGTCCTTCTGGCCGAGGGACAGCTTGAAGCCCGCCGGGCTGTAGCGCCCCTCGGCGATCATGCCGCCATAACCTTTATAAACCGGCGAGCCGGCGAACAGGGTGCTGGTGACCAGGTCGACGAAGTTTGCGGCCGGCACGCCGTGGGCGCGTGCCAGCGCGGCGCCTTCGCCGGTGGCCTCGATGGCGCAGGCCAGGGTCAGGTTGCAGGCCAGCTTGACGGCGTTGGCCTGTTCCGGCGCCTCGCCGAAGCGCCAGGTCTTCTGGCCCATCAGGTCCAGCAGCGGCTGCACGCGCTCGATCAGCTCGTCGCTGCCGCCGGCCAGGATGTTCAGTTTGCCGGCGGCGGCGACGTCGACCCGGCCCAGCACCGGCGCCGCCACGTAGCCGATGCCGCGCGCCACGTGCAGTTCCGCCATCTCGCGCGCAAAGGCGACCGACACGGTGGCCATGTTGACGTGGATGCTGCCGGGCGCCATCGCGTCCAGCACGCCGCCGTCGATCAATACGGCGCGGGTGGCGGCGTCGTCGGCCAGCATGGTGAACACGACGTCGGCGATGCCGCATTCGGCCGGCGTGGCGGCGGCCCTGGCGCCCTGCTGCGCCAGGGCCTGCACCGGTGCCGGGCTGCGGTTCCAGACGTGGACGATCTGGCCGGCACGCAGCAGGTTGGCGGCCATGTGCTGGCCCATGGCGCCGAGGCCGAGGAAGGCGATGGTCATTGTCGTGCTCCTGTATTGGGTAATGGCGCTATTAGACCAGCAATCCCGAACGCCCGCAGAACACGCCGGTGGACAAGCCTGCGGCGCGCCACCTGCTCCTTCTTCTTGTTAAGCTCCTAGTTCAACAGTACCTCCCCACGCCGGACAACCATCCCATGCCGCAGTTTTTCATCAAGCGCCCGATCTTCGCCATCGTCCTGTCCCTCCTGATCATGCTGGCGGGCGGGCTGTCCATCTTTACGCTGCCGGTCGAGCAATTCCCGCCGATCGCACCGCCTTCGGTGCAGATCAACGCCAACTATGCCGGCGCCTCGGCCTCGACCATGCAGAACACGGTGGTGCAGGTGATCGAGCAGCAGATGAGCGGGATCGACAAGCTGATGTACATGGCCTCGACCAGCGACGACAGCGGCCGTTCGACCACCACGCTGACCTTCGAAACCGGTGCCGATCCCGACATCGCCCAGGTGCAGGTGCAGAATAAACTGCAGCTGGCGATACCGCAGCTGCCGGCCCAGGTGCAGCAGGCCGGGGTGCGCGTGACCAAGTCGAGTCCCTCCTTCCTGATGGTGATCGGCTTCGTGTCGACCAACCACAGCATGAGCAAGTACGACATCGCCAACTTCCTGGTGTCCAAGGTCCAGGATCCGATCAGCCGCGTCAACGGCGTCGGCGACCTGAACGTGTACGGCACCCAGTATGCGATGCGCATCTGGCTCGACCTGTCGAAACTGAATTCCTTCCAGCTGAACCCGACGGACGTCACCACCGCGCTGACGTCGCAGAACGTGCAGGTCTCGGCCGGCCAGCTGGGCGGCCTGCCGGCGGTGGGCAACCCGCAGGTGTCGGCCACCATCACCGAAGCGACCCTGCTGCGCAGCGTCGAGGATTTCGGCGGCGTGGTGCTCAAGACCCAGCAGAACGGCGCCCTGGTGCGCCTGCGCGACGTGGCGCGCATCGAGCGCGGTCCGGAAAACTTCATCGTCGACAACCGCTACAACGGCGAGCCCGCGTCCGGCCTCGGCATCCAGCTGGCGCCCGGCGCCAACGCGCTGCAGACGGCCGAGCTGGTGCGGGCGCGCATCGCCGAGCTGCAGCCGGTGTTCCCGGCCGGTTTGAAGGTGGTGTATCCGAACGACGTCACGCCCTTCATCCAGGTGTCGATCGAGGAAGTGGTCAAGACCCTGCTCGAGGGCATCGTGCTGGTGGTGCTGGTGATGTACCTGTTCATGCAGAACATCCGTGCCACCCTGATCCCCTCGATCACGGTGCCGGTGGTCTTGCTCGGCACCTTCGGGCTGATGGCGGCGCTCGGCTTCACGATCAATACGCTGTCGATGTTCGGCCTGGTGCTGGCGATCGGCCTGCTGGTCGACGATGCCATCGTGGTGGTCGAGAACGTCGAGCGCATCATGGGCGAGGAAGACTTGCCGCCGAAGGAAGCCACGTCCAAGGCCATGGGCCAGATCAGCGGCGCGCTGATCGGCGTGGCGATGGTGCTGTGCGCCGTGTTCGTGCCGGTGGCCTTTTCGCCGGGCACCGTAGGCGCGATCTACCGCCAGTTCGCGCTGACCATCGTGGTGTCGATGCTGCTGTCGGTGTTTGTCGCGCTGTCGCTGACGCCGGCGCTGTGCGCCATCCTGCTGAAGCATTCGGGCGTGCACGAGCGCGGCTTCTTCGGCTGGTTCAACCGCGCCTTTGAGCGCACCCGCGCCCAGTACATGCGCGCCGTGCAGCAGATCGCAAAACGCTGGGTGGTGTGGATGCTGCTGTTCGCGGCCTCGGTGGCGGTGACGGCGCTGCTGTTCCTGCGCCTGCCGACCTCCTTCCTGCCCAACGAAGACCAGGGCTACATGTTCGTGCAGGTGCAGACGCCGGCCGGCGCCACCCAGAACCGCACCGGCCAGGTGCTGGACCAGATCAGCGCCTACCTGCTGCGCGAGGAAAAGGGGATGGTGGATGCGACCTTTACCGTCAACGGCAACAACAACGCCGGCCGCAGCCAGAGCCAGGGCCAGATCTTCGTGCGCCTGAAGGCCTGGGACGAGCGCAAGGACGACGAATTGAGCGTGGAAGCGCTGTCCGACCGCATCAAGAAGCGCTTCAGCAGCAGCAACGTGGCCATCATCTTCCCGACCAGCCCACCGCCGATCCGCGGCCTGGGCAACGCCGCCGGCTTCGATTTGCAGCTGCAGGACCGCGGCGGCCTCGGACACGACGCGCTGGCGCGCGCGCGCGACCAGCTGCTGGCCGCGGCCCAGAAGCACCCGGCCCTGGCCCAGGTGCGCTACAACGGCGTGGCCGACAGCCCCGGCTTCAAGGTCGACGTCGACCGCGAACGGGCCGGCGCCTTCGGCGTGGCGCCGGGCGACATCGACCAGGCCTTCTCGATCGCCTGGGGCTCGCGCTACGTGAACAACTTCCTCGACCTGGACAACCGCATCAAGCGCGTCTACGTGCAGGCCGATGCGCCCTTCCGCATGAACCCGGAAGACCTCGGCAAACTGTATGTGCGCAGCCAGGCTGGCAGCATGGTGCCCCTGACCGCGGTGGCGAGCGGCAGCTGGACCAGCGGCCCGTCGCAGCTGCAGCGCTACAACGGCGTGGAATCGATGAACATCCAGGGCCAGGGCGCGGCGGGACGCAGCTCGGGCGAGGCGATGGATGCGATGGAAGAACTGGCGAAGGCGCTGCCGAAAGGGATCGCAATCGCCTGGACCGGCACCTCCTATCAGCAGCAGCAATCGGGCAACCAGGCGCCGCTGCTGTACGCACTGTCGATCCTGGTGGTCTTCCTCAGCCTGGCCGCGCTGTACGAAAGCTGGTCGATCCCGGTGGCGGTGATCCTGGTGGTGCCGATCGGCGTGCTCGGCGCCCTGCTGGCGACCATGGCGCGTGGACTGACCAACGACGTGTACTTCCAGGTCGGCCTGCTGGTGACGATCGGCTTGTCGGCCAAGAACGCGATCCTGGTGGCCGAATTCGCGCACGCGCGCCAGGGCGAGGGCCTGAGCGCGACCCAGGCCGCGACGGAAGCGGCCCACATGCGGATCCGGCCTATCCTGATGACCTCCCTCGCCTTCATCCTCGGCGTGCTGCCGCTGGCCATCTCGCGCGGCGCCGGCGCCGCCAGCCAGCATGCGATCGGCACCGGCGTGATCGGCGGCATGCTCACCGCGACCGTGATCGCGCCGCTGATGATCCCGATGTTCTATATCGTGGTCGACCGGCTGTTCCACGGACGCAAACACAAACAGGACGGCGCGCAGAGGGAGGCGCCGCCCAGGCCCGAGACGGTGGGCACGGACGGCGAACGATGAAAAACGCTTGCCAGATGTTCAATAAAAACGAAGGCGCCATCGCCTTTCGGCGATAATAGGGCGATGTGTATTCTCGCCAAGATTATTTTCCCGGACATCGAGCTGCAACGGGGCCTGCCGTGCCCGGCGCCATGAAGCACCGGCACGGCTTTCCGATCGGCGGCGGCGAGACGGGTGCGGCGATCCGCGCCCGCGACTGGTCCGGCTCTCCGCTCGGCCCGGTCGAGACCTGGTCCACCACCCTGCGCGCCACGCTGAACGTGGTGCTGGCCTCGGCCTTCCCGGCCTTTATCGTCTGGGGGCCGGAACAGGTCACGCTCTACAACGACGGCTACGCCGGTGTCCTGCACGACAAGCACCCGCATGCCATCGGCCTGCCCTTCCGCGACGTGTGGCCGGAAATCTGGGACGTGCTGGCGCCGCTGGTGCACCGCACCCTGGTCGAGGGCGAAAGCTTCATGATGGAAGACCTGCCCTTGCTCATGCTGCGCAAGGGCTATCCCGAAGAAACCTGGTTCACCTATTCGTATGCGCCGCTGCGCGACAACGATGGCCCCATCCTCGGCCTGCTGTGCACCTGCATCGAGACCACCGAAGCGGTGCAGTCGCGCAAGGAGCGCGCCGCCAACGAAGCCGCGCTGCGCAAGAGCGAAGCGGCCGCCCGCGAGAACGCCGAGCGGGTGCAGCTGGCGCTGCAGGCCGGCGCCATCATCGGCACCTGGTTCTGGGACTTGCCGCGCGACCGCTTCACTGTCGACGAAGCGTTTGCCCGCGCCTTCGGCCTGGACCCTGCCCTCGGCCGCGAAGGCCTGAGCCTGGCGCAGGTAGTGGCCACCGTGCACCCGGACGACCAGGCCGGCCTGGCAGCGGCGATCGCCGACGTACGCCAGCGCGGCGGGCATTACGCCCACCAGTACCGCGTGCGGCGCGCCGACGGCCGCTATTACTGGATCGAGGCCAACGGCCGGGTCGACCTGGCGCCGGACGGCACCGGGCTGTACTTCCCCGGGGTGCTGATCGACGTCGAAGAGCGCCGCGTGGTCGAGGCGGAACGCGACCAGGCCATCCTCAAGCTGCGCGCGCTGAACGCCGAACTCGAACAAAAAGTCATCGCCCAGGCCTTCGCACGCGGCCGCACCTGGCAGCTGAGTCCCGACGTCATGGCGGTGCTGGGCGCCGGCGGCCGCTTCGAGGCCTTCAATCCGGCCTGGCAGGCGACCCTGGGCTGGTCAGAGGACGACGTCGCCAGCACGCCCTTCATCGACTTCGTCCATCCGGACGATGTCGCCAGGACCCATGCCTCCTGGAGCGACCTGATGGAGCGCAACTTGCCGGCCCTGCGTTTCGAAAACCGCTACCGCCACAAGGACGGCGGCTGGCGCTGGCTGTCCTGGGTGGCCGTGCCGGACGACGGCAAGGTCTATTGCTCGGCACGCGACGTCACGCTGGAAAAGGAATCCGCGGCCGAGCTGGAACTGGCACAGGAACAGCTGCGCCAGGCGCAGAAGATGGAAGCCGTCGGCCAGCTCACCGGCGGTCTGGCGCACGACTTCAACAACCTGCTGGCCGGTATCACGGGCAGCCTGGAACTGATGAAGATGCGCATCGCGCAAGGCCGCCACGAGGACATCGAGCGCTACATGACGGTGGCGATGGGCGCATCGCGGCGCGCCGCAGCGCTGACGCACCGCCTGCTGGCATTCTCGCGGCGCCAGACGCTGGCGCCGAAACCGACCGACGTCACCGCCCTGGTCGCCGGCCTGCTGGACATGATCCGGCGCACAGTCGGTCCGAACATCGCGGTGGAAGCGACCTGCGTCGGCGCCGTGTGGCCGGCGCTGGTGGACCAGTCGCAGCTCGAAAACGCGCTGCTCAACCTGTGCATCAATGCGCGCGACGCGATGCCGGACGGCGGTCGCATCGTCATCGACACCGCCAGGCGCCGGATCGACCGCCACCCTGCCCGCACCCTCGACATGCCGGAGGGCCAGTACATCGCACTGAGCGTGTCCGACACCGGCACCGGCATGACGCCGGACGTGATCGCCAAGGCCTTCGATCCTTTCTTCACGACGAAACCGCTGGGCCAGGGCACGGGCCTGGGCCTGTCGATGATCTATGGCTTCGCCCAGCAATCCGGCGGCCAGGTGCGCATCCATTCGACAGTCGGCCAGGGCACGACCGTGTCGATCTACCTGCCGCGCCACCGCGGCGCAGCTGACATCGACGACGTCCCGACACAGGCGCCTCTGGCACCGCTGGCAGGCGCCGGCGAAGCCGTGCTGGTGGTGGACGACGAACCGGCCGTGCGCATGCTGGTGACCGACGTCCTGCACGACTTGGGCTACAGCGCCATCGAAGCCGCCGATGGCGCCGCCGGCCTCAGGATACTGCAGTCGCAGGCGCGCATCGACCTCCTGATTTCCGACGTCGGCCTGCCGGGCATGATGAACGGGCGCCAGATGGCCGATGCGGCGCGGGTCGGTCGGCCCGACCTGAAGGTGCTGTTCATCACCGGGTTCGCCGAGAACGCGCTGCTGAACAACGGACAGCTGGAAGCGGGGATGTCGGTGCTGACCAAGCCGTTTCCGGTGGAGTCGCTGGCGGCGCGCATCCGGGAATTGATCGTGAAATGAAACCCATCGTGCAATCCGGTACGCGTCCCTCCGCCCCCGACGCTTCCAGCCTGGACTTCGCTTCCGGCGGCGGCGAGATGGGCGCCGCGCTGCGCGCCTTCGACTGGGCGTCGACGCCGCTCGGTCCGCTGGCGTCGTGGCCGCAATCCCTGCGCACCGCGGCCAGCATGATGCTCAATGCGCGCCACCCGATGTACGTCGCGTGGGGCCCCGACCTGCTGCTGCTCTACAACGACGGTTACCGCCAGATCCTCGGCGCCAAGGCCGCCGATCCGCATCGGGTACTGGGCCAGCCCTTCTGCCAGGTCTGGCGCGAAATCTGGGACCAGGTCGGTCCCATGCTGGACGCCACGCTGCGCGGCGAATCGCTGTGGATAGAGGACGCTGCCTTTACCCTGAACCGCAACGGCTTTCCCGAGCAGGTGTACGCCAGCTTTTCGACCAGTCCGATCCGCGGCGAAAGCGGCGCCATCACAGGCGTGCTGTGCGTCTGCAGCGAAACCACCGATAAAGTCCGCTCCCAGCGGGAACGCGATGCCGCCCTGGCGGAGCTGGCGACCCATGTCGAGAAACTGCAGATCGCGACCGACAGCGCGGAGCTCGGCATGTTCGACTACCAGCTGGATTCCAGCATCCTTACCTGCAGCGTGCGCACCCGGCGTCAGTTCGGCCTGCCCATCGACGGGGAGATGTCGGGCGCAATGCTGGCCGCGGCGCTGCACCCGGACGACCGCGGCCGGGTGCTCGAAGAAATCCGGGCCGTGCTGGCATCCGCGCAGGAGGAGCGCTACCGCTGCGAATACCGGACCGTGGATGCGGGCGGACGAACACGCTGGATCGTGACCCGCGGCCGGGTGATACGCGACGACGCCGGCCGCCCGCTGCGCCTGATCGGCACGACGCTGGACGTCACCGAGCGCCGCCAGGTCGAGGCGCGCCTGCGCCTGCTCGACGCCATCGGCGAGGCGACCCGCGTCGCCACCGAATCCGAGACCATCATGGCGCACAGCACGCGCCTGCTCGGCGAATACCTGGGCGTGACCCGGGTCGCCTATGCCGACCTGGAGCCGGACAACGACCGCTTCACGATCCGCCACGACTGGCACGTCGACGGCGCTATCAGTACCGTCGGCGTCTATTCGCTCGATCTGTTCGGTTCGCGTGCCACCTCCAGCATGCGGCTGGGACACACGCTCCTGATCGACGACGTCGACAGGGAACTGGCCCCCGGCGATGGCCTGGAGATGTTCAACCAGATCGGCATCAAGGCCATCGTCTGCTGCCCGCTGGTCAGGCAGGGCCGCCTGGTGGCCATGATGGCGGTGCACCAGCAGCAGCCGCGCAACTGGAGCCCGGACGAAGTCGCGCTGGTGGAAGCCGCGGTCGACCGCTGCTGGGCCCACATCGAGCGCGTGCGTTCGACCGAAGCCTTGCGCGAGGCCGACCGGCGCAAATCCGAATTCCTGGCCACGCTGGCCCATGAACTGCGCAATCCACTGGCGCCGATCCGCAATGCCCTCGAGCTGCTGCGCCTGGGCGCGGGCAAGCCGGCCCTGATGGACAAGCTGCGCGCGACGATGGAGCGCCAGGTCGCGCACATGGTCCACCTGATCAACGACCTGCTCGACATCGCCCGCATCTCGAGCGGCAAGGTGGTCCTGAAAATCGAACGCGTCGACCTGCAATCCGTGATCGCCAGCGCGGTCGAGACCAGCATGCCGCTGATCGAGGCGTCGGGCCACCGGCTCGCGCTCGATCTTCCGGGCGGGCCGCTGTGGATGGAGGGCGATGCCGTCCGCCTCAGCCAGGTGCTGAGCAACCTGCTGTCCAACGCGGCCAAGTACACGCCGCACAGCGGCGGCATCGGCATCGGCGTGACCGCCGGGGACGCGACGGCGGTCATCCGCGTCACGGACACGGGCATCGGGCTGGCGCAGGAATCGCTGGAAAGCGTGTTCGAGATGTTCGTCCAGGCGCCGCACAGCATCGGCATCTCGAAGGGCGGGCTGGGCATCGGCCTGTCGCTGGTGCGCCACCTGGTCATGCTGCATGGCGGCGCGGTGTCCGCATCCAGTCCCGGCCCTGGCCTGGGCAGCACGTTCACGATCCGCTTGCCGCTTGCCGACGCGGCCCAGGAAGAGGCGCTGGCCGGGCTGAAGGACGCCGGCACGACAGGCGGCGCGGCAGCGGGCACGGTCCGGCCGCTGCGCGTGCTGGTGGCCGACGACAACATGGACGCCGCCGACACCCTGGCCAGCCTGCTGCGCGCGAAAGGGCACGAGGTGCGCGTGGCCTACGACGGCGAAGCCGCGGTGCGGGCCGGCGCAGACTTCCTGCCCGACCTCGCCTTCCTCGACATCGGCATGCCGCGCATGGACGGCTGCCAGGCGGCGCGCGCGCTGCGCCTGCTGCCGGGCCTCGACAAGCTGCGCCTGGCCGCGTTGACCGGCTGGGGCGCGCGCGAAGACCGCGCCCGCACCGGCGACGCCGGGTTCGATCACCACTTGCTCAAGCCGGCTGCGCCGGAACAGGTCGACGCCGTGCTGGCCGCCGCCCGCCCGCCCGACTGAAGGCGAAAAAAAACCGGGACACATGGTCCCGGTTTTCACATCGAACGCAGTTGCCGATCAACGCTTGCGCGGCGGCGGCAAGTCCGTGCAGCTGCCTTCGTACACTTCGGCAGCCATGCCGATCGACTCGCCCAGCGTCGGGTGCGGGTGGATCGTCTTGCCGATGTCGGTGCCGTCGGCGCCCATCTCGATGGCCAGCGCGATCTCGCCGATCATGTCGCCGGCATTGGTGCCGACGATGGTGCCGCCGACGATGCGGTGGGTCTCGGCGTCGAACAGCAGCTTGGTGAAGCCTTCGGCGCGGCCGTTGGCGACGGCGCGGCCCGAGGCGGCCCACGGGAAGTGGCCCTTCTCGACCTTGATGCCCTTGGCCTTGGCTTCGTCTTCGGTCAGGCCGGCCCATGCCACTTCCGGATCGGTGTAGGCCACCGACGGGATGACTTTGGCATCGAAGTAGGCCTTCTCGCCGTGCGCGGCTTCCGCAGCGACGTGGGCTTCATGCACCGCCTTGTGGGCCAGCATCGGCTGGCCGACCAGGTCGCCGATGGCGAAGATGTGCGGCACGTTGGTGCGCATCTGGCCGTCCACGCCGATGAAGCCGCGGTCGGTCACTGCCACACCGGCAGCGTCGGCGCCGATCTTCTTGCCGTTCGGGCTGCGGCCGACGGCCACCAGCACCAGGTCGTAGGTTTGCGCTTCCGGTGCGGCCTTGCCTTCTTCGGCCGACTCGAAGCTGACCTTGATCCCTTCCGGCAGCGCTTCCACGCCGACGGTCTTGGTCTTCAACATGATGTTGTCGAAGCGGTGCGCGTTGTACTTCTGCCAGACCTTGACGGCTTCGCGGTCCGCG
>Ga0265797_10010314_pt1 | contig 11919 bp, 11 predicted proteins | sample P2T30metagenome_FD_192433 | JGI IMG/M metagenome (GOLD analysis project Ga0265797, IMG submission 192433) | Plant litter microbial communities from East Loma Ridge, Irvine, California - P2 T30 | ecosystem: Environmental > Terrestrial > Plant litter > Unclassified | place: USA: California... | reverse complement strand
CATATTAAACATCAATCAAGCATCTCAGGCACATCGCCGCCATGTCTACTGCCGTGTGGCCGCCCATCGACGACGTCCGCCTCGCCCGCGAGCAGGCGGCGTCGCAAGCGCGCGAGCTCGAGTGGCTGCTGGTGCAGCTGGGAGAGACGCTGCAGTCGCTCAAAGCAGGACTGCAAGAATGCGCTGCTCTGCTTGCACCCTCTGAGAACGGGTCGACGCTTGTGCTGTCTTCTGTGCGCTCCGAAAGCCTCAAAGGCCTCATTACGCGCATCGGTACTCGCATCACCAAAGGCGTATGTCTCCGCCTGCCGCGGCGATGCCCTCTCAACTCGATGTATACTGACCATCGGCAGAACATCAAGCTACGCCTTACAAGCCTCCCACCGCCCAAAGGCTCTCTAACCTACGACCTCACCATCTCCTCTGCACCACACGCCCCTACGCTTGTCGTGCCTCAGCTCACCTCAATACGCACGTCCATCAACAGCTGCTTAGATGCCATTGACGTCGCGACATGGGGAGGAGATGCTACCAATGCCAACTTCGTCGCCGGCCAGCTGCAGCTGCTACACGACCACATACTCGAGGCCCAGGCTGCGCTCAAGGGCCATTCGGACGTGCAGCTGCCATGGTGGGAGAACGCGGTAGATGAAAAGGTGTGTGTCTCCCGTGGGCCGACCACTGTCCTGCGACACTAACGACGACTCCAGACCTTCGAACCCCCCCTGCCGCCTACTGTCTCCTTTCACCTGTTCGTCTTCGATGCAGCTCTCGTTCTCGAAATCCGCACCCTTGAGCCACAGCAGGCTGCCGACAGCTCATCATCGCTCACCGGCTTCAGCCTTCGCAACACCTTCGCATCGGCGCTTGGTGCTACACGAGCGCCTGCGCACGACGAAGCCGACCGCACATTCAAATACAGAAACCATGACGTTCGTGTAAGAGAAAAGATACGGGTGGAGAGCCAAGATCCAGCCCTCATCTCCGCCTCGGCAAAGCTCAACGCTCTCGGACACAGCCTGATGCTGAGCCGAAAGGCTCTGAACATTGTCATGGGTCGTGACGAGCAGACAGACTAACTCCGCTCGAGTTTGCCAGCACTCAATTGCACTATCAGTCATTGGGCGGACGCACCACTCAGATGCCACCTTTTTCCGCGGGGATGCCGTTAGTGCGATCGCGCCATATCGGGTCGTCGCTATCGGAACAAATAATGGTATTGTGCATGACCAATACAGCCGCCGAGGAGTAGTCGCATTCAGATATTCCCTACTAATACTATTGCCCCTCTTCTCCGAATCGCAAATCACCACCATCTTGTACCTCCTTAGTCTTCATCATGGCACCTGCACTCCTTACTGCAGTCGACGCCACATCCCACATCCACCTTGTAATAGGATCCAACCCACTCGCTGCTGCACGATGCGCGCGTTCGATAGAGGTCGGAGCGAAGCCGATACTGCTTGCACCAGAAAACTCTACACTGCACTACGGTTTAGCCAAGCGCATCGAGGCCGGCCAAGTGCACTGGTTGAAGCGGGGTTTCAAAGAGGAAGATTTGACAACACTCGGAAGAGTAGAAGTGGATGGCGTGGTAGATGCTGTCTTTGTGACTGTGGCAGGCAAACAGGCATCATGTATGTATTAACAGTCAACTACCCAAGATTTCTTCTGACACGCCACAGCGACCCAAATATCTAGTCTTTGCCGGAGACTACGCATACCAATCAATGTCGCCGATGCACCAAACCTCTGCTCTTTCACACTCCTCTCCACGCATTGCGACGGTCCGTTACAGATTGGTATAACAACGTCTGGAAAGGGGTGCAAGCTCTCCGCGAGAATCCGAAGAGAGATTGCTGCGTCGCTACCCCCAAATCTAGGCGATGCAGTGGAGAGACTAGGCACACTACGAAGACGTATATGGGAAGAGGATCATGCAGCCGAACTGTCGCAAGATCTCGAGGCAGAAGAAGAAGATAGCGGGCAGCCAGCGACGTTTAACAGATTGATCTTGGAAGAGAGCAAAGAAGCAGCGCGCGGCCGTCGCATGCGTTGGCTATCCCAGATATGCGAGTACTGGCCGCTACGCCGTCTTGCAGCCATTACCGACGCAGATGTCGACTTGCTATTCCGCGAATTCGCTAGTAGCAGCCCCTCCAAAATCGGCCCAACCACCACAACACCGCAACGACGAGTAGGACGCATTATTCTCGCAGGCTCTGGCCCCGGAAATCCCGACCTACTTACGCGTGCAGCACACAAAGCCATCCTTTCCGCCGACCTCATCCTTGCCGACAAGCTTGTTCCCGCACCTATCCTTGACCTCGTCCCACGCCGCGCAACTGTCCACATTGCAAGAAAATTCCCTGGCAATGCAGACAAAGCACAGGAAGAGCTCTTGGAACTAGGCCTGGAAGGATTGAAAGCTGGCAAGGTGGTGGTCAGGATAAAACAGGGTGATCCATACATCTATGGTCGCGGTGGCGAAGAATACGACTTCTTCCGCGAACATGGTTTCATACCTAGTGTGCTGCCCGGTATCACGAGTGCACTCAGCGCGCCGTTATTCGCTGCCATCCCGGCAACACACCGCGGTATTGCCGATCAGGTGCTGATTTGTACGGGCACTGGCCGTAAAGGCGCACCTCTCGACCCTCCTGAATTCGTACCTTCACGCACCCTAGTCCTACTCATGTCCCTTCATCGTCTGTCTGCACTTGTTGAGAGTCTACTCGGCAAGGCATATCCAGCAGACCTACCAGTCGCTGTGCTCGAACGTGCATCCTGCCCCGACCAAAGAGTCATCAGGACTACTTTGGAACACGTTTGTGCCGCTGTCGAGGAAGAAGGGAGTCGACCTCCCGGGTTGCTGGTTGTGGGAAATGCTTGCAAAGTACTGATCAAGCATGAGCAGAGATGGGTGGTGGAAGAAGGATTTCACGGCTTGGACAATCTGGGTGAGGATGGCGAGTTGGAAATTAGTAGACTTGTAGATAGTGCTACTGCTGCGGTAGTGGCGGCTTTGTAGCATGTCATGTACTTGGGGTGTAAATGCAACACCCTTCACGCCATGTACTCTTCTCAGACTTTGATGTGTGTATAATTTCATTATGAGGCGCAATACCTCTACATATATGCGCATGACTCTTCAAATCGTTATCCTAGCAATCCATCTACATTACCACATGTCTCGCTGCACCATGCCGCCGTACTGCTATATGTATATGTATATATACAACACATGTACGTTTTCATCACTACGACCATGTCGTAGTCTCCATAAAGGAGTGAAATCCATGATATATGCCGCAAATTGCTAATCCCGCAAGAAATGCCGTTGAACCATAAACGTTGACGTGAAATCCGTTAAAAAAAATAAACTCCCCCGTGTTGTAGTCTTGTATGCCAGCTGTTTAAAAAAAACCCCCCCAGAACTACCCCAAAACGCCAATGCTAAAATAGACTGTATTTTTTGATTTGGAAAGTGAATCAAATTCGAGAAAACGGTGGAAAAGGAATGCTCCGTAGTCGTGGTCAATGTTGGAGAGGGGATGACGAGCTCTCTCTCTGTCTGCACCATTAGACCTGGCTGGACCAACTTTTTCTCTTGTTGTTTTGTTGTTCTTCCCAGATGACTAGTTCGCGGCCGCTTCGATCGCCACCTCTGCGGACACGGTCGATGCCGAGATGCTCCAAGCCATCGCGACCAACATGTATGCCAAAGCCGTATCTGATGTTGCCGGGTTCATTGGCCGACTCGTGCTGATGGCCGCTGACACGCTCGTTTTGAGCCTTCTTCTTCTCGCTCATGGCAGCAGCGTTCGTAGGTGAGTCTCCCCTCAAGTTGTTGCGCGAGGGGCGGACGAGGGAAGCGACGGAGCGCGCCCACGACCGCTCTGCATAGGCCGTACCCATCAGCCGTGCAACAAGCTCGGGCTTGGTCTGCGGACGAGCGAAAGCGCGGTCAGCGAGAATGGGTGATTGGTAGACCCAGCTGATGATTTCGGCGAGCGTGTTGCTGCGATGGGGCAACGCGGCTCGGTGGCGATTTGGCCAAAGAGCAACGAGACTGACGGCGTAAAGGGCGAGGAAGAAACAAAGCGCGTAGTAACCCGAAAGCTCTGCCGAAACACGGACGACATCTTCGCTGCTGTAGTACTGTGTCCAGAAGCAGCCTCCTGCGATAATGGGTATAGAGATGGACGCAAACGAGACAAACGATAGGACTGCCGTTTGAAAGTGCTTGTTCTCAATTGCTGCCAGCGTGACCGAGAATGGGAGACGGCATGCGTAGTCGACCAGGAGGGATGCCTCAGCGGTGGCGCCACCTTTTGACGCCAGGGCAATGTACGGCTGGAGTACGCGGAGCGAATAGTCGAGTGACAGCAACGACAGGAAGAGGAAGTGGCCAATAAGTGCCGGGATAAACGAATAGAGGAAGTTTGAAGCAGAAAATCCATCGGCGCCTGTGCGAGCAAAGACTTTGGGTAGGAAGCCTAGGCGTACTGCACTGTTGATGAAGCTGATGACCAAGAAGGCAACCAACAGGACAATGGCAACAACTATCCAAGCAATGACTGAAGTATCCTTTAGATACCATGGCAAGAACCGTAGTCGCACGCTTGGATTACGAATGTCCATGCGGATAGAGAAGTCGTTGTTATCAGTGGATGCAGGGTTCGCGCGCTCTGCTCCCCTCTCTCTGATGCGCCCTGCCTCGACCGAAAATCTTCGAATTTCTGCGCCCTCCTCACCGATACCATAGAAGACGTCGTTTGGTCGGCTCGTGGTAGTCCAGTAGCCGATGCGGTCGGCGCGGTTACTGACCAGGTGCCAGTCAGTCTTTTCAAATGTTTCAGAATTGTTGTAGTCGGCCAGATTGTTTGCGCGTTCAAGCAGCACGATAATGTCTGCTAATGATCGGGGATCCCACTTCAACCCGGTGGGGTGGCGCATAAGGAATACCATCAAGTATATCAACGCGATGATAAGGAGAATGTAGAGGACGACAACAGTCCAGATGACGCCTTGAACGACAACCCATCTCCAGACGCCGCGCCCGAGATCGTATCGTACATTGAAAGCAGAAGCGAGAAGGGGTATTGTCCAAGTAAATAGCCATGATACAATGAAGAAGGCACCGACTCCAGGGTGTCCGGCGCGGAAGTGCTCAAAGTTTGGCAGCAAGAATTGCGTCGGATACAATCGCGAGAAGACGGCTTCGGATCGTTGGCGGAATGAATCCGAGTACATGGAGATGAAAGGCACAAGGCGTTGAAGAGCGGTCTGCACTTGGATGAGCCAGAGGAGCACAAGCATTCCTACCAAAGTCGGAAGGTATCGAAAGACAAAGTAGCGGCCGTCGCCAAAAGCCTCATAGTCCCAGAGCCCATAGGTTCCATCGCGATTCGAATAGACGGCGGAGAAGATGAGTGCAGCGACGACCAGCAAGCATAGAAAAATGAATAGGCATATCCAAAGCGGGCGAAGGATGGCGGGGAGGAAATGGAGAGGTATGTGTGGTTGAGAATGGGCTATGAATACGTCCTTTTGATTTTGAGACGAAGTTGAGCCTTGCCGTCTGTGCTGTTGGTCTTGGTATGGTGGGTTGTATGGTTGGGTCGCCATTGGTGCGGGAGCAGCGGCGAGTGGTGTCGATGAATGTCTCAAGGGCTTGCGGGGCATGTTCTGCGACATTCGCTCCTGAGTCCTCTGGTCTTGCGCCATGTATCCCAACCCATTGTCGTGGATGATCCTGTCGACAGGATAGTCGTCTTCATCATCCTCCGGCCTGACCTCAGGGTATACTCTTGAGCCTCTGACCTCTTCATCTCGCGTAAGCTGGTCGATGGCGAAGCGAATGTATGGTGTTGTATCTTGGCCTGGTGTGGTCACCTGCGATTCCGTGTCCATGCCGGACAGCAGTTGTGATCGTCTCGCGTCTTGCGTCACTGGTCTCGACTCTTCTGCAATAGTAGATACACCTGGCGACTGAGGGCGGCCGTGAAAGGAAGGCTGCTGGGGCGGAAGCTGTTGCCTTGGGATACCGATCCCGCGCAGTGAGGTTACTGGGATATCAGTATGCGGCACTAGCTGCTCATGACTCTGTGCTGGTGTTCGGTATTGGGAAGGCGGTGTCTGGAAGAGATGCCTCCTCTCGTTGCTGGAATTGGACGCTTGCTCGGATGCACTGTAGAAACCCTCAGAAGCAGCCAGTGAAGCCGCCACACTCTGCTGTGAGCTTTGGTGAGATAGTTGAGGTTGGGAAACTAGTGCTTGGGTCAGGAACATGCGCGTCTTGAACAGTCGACGCCGCTTACCTACCGTTGGTTTGCTTGAGTTGGAACTCGGGCTCCACACGCATATCTTCCCTGTTACGCTAATCAAGTGGAGGTGTGCAAGAATGTCCGCATTGTGAGGTTTCGCAGCTGCTGGGTGCAGCTAACTTTTCTATGGGAGGTTGGTGCATTACGGAATTAGTGTGGCTGGTTCTCTGCGAGATGGCTGGCACATGCAGGGGTGCGTCACAAGGCGGCGTTCCGAGCTTCTGTCTACTGTAGGCGCAACATGTACGAAACGATCAAATTAGCCCGGGAGAGAACAAGTTTCTCGTGTCTAGCGAATATCATTCGTGCATGAGGTTGCGGTATGGCTCTGCTGTGTTGGCACCGATAGCTTCCCCGCGCTAGCGCCCTTTTCGGAACCCCCCCCCCCAGCCTCGCTCATCACTCATCCTACACTACTCCCACTCTTGAACCGATTGAGCTCGTGTGAGCAAGTCGCAAAGCGATGTGATGCGATGCCATCTTTGAAGGATTCGTGTGTACGAACGAACGAACATTTACTGCCTGTTGGTGCTCGAGGCAACAAATTCCTATCGTGTTATGGACGGTTCCTTTGACAACAAGGCGACCACTTGGCATCCCAAAGCCTCCCCCCCTCCCAAAGATTTTCCTTCTCTTACCAAACTGACTGAACAAAGAGCTCCCTCAACTATTCGAGATTCCGTCGTGGAATGATCTGCGGACGTCTTAACTATGCAGACAATGGCTCTCGTCCGTTCTAGATGCGGGTTTGGACAGCACTGCAGCGTCAGCGTCAGCTTCAGCTGTGCAATCGGTGACTTCGTAGCGGGCGTAATCGCCAAGCGCCGATGCTTGCAGCTGACGTATCTACGCACACAGCCGCATCAACTCCCCAACTCCCACCACACTACGCCTGCATCCTGACCGCGTTCAACCAACTCTGAGGGCTTTTCAATCCTGCTGTAGCTTCTAGAGCCCTCTCGGCAAAATGCTCGGCTTCTGCTGATGTCTTGTGGAGCCGCTGCTGAGAAACGGCCCCTTCTTTGCTCCGCATCGCTTCTTGGCGACCTACGCCCAACAATCTTGCAGTAAGACACTTGGGGGCTTTGCCTGTCGGGTCAGGCACGATAAGACTACCGCAGCTTCGCTTGCACTTCCCGTCATTGTGCCGTTTCTCTCACTTCGCAAAAGGGCTGTGCTGAAGCTCTCGCGCTTAAGCCGTGCTCTGCCACCGGACCCAGGTTAGGTTCCTGTGGCGTCAATCCTTCGTTTACCTTCATTCAGCTGCTAATACGTAATGTGCGGTAAGCTTTTGACAAGGCACCAAAATATCCCAAACATGTTCAGCCACCATACGGGAAAGTGGTGACTAGTCTACATCGAGCCTCGGATGGGCCTCGATGGATAGATGTCGCGTAGAACGGCTGGTACAGACAAGGCAAGGATGCGTTCAGGCGTTCTCCGTGCGTACGTCCAATACAGGTTGATTTCGCGCTGTCCAATTCCAAAACTAACAGCTACGCCCCATTCTTTATCATCTCCCGTCATGCTACTGAGGCCACTTCACTTACTCTCACTTTTTTCCTCATTTTTGTCATAATCTCCTTGTGTTTGTATCAATAAGCATCACCTTAGCCAGTACATATCCAGGCAGTAGTCGTTAATATCGCGCGCAACCATCATCATGGCAAACGCCTCGTTCTACGATTTCCATTGCCAGGCTGAAGCAAAATGGTACATAATGTCTTGAAAACTCGTTGAAAAACCCACTACTAATAACATGCAGGTATGCCTGCGACAAAGGAAGTAGATTTGTGGGGTGCTGCACGACGGACCCATGTTCCAAGGGATGCGCACAAGGCAACATCCGGCCTGGAGCATACAACATCACACATTACGGCGAATGGCCTGATGCCAGTTGCGGAACCGCCAGTACCTTTTACTCGTGCTCCGCAGGTCCCTCTTTTTGGGGATGTTGCAAGTCGAATCCCTGCGCAGCAACACCACCAGCAATATGTCCACAGGAAGACCTAGTACCCGCGTTCATGGACCGACCAGAACAGTTCGAAGCCTATGTTGATGCAAGTTCCACACCTGATACTTCAAGCAAGAGCCACATTGGCGCCATTGTTGGTGGGGTAGTGGGTGGAGTGTTTGTCATCGGCATCATTGGAGCAATCGTCATGTTCGTCCTTCGTAGGAGGCGCAATAGCAAGCGAGAGGATGGCTACATGGGAGCAGCATCCATGATCCCGATGATGAAAACCGAGAAAAACGACGTGAACAGGAACTCGGTGCATTATAACGGCCAGTCGCGTAGGTTCCTCGATTCCATTTTGAACTGAATGTGCTAATATCAACGACAGCACCACCTATGTATTCTTCTCCTGAGCAAAACGTCTACCAGCAGAGTTTCCCCATCAAAGGTCAGCAATACGCCAGTCATGGAAACGAGCCCCAAGAATTACCGGCAGACGTATCTTCGCACCGATATTCGGAACTTCCAGCCGACATCTCAAACGTCGTTGATAATCGGCGGTTTTCCGAGCTTCCTGCTGAAGTCAGATCGCCCGCACCCCCATCAGAGCTGGCATCGCCGGAGATATCACCCCGGCCACTACAAGCAGAATTTTCAAATGACATGGCCAAACGAACAAGCGGAAGCAGAGGATTGGGTATTAGCTAAGCGATTGCCGTCGTGACAGAGATGCGCAGTTTTTATATTTTCGCTTTGTTCGTCTCTGAGCAGTTTTATCCTGTATTAAATCTGTATATACTTTCAACTTTAATGTATGTTAGTTTACGTGGGGCATCGCTTGATGTGGCGGCCTTTACGTTATTTAGGTCTCTTACCATGATCAAGTACCCAAGACATGCCAACCATGCTCGGCAAAAGTTACCTTTATCTCTTCTAGGCGGTGCTATCATGACCCCAAGAATAGCCCCCAATCTGACCACCAGCTTACTGCGCCGCCATGCAGCAGTAACGCCCCCAACCCGAGTTTTCATCGACGCCACACCACATCATCGTATGCCTTTTTCCCTTTCTCACTTTCTAGTCCCAAGTTTTTTTGCTTTTGTCTCATCCGCCGCGCTTGCGCTTGTTCCAGCTCATCGTCTAGCTCCGCGAGCTGTGCACCCACATGCTCGCTTAGTGGCCAAACACCATGCAACGGAAGACACCAGTTTCTCACATGCAGCATTCGCGCAGCACAAGCTGTGCTGCATCATGTGGCCTATTTGTGCAGCCCTCGGACAAGGTCTGTTCTTGGTATTCGTGTACGAGCTTCCAGATTCGTCAAGTGGCGAACGATGATCAAATGCAGACACGACGGCTGAGCCGCAGCAATACGCTATATGCTGGCTTTGTCTGTCTAGCATGTATCTGCGCTGAACATGTAGTTCCAGCGGCTGGAGTTCAGGTCTTGGTGTCAGGCTGGCTCTGATTTCTCATCGTTATCATCTTTATCCGTTCCATCTCTCTGGGATACCGACTACGTCTTCCTGGACCGCTTGTTTGCTTGCTCTCACACAAGAGCGTTACACGGTCTTTCTTTTTGACAAGTCGGTTCGTGTGGGCGAGAGAGAAGATTATATCAGCCTTCATCAGCCTCTTCATCGCGTATCATGTCGAACAATCTTACTGTCCGTCAGGACTTTTCCCCTTCTTGCCCTTCTGGAGGCACATGGTGGGCTTGCGGGCATGGAACGTAAGTGGGGACAGCCTTCCATCTCTCCCCAAGGCAATCAGTCTCTGACATGAACAAAACACCAGCTTCTTCGTCGGTTGCTGTGCCAGAGATCCGTGTGACATTACCTGTGCAGCTGGTAATCTGTATCCCGGAGCCTTTGATCCCAACCAATATGGAAAGTTCCCAGACGCTACGTGTGGCACTGGCAGTAAATTCTACACATGCACGGCTGGCAGTAAGTCCACGTCTCCTAACCTACTCGTCTCCTGAACATGGCTGAATCCGAACAGAAACCTTTTGGGGCTGCTGTAAAACAAATCCTTGTGCCCAAGGCGGCTGTCCAGACGGTGACCTCGAAAACGCAATTCTGAATCGACCTGATCTGCTCAGTGCATACCATGCTACTGGGGGTTCCACAACGATTACGAGTGCATCGGCTACTTCGTCGCCTACATCTACGGGAGACGCTACCGCATCGTCGCAACCAGACAGCGGCACACCGGTTGCAGTTATAGCGGGCGGGGCAGCAGGAGGTGCTTTTGCCATAGCTGCCATAGTAGGCATATTGCTATACTTTTGTTGTTTCAAGAAGAGACAGAGACGCAAAGACGAGGCGGCAAGAACAGGACTAGTCAACGGAATGACTGAGAATGGCCAGCAGCATGCCAACCACGTGAAACCCATTGACGGTAAGTAGACTCCTCCCGGGAAAAAAAAAACAGAACAAGAGAAAGAACGTGCAAGTATGTTAAAAAAGCAGAAGAGGGTTTACTAATGTTCTGACAGCACCACCATCCTACAACTCTCCCAACTCAAATGTCAATACCTCAACCCACAACCTCTACAGCTCACACGCACCTCCTCCCATCCCGCACGACTCGCAATACATGACGTACGCACACCGCGATCCAAACTACGCCTACGACAACCCACACGCGCCTCACTACCATCACCAACCCCAAGAACTCGCCCTCACCAGCCCCACAACCGCAACAACACCCCTGAAATACCGGTCCCACAAGAGCATGTACGGCCATGTACGCGGGCCCTCTGAGCTCTCTGGCGAACAGGAACGCAGCGAACTGAGTTCCGGGCCGCAGTCGCCCGACATGCGAGGTGGAAGTGGTGTTTGGAAAGGAGGAGGGGTGGTGGGGGGTATGCAAGAGAGTTTTCCAGACGGTGCTTTCGCATCAACACATGACACGGGGGTGAGTCCGATGGTGGGTGGTGAAGAGGATGGGAGAGAAGGGGAAGAAGAAGAGTATATGAGAAGAGGAGGTGCTGGTGCTGGTGCTGGTGCTGGTGCTGGTGTTATGGAAACCAGAAGAATGACTTTTACGCCGCCACATCCACCACCAACGCCGTATTATCCGTCACCACATCATGTAGTAGGAGGAAGAGGAAGAAGAAGAAGGAGCAGAAGCAGAGAAGAACAAGAACAAGAACAAGAACAAGAAGATTCCAGCACACATGGAAATTGGATGGCGCCGAGGAACTGGGATTCACCCACCACCACGCCACCAATGACGAGAACAGAAGAGGAGCAAGATACATCCCCTCCCCAACAACACATTCAACCTGCAGAGAGGAGGAGGGTGCGGAGGAAAAAGAGGATGGATGGGCCTCTGAGCGAAAACGAAAACGAACACGGACGTGCGGCAAGTGTGGAGAGTACAAGTGGTAGTGGAAGTAGCGGTCATGTGCAGGGTTTAGGTGTAGTGGGTATTGATGATATGAGTGAAGAGGGTGGTGTGGTGGAGAGTTTGGAAGAGCAGCAGCAGCAATGGCAACAGTATCAGCAGCAGCAGACGGGAGAGACATGGCGTGGTTTGAGAGGGCCATATCCTGGGGCTATTTGATGAGATTAGTGGAGCAGTCACTTTAGAGGGGGGGGGGTTCACGTAGATATGTTTCCCGCG
>Ga0265797_10010313_pt1 | contig 11920 bp, 10 predicted proteins | sample P2T30metagenome_FD_192433 | JGI IMG/M metagenome (GOLD analysis project Ga0265797, IMG submission 192433) | Plant litter microbial communities from East Loma Ridge, Irvine, California - P2 T30 | ecosystem: Environmental > Terrestrial > Plant litter > Unclassified | place: USA: California... | reverse complement strand
CTACCGCCGGCGGCGACACATACATACCCAGCTACGGCGCAGAAGGCCCCCGCCGTTCCCGCGAACCAGATGATCGACCCCGCCGCGGCTCGCGCGACTCCGGTAACTCGAGAGAAGGATACACAGATGACCGGTCAGATCGCAACCGCGCGTACAGAGATCGACCCGATCGAATTGACGCGAGAGGTTTCGCGAGGGAACGAAGAGACGGACGGACACGGTCACGCAGTCCAGACCGCAGAGATCAACGGCGCGATAACAGAGATAACAGGGAAAGAGACGCGGATATCTACCGTAGACGATAGGTCTGCTACGGTTGCAATAACCGAAAAGCGCACGACGGGATCTACGCCATCGGTACATGTACTGGCACAAGGTTTCAACAGACACTCGATGAGCGGGACAATACGTGGCAGTTCGAGAGCTTCGCTGTCAAGATGCGTGTAAGTGAGAGGTGGGGTGTGGCGGCTGAACCTGTGGCTTATTAGGATGAAGACAGGGTGGCTGCGGAGATGGGCGTTTCTGGTTGAGCATTTCTATGGCGTATTTGACTTGTTGGCTGGGGTTTTTATTGATTCGATTATGGGCATGAATACCAAGTTCTAGTGTATGATAGGCTGGATGGACAGACAGATGAACAGAGGGAAAGTACAGCGTAGGTAGTTTGGGGAAGTAGTGGTAAAGAAACATTGAACATTGTCACAACATCTCGATGGCTCAGTGATCTACCAGCTTCCAGTCTGTGATTGCATCGATAATTATCTCGGGCTTAGTCAACGTGCAGGCGCATGATCATCAACGTAACATACGTAGGTATGATGGGTGACATAGCCTTATTGTCCAGGCCGCTCTCGTTTTTTGTCGCGCCTTCCGCATGAGGTTCTTGGCGGGGCTGCTGGACAGGCGACAAGCGGGAAGCCGCGCCTCAACTTCACTTTGCCTCCACCACCATCCCGCACAACAGCTGACGACAGGCCGCAGCTCAACACACAGCAATGCAGTGCCGGTACTGACGATACTGATACTGCTTCGAAATCACAGCACACGGCAGGACTGACTGGGCGCCTGAAGATGCAGGCGCAGCAAAGGAAGCTTGGCGAGCTCAGCCTCAGCGTCTAGGTGGTGCACCCCGCAAACCGGTGAGGAAGGTAGAGCCTTGTCTCGTCAACCTCTGTCCATTGTACTCGTACACCTACACTCGTACATCTTTCACTTCTTTACGACTTCGGCATCCGCTACGCCGCCTTCATGGCGGTGGATCGCTAGCTTGTCATCGCCGGTGTCCACTTCCCGAAGCGTTCATCACGATTGAGACGCGAATGCCTTTGCTCACCTCTTGGAGTCTTCCTACCTTTCAGCTATCTCTCCCCTCCAGTAGCGGGCCTTTGCCAAACATCCGCACTTCTCAGGTCTTTAGTCTGCGACTCTTGCCGGATCCGGCGCCATGCCTCGATGCGGTGAGTGCAGCAAGGTCGTACTTCGCGCATGGAGATTACCACCAGACTGTCGTACATGGTCTTCTGGGCCAGAATTGATCAGGTCTGCTGAAAGTGGTTGCGATCTGTGCTCCTTCATTCGGAAAGAGATAGAAAAAGTTTCCGCGGCAAACCTTCGACGCATTAATAACAAGCTCCCGATTGTGCTTCGAGATCACAACAAAGAAATTGTGTTGAGCAATAACGAAGTTTACTCTTACGGCCCGGAGTCTTACTTTTGCTATCGCCTTCATATAGGTTCGAGACCGAGGTATCATTATGATCCTGCCCTAGAACACCCGGTCCTGCGTGCTCGTGAGCTTCTGGAAGCCTGTATGCTTGGCGATAAGCATGAGCATGGTCTCTGTAAGCCAAGTGAGGTGGATTCATCGGTGAAGCTACCCTGTCTTCCACGTCGTCTGCTCGATATTTCCCATGGCAATGTCGTTCTCACGCTTGACACACAAGAATGGATCGCCAGGAACCGCGCCACGGCAGATGATCTTTCCAAATACTGTACCTTAAGCTATCGCTGGGGAAAACAGGCACCGGCTTGTATGTTGAGCACGCAGCTCACTGCCGACCGTGTCCTGATCCTTGTCAGCATGCCACAAACTTTCCAAGATGCGATCATTGTTGCACGAGGGTTAGGGATACGATTTCTTTGGATTGACGCCTTGTGCATAATACAACCCAGCGCACACGGCGATTACACCGACTGGAATATGGAAGGACCACGTATGTGGCTTGTTTACCAGAATGCGATCTGCAACATCTCCGCTACTTGCTCCGAGCAACCCAGCGACGGCTTTTTGCATAAAGTTGGGATCGACTACAATCCACACTGTAGCGTTCCCGCAAGAGCTACCAACGACGGACCGGGAGAGCCTTTGGTCATATCCACCAACATCCCGCCGTTTCACGCCTCGGTCGTCGTTTCCAACCTAAACAGACGAGGCTGGGTTGCACAAGAACGCCTACTTTCGCGAAGGATACTACATTTCACTGAAGAGGGAGTCTTCCGGGAATGTCAAGAAAGCAAGGAATACGAAATCGATGATAACGAAGTCGATGATCGAAACGTCTCCCAACATCACGTTTCCTTGATGATGCTCGGAGATTGGCTAGCTTTCATTGAGTTCTATTCACAGTCGCAGTTTACACTGCAGACAGACCGTTTAATCGCACTGTCATCGATCGCAAGGTCCGTAAAAGTTGAACGGTTTGGGCATCAATATTACGCTGGCATATGGGGGTCACACCTCTGCAGATGCCTCTCCTGGAGCTCTACGACTCCATGTTCCGCTACAGCGAGAAAATGGTGCCTCGACATTGCGCCGTCTTGGAGCTGGGCTTCGGTAACTGGTGGAATTCAGTATCCCCTACGACAATGGGGGGCGCATTCGGAATCCCTGCTAGAGATACTTGGTGTGCAAACTTCAGTAGCTGAAGCCAGCAACCAGTATGGGAACATCAAGAAGGGTGCTTTGAAGCTTCGTGCTCTGCTTTGCAATATTCCCCTGCCAACAGGAACAGACATCGATATACCATATAACGAACCCGGTTTTACAGATGTGCTGGAGAGTAGTGGACGGATAAACTGGGATGAAGACCAAGAACCATCCACAACGATGAAGGTATACACCGTTATCCCGCTGGGCATATATGGTTGCAGTGAAACAGCCATGTACGACGCTTTAGTTATAACCCTGCTACCCTCACCAGATGATGAAGACATGAGCGGATCTTGTGGAGTATATCGGCGTATTGGGCACATCGAATGGTATGTTCAAAAGAAGCGGGGTTTTAATGACGAAAATTCAGCTTGCCTGGGATCTGAGTTCCATGTCTGGCTTGATGTTCTGTTCCCTCATGCCACGGAGCAGACTATTGTCATAACATGATTTCGTAAATATACCGGCAGTTCGTGTGCTACACCCAAACAGCAATTGTTCAGACAAGACTACATGCTAGGAATACTCCCAGGACCTCATGTTGTGGGGTAACCTACAAGCGTGATCTTTGCTGTTACCCAGATTACCTAGGTACTATTCGATTGTACGCGACGACGTGGCATTTCTCAGATCATGCAGCGAACTACTCGACTCAAGTATCTTCAAAAGCAGAGTCGGATAGTCCCATCCCAAGCCAACAGCAGCCAGTGCCGTCAGGCTAGCTTGGTTCTCTCTACCAGGCCTACCAAGACCTGTCATGTTCTGATCACAGTTTAGCCATATCATCAACGGCAGGTCTCAATCGACCTACCGGTTTCATATTGACATCGAAAAGAGCGAATGGTGACGATCCATTCTCCGTGAACCGACGAGCGTCAACTCGAATAGGAGCAGTACATTGGAGCAACTTCGCCACCTCAACACACTGTCGCTGTACCTCACCATACTGTGGATCGGCCAGGTGTTCGTCTTCGGAAAGACAGCGAGAGTTCTGAAGCACAGCGACTGTGCCATTGTACGGTGCTACACCTGCGAGTAGTCAATGAGCAATGCATACACTTCTCCAAGTCCACGCGCCGAACTCACCTTCAGCGTGATTAAACCGTTCCACAATCGGCATCGCCCAATACCCATCCTGTCCCGATGCAGGCGCAGGCGGCATCACAGTAACGGTAACTTCCTGCCCCGCAAGAAAGTCTTCGACGATCACGGACGCATCCTCTCCCAGTAAATCGCGGCAATGGTCGATCAGTTCCTCTTCGGATCGACAAACTCTCACTCCGTGGCTTCCTCGTCCTCTAACCGGCTTAGCGACAACAGGATAGCGAAGATCCGGCCGGAGCACTGCCGCAAGATCTTCCTTGTTGTGAACGTCATGTGCATCCGGCAGCGTAAACCCACTCCGAGCACGAAGAAGATTGTTAACGAACGCCTTGTCATCGCATAGATCGACTAGCTGCGGAGGCTGTCCCACAATCTTCAACGTCTCCGCCACACCCGTCAGACTATCTGCGGTCTGAAGCGGATGCTCCGCGAAGAGTATAGTGTTAGCCCAGAGATGTGTTGCCCCCTTCTCCAGCGCACGCGCAATCCCAGTCTCAGAATCGCCGAAGCACCAGTCTGCATCATTGCGTGGGTCTGGAGTTGAGACGGGTGTGATGACGGAGACGGGGCTGTGGTGGGTTAGTGCGTGGGCGATGTCTGCGCTGGAGTCGATGTAGCCTTGGTTGTAATGTTAATCTTGTTGTGGAGAGGATGGTGGAAGAAGCTAGGCTGCGCACCTCTGGGTTTCTTGGGCTTGCGTACCCCATTTATTAATGGTGGATCGAGTTCTTGGTATAGTACTGCCACGCGTGGCGCGGATGTGGTGTACATGTTTCGACGAGCAGCGGGGATAGTCAGACGGCGACCGATAGCTGACTTCGCAAAGCCCCTCGTCGCACTAATCATGCTAGTTGCACAAGCTAGAAGTTCGAGGGAGTTCACGGATGGTTGAAAAGCCAATGTTGAAGTACGCGGTTGCGCTCGGAAAGGTCCGACGAGCTTTCGGAAACGTTTCCGAGCCTGCCGTGCACCAGAAGATATCACGACTTCTGCACAGACGCGGATCGCACCAACAACTTTGTTTCCATCGTGGAACCTGAGAGCGCTATCAATGTTAGTACGCATGTGGTCGAGAGGCCTCGTCCAGGCTAGAGATTGCAGTGCATGTCTGTAAAGACGCATTGCCCGGCCATTTGCATACCCGCTGTTACAGGAACCTTCCTGTCGGTACCTTCCCGCGGGTTACTCCCGAATCTAACCCGCGTGACTCGTTACATTGCACAACAAGGCTGTGCTAAAGCCACGCATTACTGGCTACTTCCGTGGTGTTTATACCTCCTCCTTTGCGCTAAAGATTGCAGTGCAGCGGTGTCGGGACGAGGATAGAGTGCCTCTTTGCGACACACTGCGGTCTGGTTCTGGTTCGGGCTGATTATTGAGATTGTGCTTTGGTGTAATCACTACGTCGCGGACGCGAACATTGGTTTCCAAAAGAGCCGGCAAAGCCATTTCGGTCCTACCGTCTTGGCGCGGGCAATGCCCCGATCGCGTAATGCCCGGGCAACAACACAACAACCTCTACACAAATCGCAACATAACTCTACTAGTATAAATCTAATTTAAGAAGTAATTAGAGAAATTAATTTGCGTAAAGAAGGCGTAACTTTCTTATATACGTAAGTTGCAAAAAAGTATAGCGTTAATTAACAAACGCTCGCTTAAAGACACTAGGGGTAAACCTAGCCGCGCAAGCTTGCACACCTTTCTATCTACCTACAGTATAAGACAGAGCTTATACAGTATATTAAGGGGCTTACTAAGCGACGTTTGCTACCTACAAGAATAATAATACGCAACTTTGCTTTAGATTTAGCTAGAAAAGACGTCTCTAATAGCTAGGTTACACGCTTTCTAAATAAGAACGCCTTCTATCTTATATCGCGCTAGCAGATAGAGATAGACTATAAGCGCTATAAAGCTAATTTAGCTGCTAAGTACAGCTTATACTTTAAGGATTTATATAATAAGATAAAGAAGTATAACATAGAGCCTACCTATATATATAATATAGATAAAAAGAGGTTTTAAATTAGATTACTTAGACGTTTAAAACGCGTGTTTAATAAGGTATTATATAACTAAAAAGGGGTTAGAGTAGCTCTTTAAGATAGTAATATATAGTAGGTAATAGTTCTAGCTTGCGTTTGTGCAGACAGTATAGCTTTAAGCCTATTGCTTATTTTTTAGTTAGCTACTAGAGCTCTATAATCCTTATAGATAGACGCTATTAATAGTAAAAAGCACTTAGTTTTTATAAGCTTATTTTTATTAGGCTAGACAAATAATAATATAGAGCTTGCTTAGTTAAAGAAGGTGTTTAAGAGAGAGACTAGACGGCAAGCTTGCTTAGGTTACTAATTACTCCTCCTTAATAGCTATAGATCTTATAAAACTATAGATTTTATTAATTATTGCAATAATAACAAGATCCTATTAGCGCTATTTCTATCTTACGCAACTTATACGCTTTAACTACTTAATATTAGAATATTTAAGCCTCTCTTAGAAGCTTATTTAACTAAGCTTTTAAACTACCTTTAGAGAAGTTAGAGGATCCTCCTAATAATAAAAAGAGACTTCTTCCTACTCTTTTAGCGTGCTTAGAGTACTACTTTTAAGCCTTAAACTATTAGAAGGTCCTTTAAAGCTACTAGTATTTACCTACCTAACGCTAACGTTATACTTAAGAAGTACTATAAGAAAGCATCTAGTTTAGATAAAAGCTCTAATTCTTGCCTTAGTAGAGATAACTAGCTTAAACTTAAGTTTATTATACGTTGTATAGTAAAAGATTAGAGTAGTAAGAATGTTAAAAAGCTTTACTAAAGTCTATACTACATCTTAGCTTAAAATAGTATCTTTTATAGAAAGATTAGGGGCCTTAAGAACGCTTTTTTAGTAAAAAAAAGACAATAAAAGAAGAGCTTTACTCTTTGTCTTAATAACTCTTAGAAGTACTATAGTAGAGCTATTTTTTAGTTACCTAAGAAGGTCTAGCAAGCTTATAAAGATAAGGCTTTATAATAGCAATAACTATAATAACTATAACTATAGAAAGATAAAAGAAATAAGCTTAAAGAGAAAGCTTAACTCTATAAGCTTTAGCTAGTTATAGAGAAGCGTGTTAAAAGAGAGAGGCTTAAGAAGGTGCAGGAGAAGGAGTAAGCTGTAAAAGAGGCTAAAGAGAAGCGCTAGAAATCTCTTCGCGACGTATAAAAAGCTATATAACTATTCTAAAAGAGTAAGTGTAAGGCCTTATAAGCCTCTAAGCCTTCTAAAAAGCGTTAGAAACGTACTATTATTAGTACACCTTATATAGAAGCTAGTAGTGCTGCTATAGTAGCCCTAATACAAAAGACTAAGACGTAATTAATCTAGATGCTTAAAAAATATTCTAAATAGCACAAATTATTTGCAAGTATGTAATTACTGTAATACTAGGTTTTTATAATATTACTACTGTTTGCTATAGCTTTATAGCTTTATTTTTTATGTAGATAAAGTAGTTGTTGCCCGGGCATTACGCGATCGGGGCATTGCCCGCGCCAAGACGGTAGTGCGCGACTGGAATGGTCTCTTCTACGCTAGAGATTGCAGTGCACGTAGAGCCGCATTGTCAAAAGAAGGATAAAGAATGTGGGTTATTGGCTGCTCCCTTGACCTACATGTCCTCTCTTTTGCGCTAAAGATTGCAGTGCACCTGATTCGCAACCGACCGCTTGGTTCTTTGGCTCGCCTGTAGGCGAATGCTGACCGGTCACTAAGATACCTAGATAACCGGTCTGAACGTGCGTGTGGCTTATGATCACGACCAATTAGGGTGCTTTGCAAAAGCCTTTTGACAGCCTTCAAATTCTTGGAGAGCTGTTGGTTGGCTACTTCCCTTACATACCTTCTCTTCCACGCTAGAGATTGCAGTGCAGTGCACATTTGTCCAGCCACAACTCCTGCGCGAACCTCTGTACCCTTACCAATGATGTCCGGAGCCGATGCGGTCTGAGCCCGTGTGGCTTGCAGCGGTGCGTAACGGGGCTATGCCAAAGTTCTACATGATTGGCTACATCTTTCGCGTATGTGCTCGTCGCCGCTAGAGATTGCAGTGCACTGGATCGGCCGACAGTACCAAGACGACCCGGTGTGAACGTGCACATGACAGGTTGCAATGACCAATTGCGGTGCTCTACATAAGCCTTTTCACAGCCTTTGCATCCTCGCAGAGAGCCACAAGGTTGACTTCCTTCCCCACATACATGCTCGTTCGCGCTAAAGATTGCAGTGCACCCGGGATGGCGTGCAGCATTTGCAACGGCACGACGGGGCCGTGCAAAAGGCCCTGCGTTCTTGGCTAGTTCCCTGACATACATGCTCGTCGCCGCTAGAGATTGCAGTGCACAGCGCGGGCGGTGATGTTGATTGGCACATTGTCTATCATCCACCGCTAGCAGATCCCCATCTCCTACTCACAGCCCCTCCCACTCCGGCCGACACCGACACCCCCTCCTCCTAACATGCAACACCCCCCTCTCCGCCGCCCTTACCATCCACTCCACCCACTCAATCTCATGCTCAACGACACCCCTCCACTCCCCCGTCTCAATCCTCTCATCCTTACTCTTAACCAACCAATCCCTCAGCCTCCTCACACACGTCTCTAAACTCTCCGCTACACTATCTTCCGTTGCACCAGGCTTCTGTTGCTCCAGATACATCATGCGCTCCATGCGTGTCAGCAGAGCGAGTTGGATAGAAGCCGACTCTGTATATTTCGAGAGGAGTAGGCTGGCGGAAGCGCGGAGGGCGAGCGCATCTTCGCGTGTCGCCATTGTACAGGGGAGGTGGCGTTGTGGGCGGGCGAGGTGGAAAGAACCTGGGGGGCGGAGGACGACGAGGTCGTCGAAGGAGGTTGTTGGTGTTGGGATTGTTGCTGTGGAGTCTCGTGATGTTGGCCTGGTTGAGGACTGCGATTGTTGGGATAGGTGGGTTTGTTGCACTTGTTGTGGTCCGATGTTTCCGTCCCAGTTCAGATACGGATTACTATCCAGTGACCTCGTAGTGTGTAGTTCAGATGCTTGGTCGTCGACGTCCCCACACTCAGTGTCGGGGTAGTCGTCTGAATCGTACATGAACGTTTCTGAGTAGCTGAATCCATAGCCTTCTCTTTTCTTGCCCGGTTTGATCAAGACCGGAGGTTGGTGGTAGATAGACGTTTGTGGTTGGATTGGTTGGACCGGAGACGCCTTGGTGGTAGACTGCGAACTTGAGGAGGAGAAGCTGGCACCGGGGGTCATGGTCAGCCCCGAGAAACTCTGGTTGAAGTTATTTTCGGAATGGACTTGTCGCTCGACATCATCGATAAAGGATTCCGAGAATGAGAAGCGCAGTTGGATGTTTGATGATGGTGGTGGCTGGCTCTCTTGACTGCTCTTGAGATCACGTGCCGGTATCGACTCTCTTTGCGAAGGCATGGTTGGCGCTGGCCTGTGGTATAAAGGGTTGTTGTTTTGCTGCTGTGGAGATATAAGCTTGGGTGAACTTGCGCCATGTATATATAGTACTTACAGGCCCTCGCCACCTAGGCGGCCGCTTGCTCTTTCCCTCGATTGCTCGACGCTCTTGCAACTTTGTTGTTTCTGTAATCACAGGAAGAGCAAGTGCATCGATGCTTCGACTTCTGCGCAGACTGACTTGTCGCTGCTTTGTTGGGCCTTCTCTTCTCTGTTTGATGTCAGCCCTTGATCATTCGTCGCGCAAGTTAACTTACCTTTACAGGCATGATCGGAGTATGCATGCGCGTCGCGCGTATTCGGTTATTCAATACACCAAGGTGGTCGCACGTGTTTCGTATAGGAAGCGGGGACGGGAATATCTTCAGCTCGGAGGAACACGACTAAGATAACCGTGTTGATTGTTGATGCGTTGTGTATATATCCCGGGGTACGTCAATCGGAAGGCGCGTCCGAGTCGCGTGGGTGTCGACTAGCGTGGTTAGCGCAAAACACGACTCTCGTCCTATCACCACGGTGATCTTGAGTATCCTGAGACACAGCGCCCCACTTTCGTGTAGTATCCTATCACACTTGCGATATTTGGGTGGTGAGGATAGACTCTTGTCGCGTTACTTTTGCGCATTCCAATGGTATCATTTCTAGTAATTCGCCCTTGTCCTCCTTCCACGACTAATGTCGCGAACGTGCTACTTCTTTCCGGTCTCCAATAGTTCAACACCTGTCCTCACAACGCCGATCGCTGCGCCCGTCTGTATGGCTTCGTTACCACCTCCGCTCAACCTGTACTCGATGTCTGCCAGACCTGCCATCCAAGTCACCATGACCTGCGGTGGTACGTCGTTGCTGACCAGCTCCTCGCTGATCGCCGTCAGGATATCTGCCAGCGCGAGTCCCTTCATGATCTTCAGGTTGTTGACCGTGCGCAAGCACTCTGTCATGTCGTTCTTCGATAGCAACGTCTCGATGATGTACTTGATGTCTGACGGGTGTGGTGCTGCTATGCAGTCGTAGATGGTCGTCTGCGTGATCTCGTCGCGCACGATCGTGGATGGGTCGGGTGCGGGCTTGCCGGGTGTCTGAAGCGGCGTGCTTGATGCGTGACAGGCCTGCAGTACGTTAAGTGCCCGTCTCATGTCACCTTTGCTGAGTGTGACGAGCGAGTCCGTCGCGTCTTGCGTGATGTTAACCTTCTCCTCCTCAATGACCTTGTCGACCAAATTCCTGATGTCCTGATCCTTCAGCGGGGAGAATCGAAACCTCGTGCATCGTGATAATAATGCCGGTGAGAGCTTGTGTGTGTAATTGGCGATGATGCAGAAGCGAGTGTTCGCGGTGTACTTCTCCATGATTCGTCGCAGGGCCATCTGCGCGGTCGCAGTCATGGCATCGGCTTCGTCGAGGATAATGAGCTTGAACGTTGCCAACGATGAATCTCCTGCCTTGGGTGCCGCAGAGAAGATCTGCTTTGTGCTACTGAACGTCTTGATCTGCTCCCGCACAACATCGATGCCTCTGTCGTCTGAGGCGTTCAATTCCAAGACCATCTGTCGCATGTTCTTGTTTCCGTATATGCGACGTGCGAGTGCGAGGACGGTCGATGTCTTTCCGGTACCTGGAGGGCCGTAGAGGAGGAGATGGGGTAGTCGCTGGTAATCTTAGCTAAGCTTCTTGGATGTAAGTGCAGACCATACATTTGAGTCTACAAACTTGTTGATGGTGGCTATTATGTCCTTGTGGCCTTCGACGTCATCGAGGGAATTTGGTCGGTACTTCTCTACCCTGTCTGATATTTAGCAGGTGTGCAGAAGACAACATAGTTTCAGCCGTACCATGGTAGAGAATCTTCAGCTTCTACGGGTAGATTTGCAGCGCTCCTCTTGCCCTTCTTCTGGTCTCCACCGAAAGTGATTGAGTTGTCTACTGCGGGCGCATCTACGTCCATCTCATCTTCGTAGTCGGACATTGCGATAACTGTAATGACGATTCAGAGAGTCTCGGTATGTATTGATGTCGAATTGAGGTAGCTAGAACGTCGATTGGCGGTTTGGAGGCTGTTCGTAAGAAAATCGAGGGAGACGCGCCGCGCGCAGGGACGCGTTGATGGGGCGGCTTAGTCACCCCCCGCTGCTCAGCCCTACCAGCACACCTCAACGAGCGGAGCTGCGCCGTCACCTCCGCTGAGCTCCCAGAACACCGCCAGACACCAACAAGCTGGGCGACAACATTGAAGATGCCCGTGAGTTAAATCATTATGCTTTAGACTCAAGATTACCAAGCTATTCGGCATGTATACAGACAGCTAACACCCACCAGGCCTATCACTCCGTCTTCCTCGATGAGCCCAATCAGCAATTGATTGGTACAGCTATACCCTCCAGCT
>Ga0265797_10010311_pt1 | contig 11923 bp, 9 predicted proteins | sample P2T30metagenome_FD_192433 | JGI IMG/M metagenome (GOLD analysis project Ga0265797, IMG submission 192433) | Plant litter microbial communities from East Loma Ridge, Irvine, California - P2 T30 | ecosystem: Environmental > Terrestrial > Plant litter > Unclassified | place: USA: California... | reverse complement strand
GTTCACAGTTGTAGCAACCTGATTGACTTGATGTTCTGTACAAAAGCTTCACAAGGCTGGGCATGCAACTTGAATATCACCTGGAGAGAGACTGTGTGGGGCTATCTGAGTAAGCGGTACGACAGTGGCCATCAATGGGGTAGGAGGGACGGCTGCCATTTGAGGAAATGAAGTGTCGGTGTTTGACAAAGTTTAAACGACCTGCTCGTTTGTACGTACGTAATCAACCGCAAAACAGAGGTGAGCACTTCCAAAGATGTCGTAGGTCGGGTTCATGTACTATCAATATCACTACGTATAGCTACGAAGAGATGAATCCTAGCTCGCCACGCTCCTGAGGCCGTTCACACACTCCCGACATGGTGTCTTCCATGCCAACTAGAAGTTGCAGAAGTAAGCGCGACTATACTGTGGCCACGGCTTACCGCACGACATTTGTTGTCCATAGCCCGGATCCTTCTGGCAGTCGATAATGTACTCGTTTCCGCACCGAAACTGGCCAGGATCTGTACCAGTGGCGTGATAGACACAGTTGTCGCGGTTACTGTACTTGATCTTGACATCGAACTATTCAATCACGGCCAGTTAGCAATCATAAAGTGCAGTGTAGAGTGAGGGTTTAGATGTACCTGCGGGACGAACGGAGAGTAGTTCTGAGGAAAGGGAGGATGTTCCATATCAGGCAGGTTGGTGTGCCAGCCAGGCTCGCCGTGGTAGACTTTCTCAAAGCGGCTATCGCCACACGGGTTCACGGCAACGCCGCTAGGTCCTTGGAAGATGTCCCACACATAGTACTTCTCCTTGACTCCCGACAAGTGCAGTTGAAGTGAGTAGGGGTACACATCCGATTCCTTGAATGAGTTCAGTACAAAGTTTAAGATTGCCATCGGCAGAACTTACCAAAAGGATGGTGTTGTTGGCGGACTGCTCGACAGGTGCGGCGGAACCGAAGCTGACACAGGCAACGAGCCAAGCGAGGAGGGTGGTCAAGATGAACATATTGTGTCCTGCAGTTTTCTTTGAACAGTGTTGCAATGAGGACGAGGAAAGAAGGCTCCCCAGATGCAAGCAAAATCTTGACTTATATTCGGGTGCCGATGGGTCTGTGCACTGCAAACATGCAGGAGCGAAGGCGGATAAGCAGTGTGTCGGGAAAATGAGAGTGAAGGAGCATGTGTATATCAACCACAACTTGGACTGACAGGTCGGGTTGATAGGCGGATGCCATTCGTACTACTGCACTTCCCGAGACGTAATTGCAGGCGTTTGCAATATATAAAGGATAGACACTGACTTGATAGCATGAGTCCACCTTGAGATTAGGTCGGATGACTGTTTTGTCTGCCCCGCAATATATCACACGGTTCCTCAAATCTTCTCACGGAAATACTCTCTCGCTGTGCCATGGTTCACTGTAGCGTGGTATTACTAGTACTCACAGAAGTATCCTCGAGCGTGTTCGAAACCATCATTATTGCAAATATAGATTGGGTCTCTATACTGTAGATCCTGAGCAAAATCCATGATCATTTAATCCCCGCAAGGCAATTGGTCAGCATCTACGCCCGTAGATTTGTAGAAACAATCTTTGGTGTTGCCTCGGAACGCTACGTGGAAAAGCATCTCCATTACCAACGGCACCAGCTAAGAGTTCTTCATACGCTTGAGCAACAAACGATAGGGACAAACAGTCTTACCTCTGGCGGAAATATCGGGCAGTCATCGTAGCGGTATGGGCCCTGTTGTGAATCGATTTGAAGACTGCGCTGCCGCAAGGATCCACAGCCACTCCAGAGGAGCCTTGCCAGGACACGTACCAGTATCGGCTTCCGACCTTCTGCACGACAATCTGAATTGAGTGTTCATATGGCGTCATTATTTTTTTCAAACAATAGTTAGCGCACCACAGTTGCTGAATGAAGAAGACATGATACTCATCATCAAATGCACAGAATCTAGGGCGTGGGTGAAGCTTTTGAGTACTTGCTAGACACCAGGCCATCGGGAAGATGCGGGTGAGGTTGATGTATGTAGAAACAGGAAACTCGCGGTAAGTAAGGTGCTCTAAGAGTCCATATTCGGTCATCTTGCCAACGATGCTGGGTGGGTGTTGTAGAACGGAGTAAGGTATTGAGTGATGAGGGAAGAGCCTAGGATATGCGATTGCGGGAGAATGGTTTTCTCCCATGTGCATGCTTTCAGTGCGGAGGTAGGAGCTATGAAAGGTGGCTGCCACGCGTGCGTCATACATAGAAGGAGCAAACATCTTGCCAGGTTGGATGTGAGACGTCATGCCTGATACCCCATTCCTGCATTTATAAATTACAATCTACATACCATCTTCATGTAACTGTCGTGCACCTTTTACCACCTCGTGAAGCCGCTCACCAACAAACATGCAACTTAGTTTCCGCAAAACAATCTGTTCCGGAAACTGTCTCGTCGGTGTGAAGCGTAGGTTCACTGGATGTCCAGAACCCAAATAACTAGGCATTGGGAGGTAGGAAACTCCATTTTTTAGTAGTTCAGGATATGGAGACAGAGGGGTTTTCCTTGAGAGGCTGAGAGAGAGCTCGTTTAAGCAGGAGAAGTAGTTATACAGGATTTGATGAACTTCCCACGAGAAACGGATGATGACAGTGATATGGGGGTGTCCTCGGCAGATTTGCTCGACGGAAGAGAACGAATGGCGTATGCGAAATGATCTCTGATGAGCTGTAGGCGGCATAGACTTGTGATCCACAAGGGTGATACGCCTAAGCTGGGTGAAATTTCTTGCAGAGCAGAGGCTGAGGGCGTGACAGAAGTGCTCATAGACATTCGGTTGGGAATATTGCCATGTATCGTAGAAATCAAGGCTGTTAAGTCGAATTCCTAAGCCATTCGTCTCCTGGTATAACTGGTGACAGACATAGCGTAGCTGGTTGGGGTCTCGCTCCTCATGATTTTCCGAGTGTCTGATCCCGAACTGGATTGGGCCGCCCAAGTTAGACTTTGCAGTGAGACCTTTGTACTCGGTGAGAGCATATTTGTAGATCATGTTGCGCAATTCCCTGAGTAGTCTTTGCAGCCAGTTGATACCACTGTCGGGGTCTACGGGACGATCGCAGTTCTCCAATATTGACTGCTACTTGAATTTAGTACCGTATAAGTTAAATAGACTTTTGTACGTACCTCGCAGTGTTTAGGTGCGCAGTTGCTGCTAGGAAGCATGTAAGTAGCGGTACGTACAATGCGGCTACGATCGACTTTTTCTTTGGAGCCAGCTGTACAGGCCATGATGCAGTTGGAAGTGACGCACAGAGGTAATGTGTAAGAACTGTGCTGCTGCAGTACCAGATATATATTTAATTTTCTCCTTTGCCATGGAGTTCGCTACCAAACTTCACATTTCTGCTCACCCCTCCACTCTCCAGTTTACAGTGTCCACTCACAATATCGCCTAAAATATGCGTTTGTGCCATAAAATAAATTAAACTTATATGATATCATCATGTTATCGCCTTATAAATACTCGTACACTCTCTCATATTTCTACGCCGAGGACACCAAGTTTCTTCGAACGGTAATAATGTAATGTCATTATGTACTCTTTTACTAGAATTCGCCTTCGTTGGCACCGAGACCTCAACCATATACGATGGCGATGCTACCCATGAAGCGAGTGGTCTTTGCAATCATTCTGCACGCGCCCCTGTCGACTGTCGTGCAATATTCTAGCACTAGATTCAAGCATGGTCCTTTATTGCTTCATGGAACATCATAATATATCGGACTAATCAAAAGACACCATACCTAATCCCCTCCCTTTCGCTGCCTTCAAAACACCATCCCTGATTGTACAAAGAGCATCCTCCCACTCTTTTTGTGCAAACGTTTTATCAACATCCGCTTCATTATTGACAAGATAATCAATCCACTTCACCACACCGACTGCCTTGCTCAAATCTCTCTCCTCCAGCACCACCTTGCCAAGATATTTAACAAGTGCGACAACATCTTCTTCGTAAGGACCTTCATCAGTGAATGCTCCGACCCATTGCTTCATGGCACCTCGCAAATCGGCTTCCTTGGATAGTTTTTGCGTGGTGAAAGTGGGTTTTCGGGGACGAGGAACCTTAATCTCGGGAACAGGGTCAGGCGCTTGCGGTGCTGCTGGAGCTTTGCTCTTCCGTGCCTTTGTGAGCTGGAAGGCGTGCATTTTTGCAGCTTTATGCTGTGCAATAACCTCCTTGCGCATGTCTTCAGGCAGCGCGGCAAGGAAATCATAGTCAAGGTCGTCGTCTCTACTGGGCCGAGTAATGGTGGCCTCGCCAGAAACCTCATCACTAAGAGCAGCAGAGTTCTCCCTGCTTACACTTTCTCGCGCAGGATTCTTGAGAGATATAAAATTCGCCTGAGTGAGCATCTTGCCCGTTTTACTGATTGCCTTCATTTGGGCAGCTGCAGCGAGCATTGCGGACCTCGGAGGACGGCCTCTTCCACGTTTTACTGGCACAATGGGCTTCTTCGCTGGAATTCCGATGATTCTATTCTTGCGAGGTGATTGCGGCAGTATTGTCTGGTCGGCACCTCTGGAACGATGTGAAGGAGAAGATGTTGCTGCATATTGAGCAAGTACTTCTGCGCGAACATCTGCTGGCAAAGCAGCGAGCATTTCTGGGTCAAGTTGAGACTGTGCGGGAAGTGCTGTTATAGCCAAAGGTAAAGCTTTCGTAGGCGTACTAGGACTATCACGTGTCTCCATGTGGCGTATGGGTGTTGGTGACGACCCCCGAGTCTGACGCTGAAGCTTTGTTCGTATATCATCTGGTAGCTCTGCGAGTACCTTAGGGTCGACTTGTGAGGGTAAGATGAACTGCGTGCCTAATGTGTTTAGTGGACGCCGAGAAGGTGTTGAAACGTTTAGCGCGTGGGCACCAAACGCAACATGGTCATCTTCATATGCTGTTTTCGATTTCCGTGGAGTCTCTGGGTCATCTTGTATTGGGTCCTCCTCAACACTCTTTGGTACTCGTGGTGCGCGGGCCGATTCAGTTTTAAATTGAAGTCTTCGTTGTGAGCCATCGAGACTGCCGTCAGTAGGGCTTTTCATGAGCTCAAGCTTTGTCATCTGAATACCGATACCTCGGAGCTCACCGGGTGTGAAGGCGAAGCCTCGCAGTATGGCTAAGGCCTCCTTGGTGAGAACTTCGCTGGAATTCGTTGCTACCCCGAGCAGTATGCTCTTGTTATAGGTATCGCACTTGCCGTGCCCGAGGTGCTTAGGTGGATCAAGAGGAGCATCGGGTGAGCGTCGCATGATTTTCATCGTGAACTGCTTTCCTTTGACTTTCTCCCTGAGCAGCCGCTTTTGAAGCTCTCCACATAGGCTTGTAATGAATTCATCAGCTTGCTCCTGGTTTTCAAACCGAACACCCCAATTAACTTCCGCGGACACAGATTTGCGGACAACCTGTTCGCCGACCTCCTGGCGATCAATACCTCTTGAGTACTCATAGAGTTTTTCGCCAGTCTTCGGTCCGAGTGTTTGGGTGAGCCTCTCTTTGGAGAGTTCACGGATGTCCTTGATAAACTTGATACCGAGTCGTTCGAGCTTACCACCAATCGACCCAGCAACGCCCGGTAGGTCCTGTACCTGAAGCTGACCTATAAAGTCCAATACCTCTTCTGGCTTGATCTGATATTGGCCTGCAGGCTTTGCTCTGCGCAACGCGACTTTGGCGAGAAGAATGTTGCCGCCGATACCAACGGATACGTTGCAGCCTGTCCTTGATCTTACTTCGTCCCGCAGGTTCAGCGCAATTTCATTTGCCTTTGCCTGCTCTCGATAGATGCTGCCTTCCGAGTATGCCTTGCCGTCGCCTGCACCAAGAGCAATGCAAAGATTGGAAATATCAATGAGTGCCTCATCAATGCTAACGCTTTGCACCAAGCCTCCAGTCGCAAGAATCACGTCGTAGAATGTACGGCTGGTCTCTTCGTAGGCCGGAAAGTCATATGGTAGAATCTTGAGGTCTGGACAGAGCTCTTGAGCACGCTTCATCCACATGCCATTCTTGACCCCGTATGTCCGTGCTGGATAATTGCAGCTTGCAATCTCAGATCCACTGCCTTGTCCATGAGCTACCACGGCTGGTTTGTCCTTGTACTCTGGGTGCTTTTTTAAGCTGACTGCAGCAAAAAAGCTGTCAAAGTCAACATGCAGAATGTACCGTCGGGCACCAGGCGGACGCTTCTGTTTAGCCTTTTGCGATAAGCTCTGTTCACTCGTCAATGCCTGCATCTGAGATTTGAGCTCCGCTTTCCATGTTGATAGATGGTGCAGGCGTGATTCTCGATAGTACTGTTCTAGGAAGTCAGGATCTATAACAGTCGATTTGCGAATTTTGGGATCCCGCAAAAGTAATGCATTGTGTTCCTCAGCAGTGAACTCTCCATTCTTAGACGCAGGTATGTCTGATCTGGCGAGCGTTGCGTCTCTTGCATCTTCCACCCTTACTGTGGGCTCTGTCTGTTGAGCTGGAGGGGAACTCGGATCGGCATAAAGACTGTCATGAGCATGATCCGGAACACTGCCAGTTTCAACAGGGGCTAGTGAGGGACTTGTCTTGGGTGGTGTGACTAGCTTCGCAGATTTACCCGATTTCCCGGATATAGGTGGGTAAGATACACTCTCCGGCTGATGGGAAGGCGGTAGGTCCTCAATATCATCGTCTGGAGTGGGAGGCCTTTGTTTTTGCCTTGAAAAGCGCCCACACATGCTACTTGTCGGTGTTGGTGTACTAGCAGGACCCGCCTGGCTACCCCTCAGTTGGCTCGTGTACCAACTGGCATCTGTCTGGTCTCGATAGCCTTTTACCTTGACGTTTGCCTGAGCTGTAATGTTGCCGTTGTCGAATGCTAGCACGTTCTGCTTTTCTCCTTCATCCACAACGCGGTATTCGTCCCATGGTAGTAACTTGCCCGCCTGTATACTATCGACGACCCACGCGGGCTTTACGATGCGGTACCTCCGAAACTCGACAACCTTTTTAGGGGTAAGACTGCTAGCAATGATGTGCGTTACGGTCGTCTTCCCATCGAGGTACTGCAGGAAGCCGCCGCCATGCTGGACTATAAGGGTATGTAGGTCGTTGAGCGATGGCTGAGTGTAGCCGTTGACGTGCGCCACGATGCCCTTGAAGATCTGAGGTTTGTTGCCCGCTTGCGATCGTATGTCGGCATCCAAGTTCTGCAATTTTATCTTCTTTCGCCTGAAGTAGTCGGTAAAACCTCCAAATGCCGAGCCGCGGTACTCTTCTCCATCTTCACCGTCAAACTGGTGGTTCGCGATGCGCTTGCGGACCGATTCGGAGTTCCTCTCTAGGCGGGAGCCCATGGTGGGTGATGGTGGGTATTGTGGGTGGATCAAGCGCATTCATCGGGGCTGGGGTCATGATCGAGTGTCACGGGTGTGTCTGGGTTGCGGCATAGCGAGATCGGTCTTGGTCTTGGTGGTGAAAGGCGCGTGCTGTGGCGCGCGCAGTACAAGGACCGCGATCATGTCACGCTAGTAGCATTAAGTGGGCTCTTCCATCATTCTGCCGGCGGTGAAAGCACGCTAAGAGAAAGCTGCAGGACTTGGCGAACTTTTTCTACCTCTCGAAGCCGCTGCTCTCAAGTTTCTCGTTTTTCGCTATCAATCTGCTCTACCCAGCTGTTCTTGAGCTGTGAAACTTTTGAGCAAAGAAGCGTTCCCGTAACGTCCACCATTCCGCACCGCAGACAGCTTTTCGAATTATTCATCTGCGAACTTCTTCACCATGTCTTCCGCTATTCCTGTCGGCGTCTATGGACGTCGCATTCCGGCTGGCGGCATTCCCATCTCGGCTTCAGACGACCAGTCAGCTACTGTAAGTTTCCCCTCTGTGCTGCGTCTCTCCCGCTGCAACCAGAAATGGTCGCGCATTGACTGTCAAGTCTGGAGCAGCCATCGCATTCGCAAATATGCGACATCTGGCTAACATGACCTAGTTTAGAATAACTATGGCAGCTATTGACCCAGACGCGGAGCCGCAAATCGACGAGGATCACAAGCATGCTCGTGCCACCTTGAAGCTTATCCGTGTGCCCATGGACTTCGACGACGATGATGATGATGAGGACTACGAGGAGGGCGACATTGAGGCAATCGCTGCTCGTCTGCGTGCCGCTGGTGCGCTCCCCGAGGCTGATTCCGACATGTCCGACTCTGATGACAGCGAGGACGAGAAGAATGGCGGCCCTAGCGATCCCGCCAAGTCGAAGAAGGCCAAGCAGGCAGCTCTCAGTAAGAAGCTCCAAGAGGAGCTCGAGGCCGACGTGATGGACATCGATGGCAGCTTGACCAACGGCATAAAAGGCAAAGCCAAGGGCAAGGGCAAGGTCACCGATGATGATCTCAGCGATGAGGAGGACGACGACGACGAAGATGAGGACGACGAGCCCGAAGAGCTTGTTTTGTGCACACTTGACCCCGAGAAGGTACTTTCTCACAGTATGTCTTTGAATAGCTTTCACTAACGCCTATTCAGCACTACCAGCAGCCTCTCGACATCACTGTCCGCGAAGGCGAAGAGGTCTTCCTTTGTGTCAGCGGAACTTATGACGTTTATGTCACTGGTAACTACCTTGCGTTCCCCGATGAGGAGGACAGTGAAGACGAGGATGAGGACGACGGTCTTGAGGAGCTTGGCTACGACATGTCTGCCGACGAGGATGAGCTTGACGGCCTAGAAGAGTCTGAGGATGACGAGCTCGATGGAATGGATGACCCCAGGATCACTGAGGTTGATACCGAGGAGGATGAGGCACCAAAGCTTGTCGAGGCCAGCAAGAAGAGCAAGAAGCGTGCTGCTGAGTCTGAGGACGATGCCACCCTCGACGACTTGATTAGCAAGACCAATGGTGACGCCAAGCTAAGCAAGAAGCAGGCCAAGAAGCTGAAGAAGAATGATGGCCAGGCCACAGAGCCCGAGAAGAAGGCTGAAAAGGTTGAGAAGAATGATACCCCCAGCAGCGACAAGAAAAAGGTTCAGTTCGCTAAGAACCTCGAACAGGGCCCAACTGGCTCCCCCAAGGTCGACGCACCTAAGCCAGAGGCAAAGAAAGAGGCTGCAAAGGGACCTCGCAACGTTAGCGGTGTCATTGTTGACGACAAGAAGGAAGGCAAGGGCAAAGCCGCCAAGAAGGGTGATCGCGTTGAGATGCGCTACATCGGCAAGCTGAAGAGCGGCAAGGTCTTTGACTGTGAGTTTACCGTGGATAGCTTGCGCGCATGCACTGACAATTATGTAGCCAACAAGAAGGGCAAGCCCTTTTCCTTCAAGCTTGGTGTAGGCCAAGTCATCAAGGGTTGGGACGTCGGTGTCGCTGGCATGACTGCTGGCGGCGAGCGTCGTCTTACAATCCCCGCGGCGATGGCTTACGGCAAGAAGGGTGCACCTCCAGACATCCCACCCAACTCTGACCTGATCTTCGACATCAAGTGCATCTCGGTCGGTTAAAAAATTTGTCGCCAGCAATTGTCCGACTACACGCAACAAGGTCCACTTTGCTCATGTACGACAACGGGGCCATACTCCACTTGTGTGCAGGGCTCGGTGGACCTGCAGGCGTTCGCTTCCTAGATGTTTTTCCACTTTTGTCTGCTTTCCAATTGCATAGCACGTCGTCTGAGATATCCGACTTGCATAAATTCCGGGCTGCTTCGTTAGATGTGTGCAAGGAGGAAGGATCTCTCAGTCCTCTTCGCCAATGTCTTTTCCTTATGGGGTCAACTATATGTGATATAGCGAGGCGATGTTGCCACAGGGCCAAATTTCGCTAAGGAAGCTACACTGAAAAAGTTATGTGGGGTTTCGACAATGTAGTAATACATCATCTTTAAATGACGTGCTTTTTGATGCTTTTTGTATGCAATTGCGTTCATGTACCAGCATCTCTGCCATTTCAGAGTCGTAGACGCCCACTGCGTGTTTTGTCGTCTTCCGCTGGACTCTCTCAATGTTGTTCCGTAGTCAAGCAGGCCGAGGTTGCCGAAATTGCGGAAGATTCTAGCGCTAGTGATGGACCAGTGAAAAGCCCGTGTCCCCGCACGAGCCAAGACTCCACAAGGCTTTAATCCGTCTCCTCCTCTGTTGTTCCAGCTTCGTCTCACTTCAACGTTCACACAAGCCTGCCTACATCACCAACACACTTCCGCACTCCTGAAGTCAGCTGCACTACTCGCGCATCATCGTCTCCGAGACCTACCCTTATCTACCAACCCTACAACACCTACGCGATCCAACCGTGGCAATACTGTAGCAATGGCGATGTCGAATCGAAGCAGTAGTAGTATGAGTAGTAATAGTAGCATTCACTCCTACTCGTCCGCTAGCAACGTCCGCGCCAGCTGCTATGCAGTAAACGCATCCACCGCGAGCCTCCAAGGCTTTCATTACTCTACTACCCCGTCTTCCGGGGCTGGGTGGTGTTCCTGAGGTTAGCTCGGTACGTTTTCTTTCTTGGGCCTCCAACATGGCTTCTACTGTGGAGGTGCCGTTTTACATGTGACTCTAATCATTTTCAGGGAATTCCATCACCCCCATCAAGTCCCCCCCTCGCCGCCAGACACGCGTCCACTGCCAAAGGTGGAAAGGCGCGCAGAGGGGGGGCAGCATACACTATCACGGGAGAGTGTGAGAGACTCTTCTGCGAGACACTACGATCTGTTTTCCTAGGTGAGGGGAGCCAGCATCGCCAGGACTCGCTTGTGATGGGTATGCCATACAACAGCACGACTGCAACTACGGCTATTGCCAACGACTACGGTATCGATACTCGACGCTACTCGGACTCTTCTACCGACTCAGACAAGCCTGAAATGGTGCGGTTTGACGAGGCAAAAGGTGCGATTACGGACTACATTGAGATGTGGGATTATGTTGGCGGGATCAGTTTCCGCGGTTTCATCGCCGAGAAAGAGGATCAACGGGTAATGTTTGTCTTCTTCGATGAGTCAGCTATCAAGGGAGATGTCAAGGCCGGGTAAGTCGCCTCCCTCCACCCTACAACTCGTCATCCACGTTGCTAACTGTGTTTAGTCTAATGGCCCTCCTCGAACTCTGTGAGGTGGACTACTTCTCCTGCGACCGCCTTGTCCTCTGCATCGACCGTCAGGTCGACCAAGCCGCCCGCAACAACTTGACGAAAGATCTAGGTTGGATCGGCTTTGGACTCACGACGCTCGATGAGTTCAGCGGAGGCGAAGAGCTGACTAGCGAGAAGTGGTTGTTCATGGACATGGAGACTTAGAGACATCTTTTGATCATGCGATTGAAAAGAGATGAAGTTATGCCTGTCGCTACAGCATGGATGTTCCTAGTTTTGGGTCCTTTGCATTGGAAACGGCCATATTTCTGTACTTTGTTTCATGGTTACAAGCAAGGAGTTTGGTATGGTGATTGTGAGTGCGTTGGCATTTGTATCTCAAGGTTAACTCCCTTTCTTCCTCCACTACTACTACTACTACTGAAATGCTATTACCATTGTGTTGTATTTCATGCATTGTGTCCATGTGTGCGATTTGCTTAGCGAATATATGTTTGCTTATTTTGTGGCTGAGCAGCGTAACGCAAGATTGGACAGAAGCCGAGGCTAGAGTGCCTATGTTATGAAGTCACTTCTATTAATACTTGCAGGTTATTATGGCATTCATGGATCCAGTCGACTTTTTTTTGCGTCAGTATTCTCCATGGTGCCACAAAAGCTTTTCAACAGTTAGGTAGGAGACCTTCGTAGTCATGATGCTTGTGTTGTATGTTTTGATTGACCCCCAAGTGAATCTCTTTCTTTTTTAAACATCGAGAGTACAAATAGACTTGATCTGATCCAAAAATAAAAATGAAACTCCTAGGTT
>Ga0265797_10010310_pt1 | contig 11927 bp, 12 predicted proteins | sample P2T30metagenome_FD_192433 | JGI IMG/M metagenome (GOLD analysis project Ga0265797, IMG submission 192433) | Plant litter microbial communities from East Loma Ridge, Irvine, California - P2 T30 | ecosystem: Environmental > Terrestrial > Plant litter > Unclassified | place: USA: California... | reverse complement strand
TCTCGCCTGCTTGCATGTCTTTGCCTGCTTGTGCATTCATGTCACTCTGCTGTGAGTCCTCGCTCTTGTGGGCTGTCTCAACTTCGCTGGTGACCTGACCGGCTTGCATGACCTCGCCTGCCTGTGAGTTCGGCCCGCTCTTGCGCAAAATCTCGCCCTCATCGGAGGTCTCTCCTTGGTGGGAACTCTCACCTGCCTGTGCCGCTTCGCCGTTTGTGCGTACTGCTCCGGAGATGGAGACTTGCTCAAATTCATGGGTTGCCTGAACTGCGGCGGCTTGCTCGCCTTCAGGTGACTCTTGCATGTCAATGCTACCCTGCTTTTCCGCAGTAGTAGTGCTGGGCTTGGGTGTCGAGGGGCTCTCGTCGTCGAGTGCTTCGATCTCCGGCAAGAGTCCCGACGCAGGTCTGGAAAGACGGTGCGAAACATGTGGGCGCGGTGGAGTGAGGAACATATCTTGTCCAGAGCCATGGTGCTGCTGGCTGACAACAGACAGACTTTCCGCCACAGACGGTCTCGCTGCCATCACGCGGTGAATTTGTGGTGGCGCCAGAGAAGAGGCGTTGGACCAGCGGTTTCGGTTAAGAGTCGTCGCCATCGATGCTGATGGTGTTACCGGGGAGCCTTCGAGCTCGCTGACGATCGAGGAGGGCCTTTTAGGGTCTGCCACTGCGCTTGTGTAGTTCTCGAGTTCGCTCGGAGCGGTAGTGCCGTCTAGCTCGTGTATCGCGTTTGGGATTGCATCCAGTTCGATTTTAGGAATGATCCTGGTAGCGAATGGGTCGATGGGGTCTGGCGGGAAGTATACGGCCGAGATGCAAGAGTTCTTGTACTCGAGGTACCGACGAAGGACGTACAGGAGAAGTGCGATTCCGATCAGTCCTATTGGAACGCCCACTGCCACACCTATGATCGTAGGCCGATTGCTTTTGGGGGTTGGTCCTGAGTCTGGCTCCGCGTCTACAACAAGTGTTGGCATTGCGAAGTCGCTCGAAATGTCAGACGCGGTGGAAGTGTCAGACGCGGTGGAAGTGTCAGACGCGGTGGAAGCTTCAGATGTGGTTGAAGTTGCGGTTGCTCCAGAGTCGCTCGGGGATGTGGGCGTCACAGGATCGTTTGAGATCATCGGCATTGTATTGTTGATCGTGACTGTGACTACCAAAGGCTCGGTCGGGTCTGTTGGCGACACTGTTATTACGGATGTGCTGACTTCGGTTGTCATCGGTGGCGCTGGTACTAGATAGGGTGAGGTAGCGGTGGTGGTAAGATCACCTATCAACGTTTAGCCTCAATGCACCAATCATGCTACAGAACACATGCTTACCATTACTCGTGACTGGGATTTTAGAGATGCGGCCGTCCTTCATGATGAAAGCAGTTCCGTGTACATCCATGTTATCAAAATGCCAAAATTCCACATCTTGTCCCAGGAGACAGCAATCAATGTCACGGCCGGGGATTTTGTTGCAGCAGTACTTTGTATCCTTTTTGTTCTCATTTATGCAGGCTTTCACCACGCTTGAGTTAGACAAGGGCCTTCCCTTTGGACCTATCGGATGTTAGACAATTGAGACCCGAGGGGAAACGATAAAGAACCAACCAAGTAAGCACATCCCCGAGCAGATTGGATTTTGCCAGTTCGGATCGGTGCATGAATGACGCTCATAATACTCGACGCCTTTGAGTTTGCAGACACCGGTATTCATGCACACAAAGCCTTCTGGGCAGCACATGCTAGGGCTTTCATCGTCTACGCAGGGGTAGTCTGCTGGGGAAAATTCTCCACTTGGAAAGTAACAATGGCCAAATCCTCGTATCGTGTCCGCAAAAGTCTGTGAGCCGGTGAGGAAGAAGGCAAAGAAGATACTCCTCCACAGCAGGGCAGTTGCCAGCGCTGTCAACCACGACATTATGTCGGTAACTTGCAGCGGCGCGGTGATCGAGCGGTGAAGCGGCGGACAGGAGCAGGGCGAAGATAACTCGAAACGTGCTGGTTGCGGTCTCGGACTTTCATGTATTCACCGAGTGTGCGAGGGTCGATTTGTCGCGTTGCGACGGCGTGTCAGTTTCGACAAGCTGCTGTTGTTTGCGCAAAGAGAGGCCAAGCTTTAGGATCCGTGCGCTAGCCGTATTAGCGAGGGGGAGGTTGAGTGAGGTCGGAATTCGAGCTCGAGTGAAGTGAACGGCTCGGGCAAATTTGTGGCTATGGACGCAAAAATGCAAATGATCAAAATACACTTACTCTTTCGCCATTGGATGATTGCCTGGCTGAGAATGAGACTCGTTGACACTTCCGGCTCTCCAAAACATCATCTTGCTGTGCCCGCCACTACCTGTAATGAAGCAGCGAGCCACAAGCTCATCCAACTCACTCTGTGCTACGCTATTGCAAAAGTTCATCTCTTTGTGCCCTTTCTCATCTGGCTCGTCCGTGCTTGTCTTCCAGCTCCTCGAGGGCTCATGATTATTCTCCTACATCGTCGGTAGTCGACTCGACGGAGATCTGTGCGAGTCTCCCTGGTGGTGTTCAGGAAGAAGAGTAATACTGGCTTGGTCCGCAGTGCTGCTGGCTGGCGATCTGTAAGTCCGCAGCCGCAGGGCCCACCTCTGCCGTACGTGCTGGTGCCGGTGCCGTCAGTCGGCTGGGATACCAGGATGACCGCAGAGAAGAGACAGCAGACCAACGGTTATTCTCAGTGGTGGTGAGGGCTGAAACGCGGTTGCTGTTGATCGATGCGCTTTCGAACTCACTCGTCTGTGAGGTACGGTAGATCATGTCTGCCGGTACGACCGCAGGGAGGCCTTCGATCTCAATGGACTCATTCTGGGATTCGGTTGTGGCGGCCTCTAGATCCGCTTCCGGGAGTACTCGAGTGGTGGAGAGCTCGATTGGATCTGACTGGAAGTAGACGGTCGTAGTGGTGTTGGCTTTGCTTGTGCGGTGCCGACGTGCGATCCAGAGGAGTAGTGCAGTAGCGATCAGGCCCAGTGGGGCACCGATCGATATGCCTATGAAGGCAGGGAGAGATAGGTGGCGACTGCAAGGATAAGAGTCCGGGTAGACCTCGCCTCCAGGGCCGTAGCAAGTCGTGTTTGAGTCTGTGTGTGATGACATTAGCGCGGGAGTTTTCGGCGGTACAGTGAGAGATTGGCAGTGTTTCGTGGGATGGAGGAGGCGAGTGTCGAGGGAGGGGAAGGTATGTGGGCGGGCAGGCAGTTATGGTGGCAGCAAGCGAGTGTCACTTCTCAGTCGTCGGACTAGATATCAGTTGCGGGCGCAGTTGACTGCAGCTAAAGTCACGCGACCATGCCACATGACGCAAGTGAGCCTCTCAATGTAAAGTACACAAGTGAAGTGGATGTCGAGGGTCGCACCATTCGCGAAGTGACTCCATGGTATTGTTCCCTGTCAGACTCTCGCTGGCGAGTATCTTTATCTTTGTTCTGGGACTTATTAGCACACCAAATAATCGTGTCGACTAGGTGGGAGTATGGAAGCATCAAATTAAACCTGTCCAATGCCACGATGAGCAAACCTGTACCTCTCAGGACTACAACCACCGCACCCCTCATAACCATCGCCTCAAACCTCGACGGGCACGTTTCCAAGATACTTGACATATAAACCACCCCATATACTCTTATCAAACCAACAAATCCGGCAATCTCATTGCCAGATCCTCCGTATTGTGACTCGGCTACCGAGTCTAAGCCTCAGTTTTAGCGGTTGAAGTCCCATTGGGCATAAGCTGGTATGTGGGATACGATACTTATCTCAAGGGCAAGGTCGTGTTATCCTTTCTCGGCACCTTCAGTTAGTAGTGCATGTACTGCTTAGGCATTCGTGCTATCCTTTCAGCATCTCGATGGCAAGTTGTTTTCTTGCAAGCCCTCAAAGGCGTATGGGATTGCGTGCTATACTTCGCACCACTCGAAGGTTGCAAAGCTGAGCCAGGCAACTGCCTAAGTTGATCGGTCCCAGATCGCTGATAGACGACCCTGTCTATCGAGTAGGGTTGTATAGGTGCGGTCAGATGTTTTATGCGAAATCTCGAGACCTTTGATGGACGATCTTGGTTCTTCCCAACAAACAGGAGCAAGAGCAGAAGAGCTATTGTGAGCAGTCGACCAAGACTTTGGCTGCTCAAAACAAGCACTGACATTGGGGGCAACAGCATGCCCTCTTGGTACACATTTTTGGCAGTGTAAATATCCTTCTATAATACATGCATGCAATCCATCATTCGCATGAGGAGATTTTGCCATACGAGCAGTAAAAGAGAAATAATTGTAGATTCTACGTTTTGCACACTAGGTGAGATAACCCTCAGACCCGAACCCTAAATACGAGGCCTGACATCGTGTCCGTTTCGTGTCAAGCAAGCGCGCCCTTAATGGAAACATTGAATGCCTTCGTTTATTGGGCAAAACGCAAACAACAAGTGAAGATCGCACAGCAGGTGCGACGTTCTAATCTTGCGACCATAACCATGGCAAGCACATGAATCTGGATTACGATTTTCTGCACTTCGTTCAACCAAAACACCAAAAATCATGGAGTCTCCAAGAGAGACCAAGCGCAGGAAATTGGACACGCCCAGCAAGAAGTCACCAGCACCTGCGCCAGCTACTCGGAAAAGAGCTACACCCAAGGCCACCCTGGGCGGCACACCAGCAAGTCGCGCAAAGGAGGCTCGAGCCGGTCTATCTCCCTTCTCTCAATCCAAGGAGAATGCGCAACCGCAAGATGTCAACAACTCTGGGACGACAGCTGGAGCACCGCAAAGCGCGGCCGAGAAGTTGAAAGCGAAGAGGCAACAGAAGGCAACGGGCCCTGCAGAAGAGGCAACACCAGCAGTAGAGAGTGCGCCGGCAACTCCAGCCAAATCGATCAAGATGGCCGGCTTCTTTAAGAAATTCGCAGACCCACGTCTTGCGTCGATGAGAGCGAAAGAGAAGAATGGCGGCGAGGAACCTAAGAGTCAAGTTATAAACGCAATTGAGATCGCCGAGGACGACTCCGACAGCGGCTCTGCCGTATCTGCTTTGCGAGCGAGCGGTCGCAAGAAACAGCTGTCCACCAAGTTGCGGGAGCAGGCTGAGAAGACACAATCGGCTTCGAGATCTACGCCGGTCACCAAGAAAAAGACATTCGAGGACGAGATTCGAGATCTGGAACAAGCTGCTCGGAACGAAGCTGATGCGGAGGGTGCTGGCACGACCACACCTGCTCAGGCCAACGGGCGGCGCGCGGGCTCAAGGTCACAAACACCAAGGCAGAATGGTGCTGGAACCGCCAATGGGCAACTGGCGAACGAGGAAAATGCGCTGGTGGGAAAGAAAACGCCTGTTGGAAGGAAGACACCAACTCAGAGGAAAACACCGGCTGAAAGAAAGACACCGGCAGGGAACACACCAGCAGCGAGGACTGCGACATCAGAGAAAAGGGCGCGTGGAAGACCACGCAAGGATGCTGATGCCGAGACCATCGCGGTCGCGTCGCAACCCGTCCCTGACATATTGTTGGATGGAGATGTTATGGAAATCGATGATTCCGAGGACGAGCTGAGTATTACCGCCAAGGACACAACACAACCTGCGCCGGTGAGGCCACTCCCTTTCGCGACGCCTCAAAAAGCGACGCCTCAAAAACGTGCTGCTGTGAAGCCCAGATCACCAGCGACAGAACCGGGCAGCCTGCCTTCGCTTGATGAGGCACAGATACAACTCTTACAACGCATAACACTCGAAAAGATCTACGGTAAACGACTCATACCATTGGCGAACCTTAGCGATGAGTACAACAAAGTCAACACAGTCATCAACCAAACCATCACAGCTGGCGAAAGTAACAGCATGCTTCTCATCGGCGCCAGAGGGAGCGGGAAGACTGCTTTGGTCAATCAAATTCTGCGCGAGCAGGCCAAGGAGCATCCTGATGATTTCCACGCAGTGAGGCTCAATGGCTTTATTCACACAGACGACAAGATCGCATTGCGCGAAATCTGGCGACAGCTCGGTCGTGAGATGGACTTGGACGAAGAGGAGAACACTACGCGAAACTATGCGGACACCCTTGCCTCGCTTTTGGCTCTTCTATCGCATCCGCTTGAGCTTGGCCAAGAGCAAGCGCCTGGCCAGACCAACAAAAGTGTCATCTTCATTCTTGATGAGTTCGAGCTTTTCGCATCGCATCCCAGACAAACACTACTTTACAACCTGTTCGACATCGCGCAGAGCCGGAAGGCTCCGATTGCGGTTTTGGGTTTGACTACCAGAATCGACGTCGCGGAGTCTTTGGAAAAGAGAGTCAAGAGTCGGTTTAGTCACCGCTATGTGCATCTCAGCTCACCGAAGAGCTTCGCTGCTTTTGTCGAAGTCTGCAAGGCTGCGCTGGAGGTTGATGAACCCTCGCTGAATGACGAAGAAAGGGCAGTAATCGATCGAGATTCTGATAACGACAACGAGGAAACGACAGGAACATCGCTGGATGCATGGAACGCTGCCATTAATAGTGTGTTGTCATCAGAAGGCGTTGAGGCATTGCTTCATCGCATCTACTACACCACCAAATCAGTCAATGATCTGCTTGCTGCACTCATGAGTCCAGTTGCAACACTGCCACCGTCAGCCAATACGCACACAGCTATCCAGGACCATCTTGTCACCTCTCTAAGCCCTCAACTTTCTCCTCCGGACTCGAAGCTCACACTCCTCGCCACGCTCTCCACTTTGCAGCTTGCTCTGCTCATCTGCGCCGCAAGACAGACTACTATCCACTCCACCGAGACCGTTAGTTTCAACCTCGCCTACGAAGAGTACAAGCTCCTCGCATCAAAGGCCAAGATCCAAGCTGCAGCTTCCGGCGCCATGGGCGCAGGAGGCAGGCTCTGGACTAAAGACGTAGCCAAAGATGCGTGGATGGACCTTGTCGATATGGGCTTGATGTTGGACGACGTCTATTCAGGTAGGGGCGGCGGCGGAACTGCTGGAAGAGCAGATGTGAGTCTTGAAGAGATCGGGCAGTCGGGTATTGATTTGGGTAGTTGGGCTAGGTGGTGCAAGGAAATATGAGCGCTGGAACGATCGGATGATTACTTGCATACCGAGGGTCGTGTCTTTGATGGAATGATAACTACTAAGCCTGTTACGAAAAAACGAACAATCACAACTGAGATCGTGAGCTTCAAGTCTACCTTATGAAAGGTCCACTGACAACGCTTCGCCAGTGACACCGCCTTTGCCGCGAGCGACTACCAGGACATTGACTTTGCCGACATGAACACCGTAGCCACCGTATAATGGTGTCTCAGGAGTGAAAGGTTCGACATCCGTCGCGATAGACCATGCAAATCCTTCTTTCACTGGCGAAACCGGTTTGCCGTCCACGAATACTTGCAATTCGGTGTCTGCGCCGTCTTCCGATGTGTTCAGAGTACCAGACATGTGCAGAGTCTTTCCTTCGACGTAAGAACTCATGGTGGCGAGCTTCGGGGGCGCGTGCTCACCATTCCCATTGGAAATCTTCGTGCCGGCGGCTTCAACAGCATCAGTGGGCAGCTCAGGCGTCACAGGAGGCTTCGCTCTACTCGCTGTAGCATGCTCAAACGCTCGAGCGAACTGCAGTAACTCGCAGTCCTGACCGTGCTTGCCCGCAAAAGTGAGATTGCAAGGCATCTTCTTCTCCGCCATAAGACCCATCGTGGTGCTAACAGTCGGCACACCCATGTGTCTGATCGCTCGATTGCCGTTCGAGTACTTGACTCCGTTCTGCAGAGCGTGTTTGGCACTCGCGTCTTCGTGCTCGAGATTTGCTTTGCCAACGTCTCCGTTGGCAGGGAAGACTAGTGCGTCGATGTTCTGGCTCGCCATCCAGTCTTCCAGATCCCGTTTGCGTTGCGCCTCCAGAGCGGGCAAGGCTTCTGCGATTCCCTCGATTTCCCAGATGGATTTACCATTTCGTTCGCGAGCGCGCTCGACGAGGCCTGGGTAGTCCATGAAGTTCTTCTGCTCCAGATAGCGATCGGGGATATAATTGCTCGGTCTCGGGAACATTTTACTACCGTCAGCGGACGCGAGGTCCGGGTAGTTTGGATCACCGTTCGATTTCAGGAAGTCGTCCCAGAGATATGCTACAAGCTCGCCGCGCTCTTTGCCGTTCCAGTCTGGTTGGAAACCTACGACGTTGTTGGTGTGGCCGGATGTGGAATCGTCTTCGTAGTTTGATACGAGTGGGAAGTCTGTTTCGATGACTGTTGCGCCGAGCGCTTCGAGAGTTTTGCGGGCGGATTTCCATAGTGCGATGATTTCTTCGGAGACGAATGTTGGTTTGGCTTTTGGGTCGTCGCCGCCGATAAACATTTTCGGCGCGGCTAGGCGCTTGCCTTTGAGAGCGTTACCGGAGTTGTTCAGCAGCTCCTGGAAAGATTCTGGACGTTTGACTTCTTCGATGGTGACATACTTCTGTTGTGACCAGAAGTTCTCGTGATCTCTGTGGTCCTTGACAGCGAGGCAATCGAGGACTGTGAGCATGTCTTCCACCGTGCGAGTGTGCGGCACCAAGACATCGCAAGTCGGATAGAGAGGCCAGACTCCGCGCGGCGAGATGACGTCTCGAGACCCAGTGTATGCAATGAGGGCATTATTGGAGGCTGGTGAACGACCAGAGCTTACGGTCTCCGATCCCAGGCCGAAAGCAGCGAAGCTCGCGGCCGTGGATGTGGCTGAGCCATTGGAAGAACCAGATGAGAAGGCAGCAGTAAGATACTCCAAGTTATAAGGACTCTCTGCACGTCCATACAAGCCACGATGCATTCCTGAAGCCATCATGGGAGGCGTGTTGGTGGTTCCAATGCACACAGCACCAGCCTTTCGAAGCTGCTCCGCCACAAACGAGTCCTCTCCGGCAACGAGTTTTGCGAACGCCGGAGAACCAGACGAGCAAGTCATGCCTTTGTACTTCATGCTGTCCTTGAGGGTATATGGGATTCCGTCTAGAGGTCCTATGGTTTTGCCATGGGCTCGTCTCTGGTCAGAGGCTTCGGCTTCTCGGAAGACTTCTGGATTCAGTTTGACGATGGAGTTGAGACATGGGCCACGGGAGTCGTAGGTGTGGATACGAAGGAGGTATTTGGCTACCAGGTCGACGCTTGTGAGTGTTCCTGCGGCGAGTGCATCTTGGAGATCGGCTATCGATGCTTCGACGATGTTCTGGGATGTTTAGCTGGCTTTCATGGAGGTATTGTAAGAGAGCCACATACTGTAAGCATGATTCTAGATCGGCTGCGGGAGTTGCGAAGGTGTTCTTGTCCTTGAGAGTCTTCAGTATGGCTCTTGACGAGCAGTGTTCGTAAATAGTGCCACTTGATAGCTAACCCTGGTCGGATCGTTTGAACGTCAAGTTATGATCTCGTGGTTTGTCGGCAGTTGAGGATGGGTCGAACGTTTGTTAACCTCGGTGTCGCCCTTGAGACCGTTTCTTATGACACACTGTATGTTGATGAGGCTTCCGAGGTAGATGAAAACAATGATGTGTTCTTGATTGCCGTTTGATCTGCTTCGGCACCTTGGGCGAGCTGGCCGAGAAGTTGGCCGTGGTTGGCCGATACGGTTGATCTCGTTCTCCACATGGTCGCCACACTCCAACTGGGGAAACTAAAGGGCGGCCTTGTCAACCAATTGTGTTCGCGCCCTCCGATAACACCTTGGCTGTAGTCAGATATATCACTGATAAAGGGCCCGATTCGTACATCGAACAACACCCATTCCCGGCTACAGAGAAATAGTATCAGGACAAAACTGATCATCATCATCATGGCGCCCTCAGCAATCACCGAGACCGCCGGCCAAGCACCCACAAGCACCCCCAAACAACAAATAAAAGACTCCGAAACAGGCCAACACAAAACCGCCCTCCAACTCATCTCCCAAGGCCAATCCCTCCCCGGCATCCCAACCTTCCCCTCCTACGCCCAACACCGCCAATGGATGCTCTCCAAAATGGCCCTCGCCTTCCGCGTCTTCGCCCGCAAAGGCTACACCGAAGGCATGTCCGGCCACATCTCCGTCCGCGACCCCGAGAACCCGCACACCTTCTGGACGAACCCATTATCCAAGCATTTCGGCCTGCTGAAAGCCAGCGATATGATCCTTGTTGATTATGATGGTAATGCGATTGGGGGAAATTTGAGCTTGCCGGCTAATGCGGCGGGGTTTTTGATTCATAGCGCTGTGCACAAGGCGAGGCCGGATGTTACTGCTGCTTGTCATACGCATAGTCCGTATGGAAAGGCGTGGAGTGCGTTTGCGAAGCCGTTGGAGATGCTGAATCAGGATGTCACGTATTTCTATGGGGATGCGCAGGCCGTTTATGAGGTGAGTCTACACTGGCCGATGAAATCCTCCAACGATACTGACAACAGTGGCAGGAATTCAACGGCGTCGTCTTCTCAGAAGAAGAAGGTGAACGCCTCGCCAAAGCCCTCGGACCAAAAGGCAAAGGTCTAATTTTGCGGAACCACGGTCTGTTGACCGTCGGCAGCACGGTGGACGAGGCGTGCTACTTATACACGCTGATGGAGAGGAGTTGCCAGGTCCAATTGCTCGCCGAGGCGGCAGCTGCCGATGGCTTGCCGAAGGTGTATGTGCCAGAAGAAGCCGCCAAGTTCACGTTTGATTCCGCGAGCGACCCCGAAGCACTTTACTGGGAGGCACAGCCGGATATGGATTGGGAGGCTGAGATGTGCGGAGGAAAGCATGCGGAGTGATTTGAGCGACGAGTAGTAACGAGAAGCATGACTGGAAGTAGAACAATGGCACATACAGTGGAAACTGGAGAGTTTTGTTCAGAAAGCGCTTCAATTGGTATATCAGTTTGATGAGATAGCTGGTCGTGCTGAGTAACAAACCCTTTCCAAACTGCCGCTGATGCAAAAAAACAAGTGTTTGATCAATTCAAAAGATCAATGGTATATCAGAATGTAAGCCCGAACCCTTCCGCGTCAAGTCGTAAAAACCGTTTCCACCCAAGAAAAGACGTCGACTGCAAGAGCAGAAGACGAAGAAGAAGCAGAACGTAGGAAGAAAGCACCCGCTAGTCAATGCGAGTCGAATGCGTTGTCTATGTGTATGTCCTAGCCAGAGGCTCCAAAATTGTTCTCAGCTCATGAGTGGCCACGGTTGGCGCTGCCTTGGCCGACGAGGTTGACGACGGGGTTGAAGTTCTTGGTCGAGCACCACGACGTGATAGGCTTGGAACCCTCACCATAGTAGGCAGTCTTGTTGTTCTGCATGATGGCGACAATGGGTCTGTCGCCCTCGAGCTGCTTAGGGAAAGGAATGGAGCCAAGAGCGGGACCAGAGGCGTCCGCCTTGAAGTCGTAGTAAGTGTTGCTGCCAAGGCTCATGGAAACCCTAGAGTCCTTGGTGACGGCGGCCCAGGCGAAGACGGCGTCCTCAAGCATGTCGCTGTTGCGGATGACAGACGAGCCCTGGTTGCACTGGGCGTCCTTGGCGTGCACGCGGTACCAGAAGACGACCTGGTCCTCGGTGATCTCGGGCTTCTTGCCGTTCTTCCACCAGGAGATGTAGTACTTGGTGATGATGCGCCAGGGGGAGTGGTTCTGGCCGGCGACGTAGGCCTCCATGCTGCTCATGTCGGCGTAGTCGGTGGCGGAGGTGGAGTTGCCGGGCAGGTCGCGGAGGTAGTGGGACTCGCACCAGTCGTTCCAGGTGAGGAGCTCGATGATGTCGGGCTTGACTTCCTGCTGGGCGATGGCCTCGAGGCGCTTGACGAATAGCCAGTCGCCGGGTGCAACCCAAGCGTCCATGTTGCTGCCGTTGTCGAGATCCTTGAATTGCCACGGGGAGACGGCCATCATGTAAGGGCCGGTCTTGCCTGCCTTCTTCATGGCGGACTGGAAGGCCTG
>Ga0265797_10010309_pt1 | contig 11927 bp, 14 predicted proteins | sample P2T30metagenome_FD_192433 | JGI IMG/M metagenome (GOLD analysis project Ga0265797, IMG submission 192433) | Plant litter microbial communities from East Loma Ridge, Irvine, California - P2 T30 | ecosystem: Environmental > Terrestrial > Plant litter > Unclassified | place: USA: California... | reverse complement strand
GTCGGCTGGCGATGGTCCTTCGCCGCGGTCTCTGCGATCACGGTGGTCGTCGTCCTGCTCGTGCTCTCGCACGTGCCGAACGCGCCAGGTCAGCGTTCGAGCTCGAGACTCCCCCTCGGCCGAGTACTCGTGATCCCCGGCATCGCCGTGATCCTCACTGTCGTATTCACCTGGATGCTCGCGCACAACCTGCTCTACTCCTACATCGCCCCTTACCTCGCCGGCACGAGCACCGGCATCCGCCCCGATGTCGCCCTTTTCGCCTTCGGCTTGGCGGCACTCGTCGGCATCTGGATCACCGGCGCACTCATCGATCGATCACTGCGGCACCTCGCTCTCATCAGCACGGCGATGTTCATCATCGCCGGAGCACTGCTGCTCGCCCTCCCCACCTCTGCGCCCGCCACGATCGCTGCGATCGCCTTGTGGGGTATCGCCTTCGGCGGCTCCGCAACACAACTGCAGACAGCGATGGGCAATGCCGCCGGCGAGAGCGTAGACGTCGCCAACGCCATGCTCACCACAGCCTTCAACCTCGCCATCTTCGGCGGAGGAGCGGCTGGCGCCATCCTCGTCGACGGCATCGGGCCTGCCGCAATTCCCATCGCGATGATCGCCCTCTCGGCAATCGCCTTGCTGACCGTCGCCCTCGGACGCAGGACAGCCTTCCCGCCGCGCTGAGCAGCCCCGCCGATCGGAATTTCTGGCCAGAAGCGCCCGGTAAACGATCGTCTACCGGGACATCTGCGGGGTGTAGCTAGCTAGCTGAGGCTGCCGACGGGATCAGTGCCCGACAGTGACCTTGATCACCGTGATCAGGGCACCAAGTGCAGCCAAGGTCAGGCCGGCGAGGACCGTACGTCGTGAACTCGGCACACCGCGGTACCGCGCGACGAGGGCTCCGATGAGGCCGAGACGGATCACGAGGTAGAGCCCCGCGATCCCCTGAGCCCAGACGCCTGGGATGCTCGACCAGGCGGTGAAGGCCAGCAGCAGCACGGGAAGGATCGCGGCCGAGAGCACGGGCACGGAGTCTCGAAGCTCGGCCACGAGCTGACTGGTGGTGAGCCGGTGCGGGGAGCGAAGTCGACGCCCTATGCCGTCAGCGACGGCGTGAGCCAGGAACGTCGACGCCGCCACCCCCGCCACGACCAGGGCAGCGTGCCCGGAGGTCATCGCGTCTTGGCTGAGGGAGGCAAGGGCGGCCAGGACGACCATGTTCCCGTAGACGTAGGCGCTGATCCGGGCCGCAGCGTCCTCAGGGCTGAGAACAGCTCCGGTCCGGACGTCCCGCAGTGCCGGGGCTGTCGCGGCCCGCGGAATGGTCAGTAGTTCGGAAGTCATGTCCGGGCCGCCACGGGTCAGGACGACGAGTTGCTGCTGGTCGAGCCGGAGTCGTCGGTGGACGTGTCATCGTCTGTGGCGGGAGGTGTCGCGCTGTCAGGAGCGGTGCCCATGTCGGGCGGTCCGCCGTTGCCGAAGTCCGGGCGCGTGCCGTTGCGATCGAAGCCGCCCTGCTCGGTGCTGCTGCTGTTGCCGGTGAAGACAGTCGTGCCGAGGGCGATGCCAGCACCTCCTCCGATGAGGAGGCCGACCACCAGTGCAGCCGCGCTGACGATGGCCAGGACTCGGCGGGAGAACGACCTTTTGGGTGCGACAGCCGGTGCGGGGGACGCCTCGGCAGCCGTCGCGGGGGCGGGCGCGGTCGAGGGGTCGACGGGCGGACCGGCCGGCGGGATCGGGCCGGCGTTCTGCGGCTGGTTGGGGTCGTGGTTCGTCATGGGTTCGCCTTCTCCTTCATGGACTGGGTGCGGTCGGGGGCTTGTTCGCCCCGGGCGGGAAGGCCACCGCTCGTGAGCTGGTGGCCTTCTCGTGGTGTGTGGCGGCTAGTTGCCGTCGGGGCCGCCGCCGGCGGGAGCGCCGCCGCCGCCGCCCATGCCGCCGGTGGCCGCCTGCTGCTCGACGCTGTTCGCGTAGTCGTCGGTCGGGTCGCGGTAGATCGTGTGGACGTGGCCCCAGCCGGAGGTGGAGACGCCGTCGACGTCGGCGCCGGCGGAGCCCTGCTGGGCCTGGAACCCGACGTAGACGTTCGGCCCGGAGATCGAGAAGTTGATGCCGTCGCCCTGGGTCATGTCGTAGGTCGTCTCACCGGACCACGCGACCACGGTGTCGTCGAGGGTCGCCTCGATCTCGGCACGGGTGGTCGCGGCGCTCTCCTCGTCAGCCATGCCCGACCAGTTCGCGATCAGGTCGAGCAGCAGCTCGCGCTGCTCCTCGGTGAGGTCGGCGCCGGTCAGACCAGCCCCGGTGCTGAAGTCGCAGGTGTCCCCGGGGGCGCACATCGTTACGTCTCCCGAGGTCAGGGTCTCCTGCTGCTCGGCCGTGAGGGAGTCGTAGAACGCGAACGCGTCGGTGTAGATCCCGTCGAAGGCCTGCACCTCGGTGCCGTCGTCGGTGGTCCAGTCCGCGGGCTGCACGCCGAGGTGGGTCGGGGCGAAGGTGATCGCGTCGGCGGTGCCGTCGAGGGTGGCGTTGATGCCGAGGTGGTGGCCGCCGAACTGGACCTCGTAGGCGCTGGTGTCGGTGGCGTCGCCGAAGAGGGCGATGTAGTACTGGCCGAGCGAGGACTCGGTGGTGCTGCTGTTCTCGACGAGGTACTGGTCGCTGGCGATGATGTTCGACACGGTCTCGTAGGCGTCGTCGCTGAGCAGCGCCTCCAGCACCTGGAGGGCGGCGACCTGCTGCTCCTCGGTCAAATCAGCGACGTTCAGCCCGGCCCTGTCGACGAAGGTGACGGGGAAGTTCGACCACGAGGTCGTCTTGGTCTCGTCGTCGTAGTCGTAGGTGACCGCTTCCTTCTGCTCGTCGGTGAGTGTGGCGAGGAACGCCTGGACGGCCTCGGTGGTGTTCGTGATCGTCTCGGCTGTCGTGCTCGAGTCCGATTCCGTGACCTCGGTCGCGGCCTCAGCGACCGTGAGGTCGCCGGTCGCGCTGCTCGAGGTGGTGGCGCCGGAGCCGGTCGTGGCGGAGGAGCTGGTGGTGCTGGCGGCGCAGCCGCTGAGCAGGAGGCCCCCGACCAGGAACACGGTCGTTCCGAGGAGGATCTGGCGGCGGCGCGGGCGCTTGTTCGTGTCCGTGGTCTTCGTCATGTGGGCAAAGCTAAGGACCTCGGCTTGGTCAATCCGATGAGAAATCTATGAGCTGGTTATGAGGGCCAGATCGGTTTCAGGTGTCGTAAGACCGTCCGATAGACGATCGGTCCCCGGACGGCCGAGGGCCGCGGCCACTCCCCCGCAGTTGCTGGACCTAGATTGTCTCGATAGGTCAGTCCGGAATCGATCTCGGTGAGGGATCGGCTATCGGACAGAAGCGAAGACGATGCGGTGAGCTGTCCTACGCAGTCTGCATGTTCCGCCGCACCGTGGGTGTCTGAGGCGAATGGGCCATTTGGCCTGGAATGGTGTGGAGGCCGCGCGCTGCCCGCTCCGACAGTGGACCCGGGACGAGTTCAGCCGATGAAATGAGAACCACAGCTATGAAAGACAAGAACCGCCCGCCCATCCACAGCTACCGCTCGTTGATCGTGGACTGGCTGCAGAAGAAGAGGTACCGCGAGGCGAGACTCGACGAGAAAGTGGAGTTCAGCGTCGCGTACACCGAGCAGGGCTCCGAGCCGGGTCTCGACACCATCCTCGAGACCGCGATGTACGGCGGGTCCTGGCTGGGCGGCCCGGCCGCCGGCATCACCCAGGAGCACTGGCCCCGCCGCCGCGATGGACACCCCCTCGCCCACGTCGCCAACTTCCACCTGGGCGAGGCGTTCGCAGTCATGGATTCGGCGATGCGCGCCGGCTGGCCCGACACCCGCGAAGACCTCCCGCACCACGGGATCCTCCAGATCTTCCACGACCTCGAGACCTACGGCACCGAGCCCGAGGACGGCGACACCGGCGGTTGGCTCGTCCGCTGGCTTCCCGAGCCCGACCTGACACTGCTCGCCAGCTCCCCCGCCGATCTCGACCTCCCGACCGACGCAGCCCAGGAGGTGACGGCGATGGCGACGTTCTCGATCCCGACATCGCTTGATCTCGACGTGACGACGCAGAAAGCGTTCGACGCAGCCGAGAAGGCCACCAGGGCTTTCGAGTCGACATGGAGATGGCAACGCACACGAGACCGGAAAGCGCTGCCCCTTCCGGTGACGCACCTCTACGGGTACTCCCAAGCCGAGCACACCCTGGCTGTCAGCGACATCCTTCCGGAATGTCTCCCTCTCACCCTTCCTGGGGACTCATACCGGCTAGTCGCCGACATCGAGAGCTGGACCACCCTAGACGGCTGGTTCGGCGACGCTTCGCCACTCGAGGTCTGGATGCGTCAGAGCGACCTCGACACCCGAACCTTCGACCGCGCCTGGTGCATCATCCGCGCCGACTGAGACGACCTGACGCCCGGTGCAGGATCCCCTATCGGGACATCGGCGGAACTGCCAACATGCCTGAGAGAGTGACCTGTCGGATGATGGATCAGTGAATAGAACCGATCGTCTCTACGGCCTCGTGGAGGAGTTGCGTGCCGTGTCACCTCGGCCACGAAGCGCGCGTCGTCTCGCGGAACGGTTCGAGGTGTCAGTGCGCACGATTGAGCGGGACCTCGCTGCGTTACAGCAGTCGGGCCTGCCGATCTGGGCGGAGCCCGGCCGGACCGGTGGGTACGTGATCGACGCCTCAGCGACACTCGGCCCGGCAGGGTTCACGGTGGACGAGGCCCTCGCAGTGCTGATCGGGCTCGGATCCCTCCGGCACAGCCCGTTCCGGCAGTCCGCCCGGACCGCCGCCCGGAAGATGCTCGCGGTCATGCCAGACGGGGACGCTGCACGTGCCAGCGCGCTCGCTTCCCGGGTCCACTTCCTGGAGAGCGAGGATGACGCAGTCGTCCCGGCCGAGTTCGCGGCGGCTCTCCGTGCGGACCGTGTCGTGCGGCTTCGGTACCAGGACTCCAGCGGCGCTGACTCCACGCGAGACGTCGAGCCATTGGGGTCGATCGGGAAGGACGGGCAGTGGTACCTGATCGCGTGGTGTCGACTCCGCGACGGGGTGCGAGCGTTCCGGGCGGACCGGATGCGCTCCGTCGAGGTGACCGACGAGCGGCCGCCGCAGCGAACGCTGCGATCAGAGGACCTCGCTATCACCTACGGGCGGCTGCGACCGGTCATCGACGACTGATCCGCGCCCGGCGATTTCTGGAATCGCCGACAGGACGGTGTCGCGAACGCCGGTGAAGCTGATGCTCACACCTCACCAGCTCCGTCGAAGGAACCCTCATGTCGTTCACGTCCATCCGCATCGTCACCGACGACGTCGACGGCCTCGTCGCCTTCTACGAGCAGGTCATCGGCGAGCCAGCCGAGCGCCCTGCACCGGTCTTCGCCCAGTTCAACGGCCCGGGCGCGAACCTCGCGATCGCGAGCACTGCCACCGTCGCGATGCTCGGCGGTGCGCTGGCCCCTGCGACGAACCGCTCCGTCATGCTTGAGTTCGAAGTCGCCGACGTCGACGGTGAGTTCGCCAGGCTCCAGCCAGAGAGTGAGGACGTCGTCCTCGAACCGACCACGATGCCATGGGGCAACCGGTCTGCGATGGTGCGCGACCCCGACGGCAACGTCGTCAACCTGTTCAGCAAGCCCACCACGAACTAGCGCCGGTCGCGCCCGGTAGTCAATCGTCTAACGGGCACCCGGCAGCGCATGATTCTCACAGGATCTCGGTCGGCGAATGCCATGCAAGGAGACCTTGAGGGCGTGATCAACAGATGGTGGCGTGGTCCGTTGCGAGCTTGGCTACGTGCCGGGAGATACGGGCCGCTCTTGTCGTTGCAGTGCTCGCCGTCGTCACGTCGAGCACGATCGGATAGCGGGCGGAGGCGGCCAGTGCGCGGAAGGAGGCGTCTGCCACGGGTGATGCCTCGAGTGCCTCGAGGAGATCCGTGGGAACTTGGATGGTAGCTGCGCCTGCGTAAGCCCGGTCCCAGCGTCCGTCTGCCTGGGCGCGGTCTACTTCAGCCTGGCCTCGGTTGCGCATCCGGCCGGCAGCGGTGAGCGCTGCGACGAGTTCGATGTTGCGTTGCGACCAGAGAGAACGTTTCCGGCGAGGGGTGAAGTGCTGACGGAAGGTGGCGTCGTCGATGGTGTTCTTGCGGCCGTCGATCCATCCACTGCAGAGGGCCTCCTCGAGTGCTTGCCCGTAAGTCAGGGACGTCGGACTGCGGGTGCCTTTCTTCGCCAGGGTCAGCCACACTCCGTCGCTGGCGTCCTCGTGTTCATCGAGCCAGACCCGCCAGGCTGCGGTGTCGGCCACGGTTAAATGGTCGGGCCCTGAGGGGGCGGTCCTCTCAGTCATCGACGTCACGCCGCCGCGCGGTTGTTGGCCGGGCGGCGGCGGAGATCGATCCGCGACAGCGACTCAGGAACGTAGGCCACTTCGCTGACGCCTACGTCCGTGCCCGGTGCGACGATCTCGTCTATTCGGTCGAGGATGTCGTCACGGAGGCTGACGTCGGCGCTTTCGAGCAGGTCGTCGAGTTGGGCGAGGGTGCGAGGCCCGATGATCGCTGACGTCACGGCGGGGTGTGCCATGACGAACCCCATGGCGAGGTGCGTCATGGAGATGCCGGCGTCGCTTGCGACCGTCGACAGCTGTTCCACGACGGCTGCCTTGTTGAGGTCGCTCATGTGGCGCGGCCCCCAGTGCAAGCGACCCGGTGACACCGGTGTGTTCTGGCCGGCCCGGTACTTGCCGGTCAAGAGGCCCCATGCCAGTGGGCTCCAGGTGAGTACGCCCATCCCGTAGCGATCGCAGACGGGCAGGATCTCGCGTTCGATGCTCCTCGCGAGGATGGAGTAGCTGGGCTGCTCCGTCCGGAGCCGTGCGAGCCCGCGTCGCTCGCTGGTCCACTGCGCCTCGATGATGTCCGAGGCGAGGAAGCTGGAGGACCCGATCGCCCGCACCTTGCCCGCGGTGACGAGGTCGGTGAGTGCAGACAGCGTCTCGTCGAGATCCGTGGCGGGATCGAAGTGGTGGATCTGGTACAAATCAATGTGGTCGACGTCGAGCCGTCGCAGGGAGTTCTCGACGGCCCTCACGATCCATCGGCGGGAGGCGCCGCGGTGGTTGGGGTCGGCGTCCATCGGGCCGCTGAACTTGGTCGCTAGAACGACGTCGTCGCGACGATCCTTTAGCGCCTTCCCGAGGATGACCTCAGTCTCGCCCCCGCCGTAGACGTCAGCGGTGTCGATGAAGTTGATCCCCGCGTCGAGGGCACGATGAAGGATCTGTTCACAGTCCTTCGGGTCAGGGGTGCCGGCGGGGCCGAACATCATCGTGCCCAGGCAATAAGGGCTGACGGTCAGGCCGGTTCGGCCCAGAGCTCGCATCTTCATCGTGGCGCTCCTTCGCTTTCTGGGTTTACTGCCACAGGGTGAGGATGATGCTGGCGAGCACGGTGCAGACGACGAAGTAGGGCGCGTTGATCAGTGTGTAGAGCAGCGGACGCGGGAAGTTGGGGTTGATGGCGATGTTCAGCGTCTGGGCGACGAGGTAGCCGATCGAGACGACCAGCCCGAAGACGATGCCCTCCCCCACCGTGTTGATCTCGAGTCCGCGGAGCAGGATCGCGGTCGTGATGACGACGAGGACGCTCGCGATCAGCGGCCCGACGATGAAGATCGTTCCGGGCTTGGGCAGCTCACGGTTCTCGTTGCCGAGAGCGACCTTGTAAGCCTTACCGACGACAGCGGTGAAGTAGACCCCACCGAGCACGGCGAAGACGATGGTGGCGGCGATGACGGCGAGCCAGTTGAGGTCGGAGAGGGCGGTGAGCATGGTCGTTCCTTGCTTGTTGCGGAAGTGAGAGAAGGAGGGAGGGCTGGAGTGCCGCGGCGCGAGGCGAGCGGGTTCGCGCCGCGGCAGAGGCGCTAGGCGGTGACGCTGATGCTCCAGGTGACGCCGAACTGGTCGGTGAGCATGCCGAAGCCGGCGCTCCACGCCGACGCCGCCAGCGGCTCGACGATGGTCGCGTCGACCGCCAGTGCGTCCCAGTGCCCCTGCAGCTCGTCCAAGGAGTTGGCGCTGATCGAGACGAACAGGGCCTGGTCGGTGACCGTGGCGTTGTTCTCGCGGCGCGTCGATCCTGCACCGGCGATCGAGCCTTCGGTCTGGCCGGGGATGTCATAGGCCATGACACGGAAGCCGTTGTCGGCAACGACAAGGCCAAAGACGACCTTGTCGGCGCCGGGAACGTCAGCAGGCATCCCGAAGTCGGCGTACGTGTTGATGACTGTGTGACCGTCGAACACGGACTGGTAGAACTCCAGCGCCTGACGTGCGTTGCCGCGGAAGTTGAGGTGGGTGGTCGTCTGGATGGTCATCGCTGCTCCTTGGTGGGAAGTCGACCCGATCGGCCGATGACTCGACTCTCGCAGCCGTATAGGTCGGTTTTTGGCCTAGACCAGATCTAGGTTGGAGAGCATGACAACGACATCGCGACTGCTGAATCTGTTGTCGCTGCTGCAGACGCGACGGGACTGGCCAGGGTCGCTTCTGGCGTCTCGTCTCGATATCAGCGACCGCACGGTGCGGCGAGACATCGATCGCCTGCGGGAGATGGGCTACAGCATCCAAGCCACGATGGGTCCCGACGGCGGGTACCGGCTCGACGCCGGCAGCGAATTGCCGCCCCTGCTCTTCGATGACGATCAGACCGTTGCAGTGGCCATCGCCCTGCAGGCCGCACCCGGCATCGGGGGAGGGTTCGAGGAGGCGGCCATCCGCGCCCTGGGAACGATCCGGCAGGTCATGCCCTCACGACTACGCCGCCGTCTCGATGCTCTCGAGGTGACCACTGTCGGTCGTCCGGGAGACGCGGCACTGGCGGACATCTCGCTCGATGTCCTCGTCACGCTCGCGAACAGCATCCGAGATCGGGAGGTCCTGCGCTTCGACTACGCCGCCCGCAGCGCCGAAGACGACCAGCAACAAACGCGCCCGGCCCGCCGCGTTGAGCCGCACCACCTGGTGATGTCTCACGGGCGTTGGTATCTCGTCGCGTGGGATCTCGACCGTGACGACTGGCGCCTGTACAGCGTCGACCGTGTGCGCCCACGCTTCCCCGCGGGCCCGCGGTACGCGCCCCGCACCGTGCCCGGTGGCAGCGTCGATGAATTTGTCTCTGCTCGCTTCAAGGGTTCTGACGTCAACGAATGGCCCTGCAGGGGCACCGTCGTCCTGGAGCTCCCTGCTCGCGATGTTCTCCCGTTCGCCGGTGACGGCACAGTCGTGGCCCTAGATGAGCATCGATGCAGCCTCGAAGCGGGCTCATGGTCTTGGGGGGCACTGGCCGCGTCCTACGGTCGCTTCGAGGTGGCGATGCAGGTGATTGGTCCTCCGGAGCTAGCGACAGCCTTCGCGACCCTCGCGCAGCGATACGCGGCGACAGGCACGGCTAGTGCGCCAGCGCCGCGGTAGTCCGCGACCCAGCCAACCGGCCGTCAGGACCGAGCGAGAACCGGGCATGCATTTGGCCTCTGAGCTGCCACGCGCCCGCCCACCGATCGGCTATCGGGCAATCACAGGCAACAGTTCATGATGCCGTCGATTCGAACGAGCAGCTCACGGCAATGCGGGGGAACCCTGACCCAGCCGCACGTTCGCCTCGAACATCTCGGCCCGGTCGAGGGGCGGCGCGGGTAGCGGATGGGCGGCCGAGGCCCGAAGACCGTCGAGAGCAAGGGCCACCCCGCGACGCCACGAGCCAGGAGCGGCTCCGTGGACCGCAGGCGCGAGGGAAGCCTGGCCGCCGAAGACGAATATGAGGTCGGTCGCGGCGAAATCCGGCCTGAGGACGCCCGCAGCTCGAGCACGATCGACCACCTGTGCACCGGCCTCGTGCGCCTGCTCGCACACCTGCGCGACCCGGCTCGTTCCCGAGACCCGACCACTCAGCGCGTCCGCCATGAAGGGGTCGGTGGCCATCAGCCCGCAGAGCGCCTCGACGTACACGGCGAACGCGTCCCAGGGGTCTTCAATGGCGAGCGAGTCCGCGACCACGGTGGCGAGTCGACTGTCGATGAGGTCGGCGACCACCTCATCGACGAGCGCATCTCGTCCTCCGAAGAGGTTGTAGATGGTCCCATGACTGACACCGGCTCGACGGGCGATCTCCTTGATGGAGACCGCCAGACCCCGCTCGGAGTAGGCCTCGAGCGCCGCCTCACGCACCCTCGCCTTGTTCTCGACCGCATCGGCCCGCATCGTCACCCCTCACGCTGTGAATACACCCGCTTACTTGACACAGTGGTCAACTTAAGATGCAGTAGTGCTTGACCACGTGGTCAACTTACCTGAGGGAACGCATATGTCACCAGTGATTGCCATCTTCGGTGCAGGGACCGGCCTTGGAGCCTCCGTAGCACACCGCTTCGGCCGGGAGGGCTTCACGGTCGCCCTCGTCGGTCGCCGACCCGAGCGACTCGAGGCGCTCCGAGCTGAACTGCAAGCGGCTGGGGTCTCCTCCGAGACGTTCGTCGCGGACCTCGCCGACCCGGACTCGATCCGGGGTCTGGTCCGCGACATCGAGACCCGTCTCGGCGACATCGACGTCGTGGAGTACGGCCCGGTGAGCGCCGACCTGGCATTCACCGCCGCCCGCGATCTCGACGCCGCGGCGCTGGCTGCGTTCGTGCCTCTGTTCCTCCTCAGCCCGGTCGAGCTCGTCTCGGCGGTCCTGCCAAACATGTTGGAACGACGGCGCGGCAGCATCCTCCTCACTCAGGGCTCTTTTGCCGTCGCTCCGCTGCCCTTCGCCAGCGGACCCGGCCCCGTCATGGCCGCGACCCGTAACTACGTCCACTCCCTCCACGGCGAGCTCGTCGGCACGGGGGTCTTCGCCGGCACCCTGGCCATCGGCGCATCCATCGACCGCAGCGAGATGAGCGTCCGTGCCGCCGCAGGGGATCAGCCGGACGACGGGGGTCGAGGCCGAGTCGACCCCGACGACCTCGCCGAGGAGTACTGGCAGATGCACGTCCGCCAGGACGTCGTCGAGATCGTCCGCCCCGACCCGTCCGCGGAGGTGCTCTCGTGAAGATCCTGCTGCTCGGCGCGACAGGGCCCACGGGGCGACACCTGCTCGACCTGCTCACCGGAACCGATCACGAGGTCGTCGCGCTGGTCCGCGACGCCTCGCGTCTCGGAGGCCTCTCCCACCCCCGACTCCACACCATGACGGGCAACGCCACCTCGCCCGTGGCCGTCGCCCGGGCGATGGCGGGCCAAGACGCCGTGGTGAGTGCCCTCGGGGCCGGTAGTTCCCTCCGCCCCGATGGCCTGTTCGAGGCCGCCGCCACCGCCGTCACCGAAGCGGCGGAAGTGGAGGGCGTCGATCGCCTCGTCTGGCTGTCCTCGTTCGGTGTAGGCACTTCCTACGACGAGGCGAGCGTCGTGCAGAAGGGCATCTACAGCACGCTGCTCAGATCGCTCTACAAGGACAAGGCCGTCGCCGACGACCTCGTCCGCAGCTCAGACCTCGGCTGGACGATCGTGCAGCCCACGCGACTCACGGACAGGCCGGCACTCGGCAGCTACGCGGCCGCAGACTCCCTCCCGATGAAGGGGAATCCGACCATCAGCAGGGCGGACGTCGCGCACTTCATGCTGACCGCACTCGAGGACCGTAGCTGGACGAGACGCACAGCCGTCATCAGCGACTGACGACCCCTGACCAGCCGCGACACGGCCGCCCGCTGCACCCCCTTCCCGAAAGGCACCCCTTGCCCAACCCTCCCTTCCTCCTCGGCGGAGATCTCCCCATCAACCGCATCGGCTTCGGCGCGATGCGTCTCGCCGCGAACGGCTTCACCGGGCCGGCCCGCG
>Ga0265797_10010308_pt1 | contig 11927 bp, 9 predicted proteins | sample P2T30metagenome_FD_192433 | JGI IMG/M metagenome (GOLD analysis project Ga0265797, IMG submission 192433) | Plant litter microbial communities from East Loma Ridge, Irvine, California - P2 T30 | ecosystem: Environmental > Terrestrial > Plant litter > Unclassified | place: USA: California... | reverse complement strand
TGTTGTTGTTGTTGTTGTTGTTGTATTGATGAGGAATCGCTGGGCGAAGGTTGTGGGGGTGTGAGAGCCGCGGTCGAGTCTGGCAAGTTTCCAATGGCTTTGACGAGCCAGGCCTTCTCGTCGTTGAACTGATCGTCGTCTGTGCGGTCTGCCAGGAAATTGGGGAGGAATTTCAGCAGGCGCTGCTTGTTCATGATGAGGAACTTTTGCACTTCGTAGGATTTGTTGGGGTTGGCGGCGAAGATCTGTTGGAAGAAGAGGATAGTTAGCACGCCCGTGTTCCCGCCGTTCGTCAAGAACATGCTCTGTCCTTACCTTGAAAACATGGAACCCCTCGTACTGCACCATCCGCCTGTCGTCCTTGAGCTGCCACATGATCAACTTGAGATTGTCGCCCGAATCGACGTAGCGCGTCATGACCTCGTAGAACTGACGGTCGAGCAAGACTTCTCCCAACAACTTGATGCTCTGGCGCTTGGTGACATAACTCTCCGATCTTATCAGAACGTTATTGTACCTCTCAAAGAACATGTCGAAGTTTGTACCGATGTACTGCGAAACGAGCGGCTTGTGCTTGGTGAGCAGCAGGCGGAAGGTGTCGAAGGCGTCGGCGCTGATTTCAAAGGACGACTTGTCGATCCAGCCAAAGAAGTTCCAGAAGACGCCGCGGCCGGACGAGGGCTTGCTGGTGTCGACTTCGTTGTAGATGTCGACCGTCTTGCCGTTCGGCATGGGCTCGTCGTACAGGATGACGGCCGCCACGGCATCCCACTTGAGGGCTTCCTTCAGAATCCCACCGCAAGGGCTTGCGCTTTCCCGGCGGCTGTAGCCATTGCATAGCGCGACGATCAGCTCGGGCTGCTTGTGGATGACCTCTCGCAGGGCATCGGGCTCTGTGGATGTACTGCCTGGGCTCCTCCAGCGGAAGACGTTGGAGACGATAGTCTGGGTGTCCTTGCGCGCCTCGAAGGGTAATCGGTGGATATTGTCGACCAGGATTGGGAGGAGGCCGTCGGCGACGATTGTCGAGACGAGGGCGACGACCATGCTAGGCTCAGCTTCGAACTCCGGCGTTCCTTGGAGCGTGACCTTCAGATTGGAGATGTGCTTGGCCAGTTCCTCTTCGACCTGCATGATACCTGTTATCTTGCTGCTCCGTATGCCTTGCCTGCCAGTACCTCTACTGACAGAGTATGGTATTGGTATTGATGTGTCCTCACCTTCGCAACCTGCCCATCCTGAGCCGCAAGCTTGCCCAACAAGTCCTTGATATTCTTTATCATGTCCTGCGCCAACTTCTGCTTGCTCTTCCCAAACAAGAACGACATGGCGTCCTGAGCGCCGTGCTCAGCTGAGCTCTTCCCGTAGATCCAAGTCTCTTTCTATCCAGACGGTCGTGTATAAGGCGGGCAAAGAGGAGTTCAGAGGCCGGAAGTGGTTTGTAAGGAAGGCGGCGAGGGAGGAGCAAACGCAGGCAATGAAAGCAGTTGTAGAGTGGCTCAAAGGGTGGATGTCTTCTCGTCCCTGCATGAGAGGCGGCGGGGCTTTAGTCTCTAAAGTTGAAGTCTCATAGCAACAGCGACGGCCCTCATCCTTGCGCCCTAATATCATGATCATCCCAGACAAGCAATGCATGCATTGGGACATTGCTTACACACGGACTCTACCATGATTACGAGTCACGTATGGCTCTCTTTAAATTGTACTGCTCACCGATGATGATGATGATGAATACACAAAGCCCTTGCGGTTTCTGCGAGGCCAGTGCTTTCCAAATAAACAACAGTAGCCACGCTAAATGATGACAACTCAAACAAGACCCCTCGGGCTTCAAAACACAACCAACATGAATAACGTTATATCATTATTAGTATGAATTGCTTGGAACGGAATATATACTCATACACAGCACAGACATATTGCCAGCAGAAGATGAACAGTTCTATGCCGAAAAGCGCCAAAACTCGCCCCCTTGACCACATAACTCCATCGCCATGCGAAGTGAATAAAACGAAAATTAAAAACTGAATTGAAGATCCAAAATGTCCCGACAGCGATGCTTTTTCCCAGGCCATTTCCGTCAACACATCCTCCCCAGTAGCGCCGTCGCTGTCAGAACGCTGAATGTTGTACTCATTGAACGATAGTGTGGTTGTTTTGTATGCATGTTTTCTCCCGGTTAGGCAGAACAGCGAGTAAGACCGAGAATCCGTGCGGTCATGTTCGCTTCATGTCCTTTTCCTGCTCATGAAAGCATGTGGTTTGCCCGGGTCAGGCGGGTCCATGAACGCCATCAGCACCGTGCTGAGTTCCTTGAAATCAACCGGCTTGGTGAGGTAGCTATTGAAGCCGGCGTCTACACACTTCTGGTACACGTCGCCGAGGACGTTGGCCGAGAGTGCGATGATAGGCTGGTGCGCTTGCTTGGTGCGCTTCTCCCACCTGCGGAGCTCTTTGCATGTCTGATATCCATCCTTGTTCGGCATGTGGAGGTCGCACTGTGAACATGGTTAGTACATGTGTTTGAACACCATCACATCGATAGACTTACAAGGATGAGGGAAAAGTATCCCTGAGGCTTTTCGAAAACTTTCTCGGTGCATTGCACACCATCCATCACTGTTTCCACTGGGATTCCAACCTTGCTGAAGAACTTCAAGATCACCATCTGATTGACTCTGTTGTCTTCGACAAGAAGCACACGCTTGTCTTTCTTGCCAAGGCGCGCCGACAACTCTGCAAATACTTGCTTTTGGTTGTACGCAACTTGCTGGGCGCTGTCTTGGTTGCGGTCCTTGCTCATCTCACGACCCCGTTGAGGGTCAAAGATGATTGCAAATCGCGAGGGTTTCAAAGGCTTAAACACAAATAGCAAGCGGCTTTCAGCCTCGAGAGACTTGTAGTCGTGTCCTTGCGCTTGCTCCATTATGCTGCGTTTTTGTGCGAGGTCTGTAATTATGACCATGGTCGTTGTCGAATGAGCTGGCGTTGACAATATCTCATTCATGAATGTGATGATGTCTTGGACATCTTTCAGGACCAGGACCACGTGACTGAATACAACAGGGTCACTCCTCGTGAGCATTTCTTTGCACTCTGCCATGGTCTCTTTCGATGTGATCTGGTGCGGGACATTGCTTGGAAGTGTCTTCTCGATGTGCTGCACTGTGGCTTGTCGGCTATAACGCAATGGCGCTACTACCAGGATCGAGTACATCGGTGGAGGCGTGGTGGTTGCAGGTGGGGGCACGACGGGTTGCAAGAACGTAGCAGCCCTGACGGTTTCATTAGACTCGTTCGAAGAGGGCCCAGCGTCACGGGATCCGGGCGACAGTGGCGAAGGCATGTTAAGCTTCATGGTTGTCGTCGACGGCACACTCGGATCCGGTATGTAGGACGATGCTGAAGAGCGCTCCGAGCGAGAGCTACCGGTGCGGGCAACGGCAGACAGCTCCGAGCCGGCAGATGACACCGTTGGCGAGGACTTGTTGTTGTAGTCAGGCGAACTAAACGACGGTGACGAAACATTGCCAATTCCAGTCATGGGCGATTGCTTCGCTTGCGCATCCGTTACGCTTTGTATAGAGGGCACTTTTGTGAGTTTGTGCCCGGGAGTAGGGCCCAGTTCTGGAGTCGCTCCAGGAGTAGAACCAAAGTCGGCTCTCATCGGGAAGATGGGGATGGTAGGGACCATGGGCGTTGCTATCGGGGCAGGAGGCTGATCATCGAGTGTTGGCAGAGTCGTTTTGACGAAGAACGTAAATGTCGAGCCTTTGTTAGGGAATCCCGTTGCGCTCATGTCGCCTCCATGCAGGTGTGCAAGCTGACGCGAAATGACCAGGCCAAGTCCAGTACCACCGTGTTGGCGAGTGCTACTGCCATCGATCTGACTGAAGCGCTTGAACAATGCATCAGCCTCCTTGTCGGTGAAGCCACGTCCAGTGTCAGTAATCTGGAATTTGACAAACAACTCCGACTTTGTCAGCTCGTGGTCCTCATCCTTCTGCACACTGCAGTGCACAAAGACTTCGCCTTCTTGTGTAAATTTGATAGCATTGCCGATGACATTGAGCAAGATCTGGCGAAGACGGAAACGATCGCCTTTGAACTGCGTTGGCACGTTCTCATCAACAACGTAGTTGAGCTCAAGGCCTTTATCAATGGCCATGGTAGAGGTCAAGTCGTTGACCTCCTCGATCAGAGCACGAACATACATCCAATCCATGTTGAGCTGGATCATGCCCGCTTCCGCTTTTGACAAGTCGAGGATGTCGTTAATCAGACCACGCAAGCCTTCCGTACTAGCCCTTATAATGCTAACGTGCTCCATTTGTTCGGTCGACAGATTGCTGTCGATCAAGAAGTTCACCATGCCTGTGATACCGTTGAGTGGCGTGCGAATCTCGTGGGACATGTTGCTAAGGAAGCGTGACTTCTCGTCCATGGTCTCTTTAAGGTCGCGCTCCAGGGTTTTGTGGTCGTTGATGTCAGTGCAAGTGCCGTACCAAGTCTCTTCCTCGTTGCCAGCTTGAAGCAAGGGCTCTGCCAGCAGAATGCGAACAAGATGCCACCTGAACTCGCCGTCTTTTGTTCGCAGGCGGACCTCGGTGGAATAGGAGGGCCTCCCATCGGCGTCGCGGGCTACCTTCAGGATTCCAGTGCTCGCTAACTCGGAAAGCTTGCGCTGGGTAGGGTGATGTGCTCGGGGCGAATTTTCTGGGATCGAGGCCCTCTCTGTGTCGGATGAACCGCTTGATGATTCGACGGACATGGATTTCGACCTTCGAGGTTCGGGCGGCATAGATGTAGGCACATTGTTTGGTTGGTTTGACCCATCATCGAACGTCGGCAATCTACACTTTGCTAAATCGTCGGGATGCACGTGGTCCATGAAACCAACACCTAGAGCCTGCCCTTCAGTTTGCCCTGAGTAGCCCATCCACTGTGAGTTGCAGAAAGTGACGCCCTTCGTTCGACCAACAGCAAAGACAATTTGAGGGCTTGAGTTCGCTAGTGCGCGATACTTCGCCTCACTAGCAGCAGTCTCTTGTTGCCTGGAGAGATTCACTTCCGCCACGTGTTGTTCGTGGAAATCCATGTTGGTGCCGATCCAGTGTACGATATTCTGACGCTTGTCTTTGAGAGGCGCAGCGCGCACGTAGAACCAACGATATTTGCCGTCGAAGCGCTGCAGTCTGACTTTTTGCTGCAATTGCTGTCCAGTCCGCAATGATCTGTTCCACGTGTCCATGTACTCGCTCCTGTCTTCGGGGTGAATGGCTTGCCATGGCTCGCTGAGCACTTGTCGAGAGTCTTGCCCTCTGTAAATCAGGAACTTCGAATTGACCCAGGTCAGTTTTCCGGTCTCGGGCTCCGCAGTGAATATCTGCACAGGCAGCGAATCGATGATAGTACGCAGAAGACGCTCGGATGGGGGTGGCATCTCGTCGGAGTAGGATGTCTTCCTGGAATGACCCGAGTAATGTGGTACGTTCGGCTCGCCGCCAGGAGTCACTGCTGAAATTGCCGAGAAAGAGGACTGGAAATCTGCGCCGTAAGAATGGAGATAGGAGTGGTGTTTGTCGTTCGGTCCCGGTGTTTGGGTAATCGTGTGCCGCATTTCAGGACGCTGTGAGGAAGCCAGAGCCTCGTTCAACTTCCCTGACATCTTCTCTCTATCCAGCGGGCGCCTTGGTGAGTTTGCCTCTTTGGCGAGTGCATCGAAACGAAGTTTGCGATCTGAACGAGGGGGTTCGGCGTCTGTCTGTGGCTTATTCTCGTGTCCAGGCGCCTTTCTACTGCCCGTTCGAACGGGAGTCGTTGCTGCGCCATTACTGCCGCTTGCACGATGGCTGCTACGTTTCTTCGCGTCGAAGTAGTTATCGACCATCTCGGCGCTATTGACGCCAGGTGTACCGCCGACAGATCTGCTAGCAGTCCAGCCGTGAGTCGCAGGGTCCCATCCGGGAGTCCCAGCAATCGAACTGCCCGGGCTATGCTTTGATCGACTCGAATAGTCCGAAGGACTTGTCATGTTGTCTGGGAAGGCGCTCGCTGGATCCTCCAAGTCCGCGTTCACGATCTCATCCAGTGTAGTTGGCTCGATGGTCATGGGAGAAGTGAGCACATTGCGGCCTGATGCAGATCGTCGGTGCTTAATGCTTAGAATCGAGCCAGTACTGGCGGAGAATTGCTGCGCGTTTGACAGTGAAGTCGCGAGATGGGGACCCAAATGTTGCAAAGACTGAACCAAGTTCGAGGGGTAAGGAACAGGGGTTCCAAGTACCGACAACACAGCAATCGGGGCTTTCCTGTTGTCGTTGAAACTCTCACCACTGTGCGAAGAAGAACTGTTCCTGGATCCAGGGAAGCGGAGAGATTGCATTGGCTGCGAAAGCAATGGGTGCACTAATGGCACATGAAGTACGGTGCTGGCTTGGTCGACGCCAATGGCTTCCACAGATCCAAATTGCGTGTAATCTTGAGGGGACACAACCGGATTGAACGAGTCCTCAACGAGTTGCTCCTCATTTACAAAGAAGGGGTTCCGGTCTTCGTCGGTCTGTATTGCGGGCGATGGCCCAGGTGATTGTGTCCAGGGAGATGCCGGGTGTTGTTCGTACTCCTCGTACTCTCGCGGCACTTCAGCGCCACTCTCCATGGCTAGCATTTGCCGGTAGTTGCCGAACATCCGACTCGGTCGCGGTTCTTGTGCCTTGGGTTGAGGTGCCGGTTCACTTGGTGTTGCTGCTGCGCTTGACGACTCTTGGGCTACCGTGTCAGGGACGTAATCACGCGTCACGGTGACAACTCTGCCTCGCTCCAAGACCCGGTTGATCCCGCCAGATTCTATCAAGGGGTGCGACTCGTGGTCGAGAGCTCGGAGGACAGGGAATACAGCAGCATAAGGCCCAGAGTCTGTGCCATCCGCATCACTGCTGAACTCCAAATCTTGTAAAGAACCCGTTCGCACACTTGAGGCCGAAGGCATCCGCACTGCAGGAGACCTCTCAGGTCCTGTGGGATTGGGCAGCCCAGCAGCGTGTGTGAATGATCGCTGTGGACCAGCTGGTCTACCGCTAGCTCTTGTTGTTTCGAAGTTTGGATCCTTTGCATCACGTAATTGGCCGGAGTATGAATGCCTTGCATCCAAGCGAGGACGAAGGCGCTCTGGGTGCAGTTTTTGTGGTCGGACGTCGCTGATCGCTTCTCCGGAAGGCTCCCGTAAAGTGAACTGTGGTCTGTCGACTTGTGTCGCGGGTTCTTTGGAAGAAGACTCCGAAACGTACTCCTCCCTTCCAGTCATGCTGAAAGTTGCTTTCTGTCCCCATGGTACGTTCTCAATGTCGGTAGGATCGGCGGGCATAGCCAAGGTTACACGCTCAGCCTTGAAGTGATCGTGCATGATATTTGCGACGGCGGCCCACCACGCGTCCAAGCCAGGTTCCGCACTCAGCTGGAGGACCAGGTCGTACAAGTTGGGCGTAGGGAAGCGAGGATCTTCGGGACCAGCGTGATGTGCACCCGGAGGCGCAAACATGGCAGGTCCAGCAGCCGGGGTGCTACCACCGGAAGTCATACCTGCACTGTCTGCCCGGGGAGTTTCTTGTCCGGCAGCAACGTAACTACTGACGGTGGGCGAGAGTGTGGTGAAGGGTTGGTGGAAATCTGACGACCACGAACGCGGAGTTCCGGGAACGTATGGGAAGGGATATGACGGTGTCCGGAGAGGCACAGCACCGACGGCCGGTGTCGTTGGTACGCTCCCACGAATGGTCTTGCCCGATTCCGTAGATGTGGTCGAGGTCGATGTCATGGCAGATGTGGAGGATATAGTGGACAAGGGCCTGGCGAGCTCTGGATCGTCCCTCAGTGGAGAGGGACGCTTGTTGTCGTGGCTGGTCCGCATTCGCTGCTGCAGCAACATTTTTGCACTGACTGCATCCCTTAATTTAGCAAGAGTGTCTTCGTCTGGGATGGGACTGGAGGATGTGCCTTTGGCCGTGCCCTCTCCCGATGTCGTAGTCTCTGCACGTGTGAAGCTGGGATCTCTGGCATCATAGCTCAGGGTCGGCGGTGCTGGTTTTGCCGGCGGCGGTGCTACCGCTGACGCTGATGTTCGAGCGTGGGCCGGGGCGGCAGCAGGTCGTGAGTTGTTTGGCGCAGCATCATCCTCGTCTTGCGCGACACTGGATACGCGCGCGAGGGGCGATCGGAGCAGTTGGGGACGCGCAGTTGCAGGCGCTGCTTCTTGCGATTCGGAAGGCGTGAGACGTCTCGCTGGCGACGTCGCTCCGGGGTCTGGGTGGTGCTGGCGGGCGGGCTGGTTCTGGGCGTCTGTGTCGTTGTTGCTACCAGGCTCTCGCAGCGGTAGGGTCGGCTTCATGGCGTGTCGGCCAGCCGGTGTCGTGGTCTACGGACGCTCTGAGGCGCAGAGTTGGGTTTCGGACGGAGAGCGCGTAAATGGCTTTTGCTGCACAAGTCATTTGTTGCGAGGGGGAGCCAGACGGGCAGGCGGACGGTGTCGCGGTGCCTCAGTGGACTGGACGGACTACTGAGAGTGCGTGCGGTATAGGCTGCAGTCTACTGCTACAGTATGCCTGCCTGCACAGATGAAGGCGAGCGAGATGGCGTGTGCCGTTCGTTCGTCCAGCCTTGAGCGTGCGTCCGTCCAGTCGTCTAACGGGGGTGACGTCAAGGCTCCGGGCGATTCTCACTGAGCTTCTTCTCACGCACTAGAGGCGGTCGGAAAGACGCCTCCAGCTTGACCCTGGTCGCCATTCGAGTCTTATCACAGGTTGCACCTACGTATATATTATTCACGCACAATGATTATCATTACATGCATATTTCTCTCTCTCTCTCTCTCTCGCTTTCTCCAAACAGGGCTGATATTTCCATTCTCCATCAATACCACTGCTATATCATACGATGCTACAGCGTGTTGCAGATTGCAGACAATTGATGGTCGCCGTCGTTTCAGAAAACATGTGTGCACTGCCATCCATTCTTCTGCTGTCCTAGCGCCAGACTAAACAAACGCCGGTCTGGATTTGCTCCTTGCTGCCAGGACTGTGATCGGGTCTACTGATCACGACTCTACCTTTTACTCTTCTAGAGTCTCACCGGACCAAGTCTGAATGATTCGGATCACGGGGAACGGGGCTTCCATTCCGAGTCCACCGCGTGTCCATACCTTACAGTACCTACCTAGACAGAGCACGTGTAGATTACTGTATTCATCTTAGTTAGTCATCTCCATACGACGGCGAGATGATTCCGAGTAACCAGCGCAACGACATCACGCCCACATCATCACACATCATCACACATCTTTCAACTTTGGGCTCCAAACCCATGCGCCACGGGCGTGCTGACCACCAGAGGGCTCCTGACTGTCGCTGCAGACGGGCCAACGGCTTGCATCGATTAATTTCACGAGCCACGCCGCCGGTTCCCCCATGCCATCGTGCTTTTCTCACTGCTACTACTCAAACTCCCGAACAGGCATACGCTGACTGCAGCACCACGACGACGTGCATACGTGAAGCAAGCAAGCAAGCAAGCATAGTCGGTCAAGCCAGACTTTGCCGCTCGGACGAAACGCCGGCCCTACAGAGAACGTGGCGAGCGTGGTCTCCTAAGCCGCACACCGCACGCGCGGCTCGGATTGCATAATCCATCGGTGCCATCATGTCGCGACTGCGGTCCTGACTCGGACAATAATCATGCTGTTTTGAAGACCTTTCAGCAAAAGGTTTGGTGTAAGCTTCACGTGGGAACGCCCGCAACAAGGGTAAACCTACCGGCGCCATCGAGCAAAGCATGATTGCGATCCTGCCGGTCGCCCTCTAATTGTTTCGAGGATCGCGGTGGCTTGTTTGCTTGCTTGCCATTCCTTCTCCCGCCCATCAATATCCGCGGACGCTATTACTTGCATCAAGTATCGGTAAGGCTGAGCGCCACACGGATTGCTAGGCTACTGGCAATCGCTTGCCGGCGATATTGGGTAGGACGCCACACCGGGGCTGTGGTCGTTACAATCTCGGGGAGTAGGGCAACACCGTATGCTTCGAATACGGTGTCGAAATCATCGTTTGCAGCTAATTTCATGATGTCAAATTTGTCGATACACGCGTGGCTGATATTGACAGCTTCCTGTGAACGGGTTGTTCCTCGATCGTTCCCGACCGACCACATGGTCTCCGAGTATGTATGCCAGGGTCGTTGTAAACTCGTTCTCACTAATATCTGGTTATCAATGATTATACTAAATCTGCTGATACGGCTACTACACCAATTCTATCTGGTGAAATGTTCGAATCAAACCTTGCGTATCTTGCTAGTAAACAGGTGGTTTTGACCCGAAAGAGTCGCTGACACTATACTCTACTTCCGACCATGTCACCAGACGTTGGTAAGGTATGGATTTAGAGGGTACTATCGTCGAACGTACTATGCAAGCTATCAATATCGGTAGGACTTCTATCCGCAGCGAAAATAACTAACGCAAGTCAAGCAAAGCAATATTAAGGGTCAAGTAGTTTTACGACCAGTTATTAATCATTCACTCAACACCAACCCTAACCCTTATTAGCATATGAAGATCATCTATATAGTCGTGCTACGTGTGTATTTCACTCGCTTATCAATTCATGTATGTACTATCGGAACCTACATCATGTCATTATTGGTTCTTTACTGCCTCTGTATGTTCTGAAAACATGTAGCTGTACCTAGCTTCCATGTACATAACCTGGTGGCGTACATCTACCTTGAACTCAGCGAGACACGACATGCTGACCAAGACTTGAACATTCATGCCGGCGAAAGTGATGAACCCACACTATTCGCAATGTAAACAGCAACGATGGCATTGTAATTGAACCGTTCGCCTGAAAGTTGTATTCCCAAGTATGAACAGAAACGCATTCCATTTCTCAACGACGTAAACGAGAGGCATGTCGTCACCATCAGACATTTTGGACTCTTTCCTGCATGTGTTTGTTGCGGTCTGATTTTAGAGGCTAGCCGCCGCAACCAGGGTCGATCAATCAGACTGACATTGACCTGGCCCACATCCCACCGTCAGTCATTTCTGCTAGGTGGCACATGACTGCAGTGCCCAACTAACAAATGCAGACGAGTGGATCGAGCTTCGAGAACTTGACGTCCTGAATCAAAAAGCCCCGCACCCCGCTGTCGATATTGCGCGAAAACCTAACACTCGAGCCTTTGACCAAAGCATTCCTTCCAGTTATACCACTCGACACATCATTCAAAATGGCCACCACCACCGAGGAGAAGCCCGTTGGTACGTGGCAGCCCACTCGCAAATGTCAAACCGCGAACACCCTACTGACCGCCCCGATTAGACTACACCCTTACCAACCCCGACACGTGAGCTGCCTCCGACCTACTACTGTATTGTTTCCTTGGAACGATCCGCCATGCTGACCCAACGCAAAGCCTTACCAAGTACAAGACCGCCGCCACCATTTCCGAGAAGGTTCTGAAGACTGTCTCAGGTACGCGCCTCGAATGATCGCAACGTCATCTCTCTCTTACCCGACATGGACTGACTCATCCTCTAGGATGGTGCACTGAGGGCGCCAAGATCGTCGAGATCTGCCAAAAGGGCGACAAGCTCCTCGAGGAGGAGATTGCCAAGGTCTACAAGGGCAAGAGCATCTCCAAGGGTATCTCCCACCCTTGCACCGTTTCGCCCAGCACATTCATCACTCCCTACACCCCGCTGGTGTCCGATGCCGAGGAGGCCGAGACTACCCTCAAGGCCGGCGAGCCCGTGAAGATCCAGCTCGGCGCTCAGGTCGATGGCTTTGGTACAATTGTCTGCGACACCGTCGTCGTTGGCGGCGAGGTCACTGGCCGCACTGCCGACCTGCAGCTCGCTACCTACTACGCCC
>Ga0265797_10010307_pt1 | contig 11929 bp, 14 predicted proteins | sample P2T30metagenome_FD_192433 | JGI IMG/M metagenome (GOLD analysis project Ga0265797, IMG submission 192433) | Plant litter microbial communities from East Loma Ridge, Irvine, California - P2 T30 | ecosystem: Environmental > Terrestrial > Plant litter > Unclassified | place: USA: California... | reverse complement strand
CCAATACCATCGCTATCATGTAAGCAATAATAATGGCTATGTCCACTAGTGGTAAGTTAGTCATGTATTCGTTCTTTATATCGGTGCTACAAGATTTCGTAAATGTTCGGCATTTGACGATAAGGTATATAGGTCTTTGATGCTGGTTAACAAAGGCAAAGGCTAAAATTTATCAATTTCTGCCACAGGTATGGAACCTATCTCTTGCTTTCTTTCCATGAGCTCAGATTCCGCAAAAGTTTACTTTAATCTCCAGCTTCCCAAAAGTGGCTGCTTTGATTTCGGCGGCTTTACGCACATCATAGTCTCCGTCAACATACACCACCTGAATGTGGTTTGCCTTGTGTTTGGCCATCAATTGATCCCGGCTTACCCCATCCAGAACGCCATGCATCACAGGCCATTGCGGATCGGTAAGGTTCCACAGACGTTCCACTTCAAAATCAGGCAATTCAACGCATCTGCCTGTTCCTATGTCACACCATAGCGCGTTGTCTTCCATGTAAATCCTGCTCCAGACAATCTTTCCGGGCCTGCTTACACCCCTTAGCGTACCTCCGCCTTTTCCAAAGAACATGGGTGGCTGACGCATACTTTCGGCTCCGGCATAGCCGCCCTTAAAATGTGACGCAGGAGCTGCTCCTGAAATCAGAAACACCCATACAAACTCTTCTTTGCCTGCTATCGTAAAGGTTTCACCATAGCGTAAATCATGCAGTGTATTATCTCCGTTGAGTCCCAGTTCTCTCCACAAATGATAGGTTACGTAACCATCTATACCGGCACATTCGTCTACCTCATTAAAATGTGGCAATGCCTTGTTGGGGTACAGTTCTTTCCCCTTTACATTAAAAACCGGCGGACGGTCTGTATTGTTAAGCAGCCCTTCTGCCAGATCACTGGCTGCTGTAAGTTCTTTTAAACCTTGCTGATACTGAATCCCGATCGTGTCGCAGCCAAATTCGTCGGCCAGTCTAACTGCTGCAACGTACATTTTGCATTGTTCCAGTGTTTGCTCTCTGGTAAGTTCATTTACCGGATCCGTTCCCCAGACAAAGTTCATTCCTTTTCCAAGCATCCAATCCAATACTGCATTCGCTTCCTGGTCGGAGACGGTCAGCATTCTGGCATAAAGGGTGGACTGACTTAAGCGCTCCTTATAAATGCCAAGCGCGTGAATTAGCACATCAGGGACAATAGCATTAAACATACCCATGCAGCCCTCGTCGAACACGCCCATGATCACTTTATCATCCTTTATTCTGGCAGCAAATCTTTCTGCCACCATCAGCGAATCCTGCTGTACTTTACTGATGTCAAATCGTTTCACATGAGAATAATCATGGGTAACTTTTCCGGTGTCAAGCCATTCTTTTAGCCCCGAGGTAAAAAAGTTATCCCTAAAATCCTTACTCCATAGAAAGCTATATGTTACTCCGGCTTTTGTTAAGGATCCTGTAAGGTTCAGCGCACCCACAAGACCGGGATAGGTGCCGTCCCAGTTTGCGACTACCAGAATAGGTCCCTGATGGGAAATTAGTCCAGCCAAAACATGATGGCTGTACTGCCATACACTCTCTGCAACTATCAAGGGCTTGGTTTTATCTATTTGTCTGAAAATTTTTATTCCAATATGCTGGTAATCGATAAATCCATGTCCCTTTTCTTCATTATAATCATGGGCTCTTTTTAGAGTCCAGGAATGCTTGTGCAAAGCCTCTGTCAGATCTTCTTCCATCTTTTGCTGCATAGGCCAGCACCTAAGATTGGCCGACTGTCTAAGATCTCCGCTGCAGACCAGTAATGCATGATTTGCTTCCATTTTTCCATTTTGCTTTAGTATTACAAAGATGGATTGCTGATACATGAAATAATTTCCTTAGATTTTCCAACTTATCCAACATATTATCATATTTAATAAAAATGTGATATAATTTCTTTATTTTCGTACATTACAGTAACTGCAAATAAGATATGGTTCCTAAATTTCATATTGTTCCCAGGTCCATGGATAATGCTTTTAGCATTCGCCACGACGTAGTACCACAGTTTGGAACTGTGTGGCATTACCATCCCGAAATAGAGCTTCATTATCTGATAAAAGGGGAAGGAATCCGGTTAGTAGGTGACAGTATTGGTAATTTTCAGCAGGATGATATGATCCTCATGGGTTCAAACGTACCACACACCTGGAAATGTAATATCTCCAATTCAATGGATAATCATGTGGAGGCTTTGGTCCTTCACTTCCATCCGGAATGCCTTGGAAAGGAATTTCTGAATGTATATGAAACCCAGGGAATAACCAAACTCTTTGAACAAGCCAAAACCGGGCTCATCATCAAAGGCAGCTCGAAAGAGAAAATTAAACGTCTTATGTGGAGAATGAAACAAGAAACAGGCTTAAATAAGGTCGTTTACCTGCTAAGAATTTATGCTATTTTACTGGAAAGTAAAGAGTACGAGGCTTTATCAAACAGTGCAGAGTTTGCAAAATTTAGTCAGCTGGATGGAAACAGAATGGAAAAGGTGCTGTCATTTACCTTAAAAAATTTTAGAGATAGAATTCTGTGTGAAGATGTCGCGCGGCTTACAAATCTGAGCGTTACTTCATTTTGTCGCTATTTTAAAATGACTTCCAATAAATCTTACTTTGATTTTCTTACAGAAGTACGACTTAACCATGCCTGCAGATTGCTCATTAAAACAGATTATACAATACAACATATAGCCCTGGATAGCGGATTTGAAAACACATCAAATTTTTACAGGCATTTTAAAAAAGTTAAAGGGATTACACCTAAGGAGTACAAGGCTAGTTTTTTCTGAGATTGAAGAATTCAATTTGTGAGCCTGAACCTACTATCTTTCATCCACCTACTCAATCAGTCAACAAAAATTTTCGTACTCAGCAGTAATTGAAAAAGCAGATGTCGCTTATACAACACCTGCTTTTTATTAATTTGAGTTGTTCAATTACTGGTTTCCAAAATGAGAATAATCGCATCATTGGACAATGCCTCAAACTCCACTTCATGTACACCTCGCAATAAAAGTCCGTCGCGCATTTCGAGAAGCCGGTTTTGAACCTCGAAAGCCCCTTCGATGACAAAAATAAATACCTGGTTTACATTGTTTTTGCAAAAATATGAGCCCTCCCTACGTCCTTCATATTTTCCGATAACAAGACTTGACTGATCACCAATAGCATTCAGTATTGGAATAAGCGTATTCTTATGATTTAAATTGAAAGCCTTTATTTCTTTATTTTGTGAATTAAAAATATTTACTATTAGACTGATTTACAAATAGTTAATAGCCTGATCCGGATAAGGATTTGTAATTTCAAAAAAATCATCCGGTTTAATCAACAGACTTAGGTATTCTCCTGAATTTACAAATTGCAAATCCCCTTTCTCGTCATTAATTTCAATAGCACCTGCCAGTGGTAATAAGATGACCTGAACTGGCTCTTGAACAGTTATTTTTACTGAACATTGTGGCAAAAGCGTTTCATCGTTCAATGCCAGGAGATTTCCTGAAAGCGCTCTGTTTTCGGCCTGATAATCACCAAAATTGAAAGTATAAAAACTCCGGTAACCGTTATTCTGGAACTGTCCTCGCTGGTTTTGAAGAAATATCTGTGCTTCTGTATCCATCTCAGTCACAACCATTATGCGCTAACAACGATTGCATGCGTCAATTCGTATCCTGCCGAAGCGCTGCCCGTTACAGTTGCCATCTCGGTTGAAACACCGTCACTGAAAACATTATCCCTGGCATTAGTCGTATCTGCCTGTCCGTGAATTGCATAGACGCATTGCGCATAAACTACTTTGCTGATGGCTTCCGGAAATGCAATTTGCGTCACCAATAATGATTTCCCACTTGTATTATATACATGCACGTGTATATGAGGCGCGCGGCCTGAATACCAACCCGGGTAAATGCTTGTGAATGTAACCAAACCGTTTGCATCCGTTGTCTGGCGGCCTCTCAGGAAATGCACACTGGTATAATTTGTTGATTGCATTCCCGATCCGCCGTATTCCGAATAATTCCCAGCAGCATCGCAGTGCCAGATGTCAACAATGGCATCCGATAATCCCTCACAACTTTTGTTCAGGTTTTGAATGGTTACTTTAACAGATAACTTCGTTCCCTGACGGTCGGAGGTAATGTTGTTTGTAATCAGACTGCCGGGTGTTTTTGTAGGAAATGGTCCGGCAGTCTCTGAGGCTGTTAATGTGCAGCTTCCTGACGAAGTGCCTGTTGTGCTTCCGGCTGTTGTTTCAGAACCGGCTTCCAGCGGGTCAACAGCATCTTTGGAGCAGCTGATTAAAGGCGCGATGGCGGCGAAACCCAATGCAGAAAACCCTCTCTTCAAAAATTCTTTACGTTCCATATTGTTATAACAATTCATGATTCTAATACATTATCGTCTGCGCCATGGCGAAGGTTGCAGCGGCCTGTTGATTTATCGGTGAATAGGCTGAATGTACCGGTAAATGACCAACGTTAAATATTAGACACGTTTTTTCCAGCCTGAAATAAAGTCAAGATAACTTTCACTAACGGGGAGCTCTTTTTCAGAAATCAGTTTGACTTTCTTATTTTGGATCGATTTTACGTATGAATTGCGGACAATGTAACTCCTGTGAATACGGCTGAACCGGTTCTGCGGCAGCATTTCCAATATTCCTTTTAGTGACATTAATGTTAAAACGGGGTGCTTCTGGCTCAGCAAATGGATTTTGATATAATCCTTCATACTTTCAATAAATTCAATGTCATCCAGCCCGATTTTGACCATTTTGTATTCTGACCTGACAATGACAGATTCAGGAATATTAACCGATACAGACCTGATAAATTGATAGCGCTCCGTAGCCCTGACCACCGCTTTTTTGAAGCGTTCAAAACTGATGGGCTTCAATAGATAATCTAATGCTGCCAGCTCAAATCCTTCGTGTGCAAATTCCTTATGCGCCGTTGTGAATATGACCATTGGCTTATTTTCCAGTTGTGAAACCAGCTCCAAACCGGACGTATCAGGCATATTAATGTCAATAAAAAGTAGGTCGACGGAGTTGGCCTGCAGAAAATTAGCGCCGGCAATCGCATCGTCGAAAGTTTCAATAAGGCTCAGCGACGGAAACTGGGAAATGTAGTTTCTTAACACATCTAACGCCAGTGGCTCGTCATCAATGGCCAGGCAGTTCATTGAATGTCAGTTTTAGGTTAACAGAAAACATTTCAACATCATTTTCAATCTTCAGATCATATTTCCCTGCATATAGTAAATCCAGCCTCTTTTTTGTATTGACAATACCAACCCCTGCCCTATCCGCTTCCTTAATAGAATCAAAAATTTTATTTTGACAAAAAAAGAAGATTTCACCAGCTGTACTGCTTATCCTAATCTTAACAAGGGACGGATAATGGGTGCTGATTCCATATTTAAAGGCATTTTCAACAAATGTCATGAGTATTAAGGGAGCAATCCGGGCGTGAGGATTTACATTACTTACCTCAAACAAAATACTTGTTTTTGTATTAAGCCGCAGTCTTTGTAAATCAATATAGTTTTTAAGGCAATCAATTTCATCTTCCAATGCAACAAAGTTCTCGGTTGCTTCTTCCGTAACATATCGCATCAGCTGCGACAATTTCATCACACTCGGCGCCGTATTTTCATTTTGATTTACCGCTAATGCATAAATATTATTAAGTGTATTAAACAGAAAATGCGGGTTAATCTGCGCTTTAAAAAATGAGAGTTCAGCCTGTGCTTTCTCTGTATCCGAAAGAATTGCTCTTTTTTCTGTTATGCGCCATTGCTCTGAAATCCTTGCAGCCATCGCAACAATCCAAATCATTGCAAATAGCACTAAACTGACGAAATCGACAGCGGGCTCATTTAATCGTCTGGGTGGGGATGACCGGAACTCACTTCCCTCCCGAAATTCTATTTTAGAAGCCTGCCGAAAATCCGGCCCGTTTCCACTGTGTAAATCATGCTGGCTATGAAACCGCTGAAAGACCAGGTTTTCGAATGGTTTAGCATAAAAAATGCTCGAAATAAACGCAAAAAAAGCGAGACTATAAATGAAATGCTGCTGCCTTAAATACAATTTGGGGATCAGCAAGAGGTAATTAAGATAAAAAAGTACGAAATAAACAGCCACGAAAGCCCAAAAACTTGCTGACTGTAACACCGTGAATTCAATGTTAGGATCAGAATCTCTGGACAGTATCGTAACAGGAAGGCAAATAAAGATGATCCATCCCATTAAATGAATGATCCAAATATTTTTAGGCTGAAACATAATGTAGCCGATGCCGGTTTTTTAATGAAGTCAATAACAATATAGCGGGCTAAAAAGTAAGCGCACTGGCTTGGGTAGTTTGCCCTACCGGAAAAACGCCGGAACTTCACACTACTACCAATTCAAAGATAGCAAGAGGATCACAGGTTGTCATCAGCAAATTCTTTAAGATCAACATTTTCAAATGACTATCCTTTTCACCTGCAGTCACTTTAAGATTCGGATCAGATTTAGTTAATAGAGATTCTTTAATACCGCTTTTGCAATACTTTTTCGATCTTTCAATTCTTATCAGCATGATGGTCAATCTGCCGCTGAAGTTGTTTCTTAAAATTTTCGTCTAATTTCAGGTCTTTTCCATAAGAAGAAAAGACTTTCCTGGCCATCTGGTTAATTAGCCTACTCTGCACCATAAAGATCCTGCATATGGAACAGCCGGCCAAATGTAATTTCAATTCTATTTTTTCTCTAAGTGTAATTTTTCCAATTTGTTCCTTTTCTATTAAAAAAGTAGCCTTACTGCAATCATAGGCTATTTTTTTTAAATCCGCTTCGCTCAGTTCTTTCATAAGTTTGTGCTTAAATCCAGTTTTTTTGAAGGCAGGATCTTAGGTTTACCTTCGTCCTGTGAATGATTACCCAAAAATTCGATGACGTAATTTGCAGTTCCCTGCAAATCATTTCCGTGGTCTGCTCATCCAGGTGCTTCATGGAAAATACAGAAAGCCATAAAGCTGGAAGCTTGCTCATACAAGCTTGTAGTATGATCCGGAATTCGTTGTTTTCCAGAGCATCGACATATTCAATGCCAAATTCTTCAGGAGCGTGCTGATCGTTCCAGTGACCATTTGAATGGTCAAAAAAATCAGTTTCACTAACTTCGGTCTCAATCGCATTCAGTTCTCTTGTAAAACCGGTTGACTTAGATCGATAAATATCGACTATCTTATTTCTTAGGATTGAAGTAAGCCAGGTCTTTTCTGTGCTTCTTGCTTCAAATCTTTCCTTCCGTTCCAGCGCTGCCAGAAAAGTTTCCTGCACCAGATCCCTGGCCAGGTCCTGATCATTTATACGGGAAAAAGCATAGGAATACAGATAGTCTGCATATTTGATCACCCAGTTTTGTGGATCGAGACCTTTACTTTTCATCTTTTCAATTCTCAAATCTTCTGGCTGCATTAGAAAATTAATATTTCATTGATTTCTTAATTACCCGCGTGACTAACACCAGGTTGTGTAAGCGTCAACAAAGATATATTTATGCTCTGCAATTGCTTTCACAAAAGGCTTCATGACCCTGATTTTTTCCGGAGGAAAAGCTTTCGTGTAACGGGTTTTTGAATTGAGCTTTTGCTAAGTTATAAATCAGCATTCAGCTTATCAGCAGCAGATTCTTTTTCATTTATCAAATCGCTAATTTTATATATCTTCACGAAGTGCAGCAGCAGCCGCTTTCAATAGCGGTGCACTAAGTCTCTGCAAGATATTAGGATTGATGTATTCGAAAAGGATAATGCCCTTTTTATTTACGATAAAGACTGACGGCACCGGCAGAAGCTTGTCGACATTTTTTCCTCCTGAGGCCTCCTCCAAAAACGGATCGTAATTTTTCGGACCTTTAAAAGCGATACCAAATCGTTTTGCAGCGTTCAAATCTGCATCTGACAGAAGCGTGTAAGAAAGCTTTTGTTTATCCATTGTTTTACTAAGATTGGCCGGACTATCCGTACTGATGGCAATGATCTGATAACCCATTTCAGTCAGATCTTTCTCAATACTCTGTAAGCCTGAAAGTTGTTTTGAGCAGTAAGGACACCAACCTCCCCGGTAAAAAACAAGAATTGTTGGCATTTCTGACACCGACTTGTTCAGGTCGAAAAGTTCACCTGAATGTTTTGGCAAGCGCAACACCGGAATCTGCTCGCCAGCTAAAAGAGGACTTATATCTTCCGGCTTCAGTGGAACGCCAACTGTCATTTTTACAGTATCTTCCTTAGCCGTCGTATATTTTTCAGGGCAGTATGAGCCAAAGACAGCAATAGTAGCATTTGAACTTAAAGTCGGAAAAACGACCAGAAAAAACGCGAACAACAAATTTCTCAATGTTACCTTCGAACTGAAATTTCTTTTCATAATTGAATTTTCAGACTTAGTCGGTACTACGGGAAAATCCTTACAAAAATTTTGAAGTATTGATTAATTGGACTTATATAAAGCCCCACTTATTTCACTGATCTCTCTACCATCCTGTACAAAACCGGGCTTTTACACTTTTTAACTGATCCTTCTCCAATTCTTCAATTGAGGGTTTTGAACTCAGGAATTTCCAACTAATCCCTTTGTCAAAGTAAAACACCTGATCAAATTCAGTATCTACTCAGATCTGTGCAGGAGTTTACACAACATTTTTTTTGAACTATAAAAACTATTAAGGAGAAGGAGAAGTGTTACACAATACGAGCATTTCCCTAAATGTGTTCGATGTCCTATCTACAATCTATTGCCCCTTTGCATGGATAATAAGAGTTCCCGGAACATTCCGGTGACCAATTATGAATTGTAAGGTGTACCAATTTTGTCAATTGCCATTTAAAGAAACTTGGCATTCTTTATTTAGCATTGTTACACTGTAACCATCGATTCCGCTTAATTGCATTTACTGTTAAGCCGGTTTTGTTAAACTTTTTATGGATATAACGGTTAATATGACATAAAAAAAATGATGTTCCTGGAAAGTCAGTGTCATTTTAGTTGTGGTATTCTGAATTGCTAAGATTCACTGTTATCAGGATGAGAATTCGACCTTACTTCTAGAAAAAACCTGGTAAATCGAATGCGTCTTTAAACTCAGAATGACGTCAGTGAGGTGGCTAAAATTCCTTTCCCTTATTGTTATTTTAGGTGAAACAACAATATGAAAAATATGATGTATATAAGCATAATTATAGATGAGTAGAGCATCATCAAAAACGTATCATTTTCCTGTACACTGTCTTTACTTTTCATGTTGACTTCTCATTTAGACTATAAAATTCTCAAATAATGAAGAACCGGATGTTTTTATTTAGTTAATCCTGAACCTATAAATTCAAGCGATTACAATTAATCACAATTTCAGCGACGATGATCTGACTGATTTGTAAATTACTAAAATCTACTTCTTCGGCATTATTTCTCACTGACCAGGATTTTTTCCATTGGAGATAATAAATATCCCAAAAATAATTAGAATACCATTAATTTGAACGAATCTACCAAGGAGTTCTATTTCATTCAGGAATGTAATATTTATCAATTCAACTCCGGATAATATAAAATCGCTATGGAAACAAGTCCCCCAATAGCGCCCCAGAACTACACTTTGTAATGCAGTTCCTTTGCAGGATTAAGATGCTTAGATACTAAAATAAAGATAAAATATTTTCTATTTAAGGCACTTTTTCAATCCAATAAATAGCTTGATATTAGATGAATCTTTATAATTAAAATTCATTTCCGAAAATGTCGTTAGTGAAATACACGACTTATGAAAAACCATAGATACTTAAATACGGACAATTGACCGGATCACTGCTTATTTGGTTATTAGTCATGACGATATTTATTAAACATACCAAGGTCAAATAGCAACATAATTACTACTGTAACAGCAAAACCCAGAACCAGATCCGGATGTGACCCAGATAGATTTTAATTTATTTATAATTATTGGTTTTTAAGAATTTAATTATTGAATTTTAAAGTATTCGACTCAGAAGTTTTGGTTGGTAAATTTTCAGAAACTATAAGGTGGTCGAAGCATTAGGACGGCGGGCTGAAATGAATTTTGAATTAATCATTTGCCACAATATCGGCAAGACGGATAATGTAATGATTACCAGTATTACTTTTTCAAAATTGTCTCTAACCAAAGGAATGTTTCCAAGAAAATAGCCGGCAAAGGTTAGGCTAAACACCCAGATAATGGCTCCGATAATATTGAATTTTAAAAAAATACCGTAGTTCATTGTAGAGATGCCTCCTGCGAAAGGTGCCAGAGTCCTGACAATCGGTACAAACCGGGCTATAATGATTGTTGAAGGGCCATATTTCTTAAAGAAGCTATGTGTACGGTCAAGATGTTCAGATTTTATTACAGTTTTTCCCATTATTCTGATTCGCATGGCTCTGTCACCAAAATATTTTCCGACCAGGTAATTACAGGCATCTCCAAGTATAGCCGCTACCAAAAGCAAAAGGACAATCAACCAGACATTAAGGGATTCAGGATATTTGGCCGCCATCATACCGGCGGCAAACAGCAATGAATCGCCAGGTAGAAAAGGCATGAATACAACACCTGTTTCCATAAAAATGATCATAAAGAGTATGATGTAGGTCAGTGCCCCATAGTCCTCTATAATTTGTCCAAGATGCTTGTCCAGATGAAAAAACAAATCGGCGAATTGGTTTAAAATCTCCACTGTAAATCGTTTAAAAATTTAAAGTAAAAAGGGTAAAAAAAATATAAATGATCACAAGTGTAAAAGCGTGTGTCATTACATAACAAGTTTCAGCTAATGGTCTATACATTTTATTTCTCATGATCAGTTTAATTTAAATCTTCTTGTTGAGGAAGTAAAACAAGCCGGACCAAATTGCCCTATTGCTTAATTATAAGTCATTTCTTATCTGTACTACATCTAATACTTTGAATTTCTTCATGCCTGCGGGCATTTTCCACTCTACTGTCTCACCTTTACATAAGCCAATCAATGCAGCTCCCATTGGCGTTAAAACTGATATTTTCCGTTGTTTAAAATCTGCAAAGGCAGGCATTACAATTGAGAATTCCATTTCTTTGTTACTTGTCAGCTCCTTTACCTTTACATGCGAGTTCAAGCGAATACTATCAGCAGGTAGCTCGCCATTTGCAACGACGACCGCCCGGTTTAGTTCGTAAGACAGTGACATTTCATCGCCACCGGCGCTGTTTGGGAAATTTTCAGCAAATTGTTTTAGTACGCGAAAATCGTCCTGGCTAAGTATGACTTGGTTTCTTTGATTATTCATATACAATTTTTAATTAGAGTGTACGATAAATGCCTGCCTGATTCATTCCGGCAAACGGTATTGCACTGCTGAATCGGTAAATCAGTTCAGTGTAAATTGCAACTGAAAAATATTTTTAATTACTATTAAACTTCTCGGTCTGAACAGAATAAGAACCAGCTACGATTCACGCGTCTTAAAGCAAATTCAGGGATATAAAATCAAATCGTTTTAATAAATAAATTCCAAAAGTGAAGAAGTGAATTGCAGGTCGACCGTATTAATCAATGTAGTCCGTTTGCCACTTTTATATTTTGAAATTGGATTTGTTAAATACTTACCTCTTATCCATTGTTTATCAAACAGAATCATGAAAGTGTAATGTATTCGTTATGATAATTATTAATACAATGTATTGGCCTTTCAGAGACCTGATGTCCATTATCCATAAAAGAAATCATTTTACCTGGATCTACGTTTTCCAGAAGTACAATGCTTAATTCCTGAATCTTCTTACCTGGCCAATCCCATTCTTTTAATGGTAAGAATTCATTTGAGGCCAAACGTGC
>Ga0265797_10010305_pt1 | contig 11929 bp, 6 predicted proteins | sample P2T30metagenome_FD_192433 | JGI IMG/M metagenome (GOLD analysis project Ga0265797, IMG submission 192433) | Plant litter microbial communities from East Loma Ridge, Irvine, California - P2 T30 | ecosystem: Environmental > Terrestrial > Plant litter > Unclassified | place: USA: California... | reverse complement strand
TCTCCTCATCGTGTTCCTTCTCAAACGCCTCGAACTGGTCGTCTAGAAACACCAGACACGCCACATCCTCCAACACCATCGTCTCCTCATTCACTTTTAGGTCTTCCTTGCGGATCAAACTGCCAACTGTCGACGCGTCTTCAGCGGTGTATCCGCTGTCTAGGCAGATTTGCTCGACAAGTTCGGCTTGTCGTTTTTTGAGAAAGGTGCGCCAGGCGTGGTAGCCTGGGCGCGTCATGGGGTAGCTGGCGCGAGGCACTTCCCAGCGCCGGAAGTGTTGGGCGCGGATGGCTATGCGGAGGGGCTCGGAGGCTGAGGGGGCGCGCTTTTCGAGGTAGGAGGTACATTTCTGCGCGTAGTGCAGTTCGTAGGGCATCTCGGTGCCATTGACGGTTACTTTATTTGGGTCTTCGGCGTGGGCTGCGTCGATGGCTGTTAGGGCGCGTTCGAGGGGAGTCGACATCGTGGTGGTTGGTCAGGGTGGCTTAGGGTGGCTCTGCGAGTTGGAGATGTGTTGCGCGGTGTTGCGATGCGTGCGCGAGGGTGAGGTAAGGCATTTCGTCTGGTGTCAGATTGGTTGATGGGCGCTGAGCAGAGATAGCGGCGGATGCCCCGCGTCAAGTGGGGGTCGTGCCTGCCCAGCCAGGACGCGTACGCGTCGTGCCCATCCTTCGCGACATCACCACAATTCCATCTACTTCCTCCGCGGCCTCATATGTAACGTCATTGCGCATGATCTGCGTCCTCCTCACCTTGTTCCTCTGTATCGCGTCAGCAGACGCGGTATGCTAAGCTCACCGCTGCTCCGCCTCTCCTAGCCTTGAAGAAATGGTCCCCAGGTAGCTCACCGGTAGCCTTTGGGGACTTTGCTGTGCCGGTAATCAACTATGTTGCATCGCAGCGTTGTACAGCAATCTTCTGGGGCCTGTTATCTCAGATCAAGCCCTCCGTGGAGGAGATGGGGTCCATAACATGGGTGTTAGATGAAGGCTCACGCTGCGCCCCGCCATGCACCTCTGCACTCCGCCTTCTCCAACATCCAAGAATCCCAGACACCTTTTGCTTATAAGCGTTGGAAGCCCAACAAATCTTTTCCGTTTTACTTGAAACCAATGCTCCGCCTATATCCTCGGGACAAGCGGCAAGACAGAATGCAGGCGCACACTTAGTCGAAAAACCTCGATAGCGAAAAGCCTCAGCATGTCAGCTACGACTCAAACCACTGCGACAGGAACTACGTCCCTTATAGCTCCAGCTAGCAATACGAACTCTTCCTCTTCCCTTTGGGACACTGCGAACGCAAAGCTCGATCCCAAAATACAGGAAGTCCTCGCCACCGTCAACACAGTCAACGGTCGCGTAGTTGATGCCGTGTTGAATGAGGCCGTTACCCAACAGAGGGCACTCGCTGCGAAGAGATGGAAGATCATCATCCGCGGGAAAGAGGTCATATTGCGTGACGTGCTCGCAAAGATCATCCGGTGGATAGACCATTTCAAAGCCGTGGGCGATATCGCCGTGCAGTTCAACTCAGGTGCGGCTAGTCTACCCTGGGCAGCTGTTCGATTCCTGCTGCAAGTTGCCGTCGACGACAAGCAGTATCTGGAAGCCACGATTGAGGGGATTGAGATTGTCACACAGACCATTGCTACATATGCTGCTGTAGAAACCCTATATATGGACTCGGACTTCGAACTCCATACCCAGATTCGCAGCAAAGTCCTCGGACTATATGTCCACATTCTAAGCTTCCTTGGGGAGAGCATACGCTATTCTACCAATGATGTTACCAGTAAGTCTCACGTCTGACTTCTTAGCGCCGACTTCTGACATACAGCAGAACGTACAGTAAAAGGCGCATTTTCAACTTCGCAGGGTGAAAGACTTCGGCAGATGGTTAAGCATGACACTGAAATTCGACAGCTAGCCAGCATGTGCGACTCACACATCCAACGACTTATACGAACGGACGTTGTGCGAATCGATGAGAACATCATGACTTCGCTAAAAGCGCAATCGTTCAGCGACTTCATTGCATGGCTGTCATTGACTCCATACAGAGAGCACCATACTCGCCATTCCAAACACCGGTTACACGGTACCACTCAATGGCTTATGAGCAATTCCCGTTATGTCGACTGGAAAACCAGTGCATCTTCATCGCTTCTGTGGCTTCGCGGTATTCTGGGCTCTGGAAAAACCAATCTGATGTCTGCAGTAATCGATGATTCACTGCAGGGTACTGGTGTGCAATCATTCGTTTTGTACTACTATTGCGGCGACACCCAAGGACACGGCGGCAGATGCGATGCGAAGGACGTAATGCGAAGTCTGTTAAGGCAACTCACTGTCAAGAACGAGGAAACGTTTGAGATCGTTGAGCAAGTTCACTTGGAGTTCAAGCGGAGAGAGGCAAGGGGGAAGGTTGGCATGGGCACTATGGACAAACTCGAACCACACGAATGCACACACTGGATAGCCGAACTTCTCCAAACCGATGAGGTAACCATCATAATTGATGCCATCGACGAGATCGACGTCGCTGACAGACATCTTCTGCTCAATGAGCTGTTAGTGCTTCGCGATGATCCAGCCCGTGTGGTGAAGATGCTGCTGTCCAGTAGAGATGACACCAACATTTCCCAGTGGCTGGAAGGGGCAAAGGAACTGCGCTTACAAGCTTCGCTTACCCAAGCTGACATGCAACATTTCGTTGTACATTGCGTCTCGACTGCAATCAACAACAAGCACCTTCTTGATGGTAAAGAAGACCTTCCCCTTCAATCGAAACTGGAGTCTTATCTTCTCGACCGAGCGGATGGGATGTGAGTCTTTCCCCTCTGAAATGCGTTGCTATGGACTAACATATTGATTAGGTTTCGATGGGTGGAGCTCCAATTGAGGCATTTCTGCGACCTGAAGTGGAAAGACAGTATCGAGCAAGCGATATTAAATCCCTCTGGAGCTTCCACTCTTACTGTCGACCATCTGTATGCGAAGATATTCGATCAAATCCTCAAAACCGATTCTCTGGCGTACGAGGTAGCAGCACAAACTTTTCGGCTAATGATGTGTCTGCACGAACCCTTGTCACCCGCAACACTACTTGCCGCAGCGTCCATCGCACGAGACGGATCGCAGAACTCTCTGGAGCTTTCCGATTTACTCCGAATCTGCTCTCATCTCGTGGTTCTCGATGTTGAGCTCGACACGATCCGATTCGCCCATACTTCGGTTCAAGAATATTTGTCGCGTCTCCCGGAATTCAGCATGATGGACGCTAATAGCGCAGCCGCTTCAAGCTGTCTTAATAGATGTATCGACAGCCCACTCCCCGATCTGACACTCGGTGTTCAACCGTCTTACGATTTCGACGTATATGCAGCAATGTACTGGCCGCTCCACTACAACGCCGCGAGCGAACATGACCGTAATGGGCGTCTAGGAGACGTCTTGAAAGAATTCATGTTCTCTGATCAAGAGTACATTTCGCCTTTTCCATCCTGGATCGAGACAGTTGACGAGATAGTAAAGGCCCTATCCAGGCCACACACACGTCTCTCGGATCTCATTGCTATCGGGAGCGAAAGCGCCACTCCGTTCTTCACTGCATGTCTGTACGGGTTAGAATTTGCCATCGAAATCCTGTCCGGAAGATCATGTTTTGATGTCAATCAGAAGAATTCGCATGGACTTACTGGTCTTTACTTGGCCTCCGCTACGGGTCAAATCCGTGTGGTGAATGGCCTACTGAAGCTGGGTGCCGATATTGCAATTGAAGGGGGACGTAACACGACCCCACTTCAAGCTGCATGTGCCAATGGCCACCGAGACATTGCGCAGCTCATCATTGAGTTTCCATCTCAAAATACCACAGCTGAAACGATAGTTTCGGCTATACAAGCAGCTTTACGTAACGGCCATGAGGACGTTGCGGTGGTACTTCTCGAGAAGCGTGTTTTGCCGATTTCGCAAGACACCCTTGACCAAGTCTTTGAAGCTGCCGCGGGAATGGGCTTCACAAAACTCATGGACTGCCTGCACTCGACATCGAAGTCACCCAGCGGGAGCAAGAAATTTTCAATCGGAAATGCGATCAGGGTTTTCCAAGATAGTAAAATTGATTGGTTTCGAAACTACTTCAAAACCAAAGCGCTGCCTAACGACGCCATCGCAACGGCTGCGTTCTACGGCCAGAACAAGATCATCGAATTTTGCCTCGACAAGGGTCTCGACATCGAGCACGAAGGACCCTTCGGAACACCACTTCGTGCAGCAAGCTTGATGGGCCGTGGCACGACTGTGCGCTTGCTTCTCGACAAAAATGCTGCAGTGAATGCAAGTGGATCGTTCGGCGATGCGCTTCAAGCAGCCGCGATGAGAGGTCACTTATCTATCACCACAATGCTGATAGGAAGTGGTACAGCTGTGGACAACTCTGGTGGTTACTACGGCAATGCGCTACAGGCAGCCACGTATCGCGGCCACATCGATGTTGTCAAAGTCCTCCTTGCAGCAGGCGCTTCTATCGGCCAAACAGGTCTGTTCAGTGATGCTCTGAGCGCAGCGGTTTCGGCAGGCGATCATCCAATTGCGAATTTGCTTCTACGAAGCGGTTATCGAAGCCCACATTTCCTGGATGAGGATGAGGTGGCTAGGTGTGCGGTGGCCTATAGTCGGTCTGGTCCTACATTACACGTTGATCTCCTATCAAAGCTTGAACCCGCATATCATTTTGAGCATACTCGACAGGTAGATCGAGCGAAGGTGATCAATGGACGAGATGTCAGCTTTGAAGAGGCATACAAGAGCATCCATGACGGTGTCGAAGTCAAAAGCGTCACAGAACTCGAGGACCTTGAGCAACACAAAGATTATGAGTCTGAGGCTTTGCTCCTTGCTACGTCGACTGGTCAAGAGTCTATCGTCTGCAGTATGTTGGACCACCGCTCCGTCATTGGGCTTTCGTCGCTTGACATCGGCATCGTACTAAAGGCGGCTTCTGCGGCTGGTCGAGTCGGTATCGTTGACTATATTCTCTTGTTACCAGAACTACCAAGAAAACACATTCCGCGAGCATTAGAACGTGCAGCGTGGTATGGTCATGTTGCCGTTGCGAAGCGGCTTCTCGAATGTGAGGAAGCATATGGTCCTCCACCAGATTCACATTATGCTCCGTGGACCCCATTCGAACAGGAGCTCATACCTGTACCTACGAGGAGAAGGCTCTTGGATAAGAAGCATCGCGAACATAAAGACTTCTCAATGGGCTACAGGCAATTTGAACAAGTGTCCAGTGACAAGGAGCGCCGATGGTCAGACTACTTTCCGGTTCTGGACCAGGTGGTCAAGACGAATGAAACAACTGAGAACGGCCATATTATGAGAATGCTTCTACTAGGATGTCGAGCCAATACACCAGCGACAGTGGAGTTTGCACTGCAATTGGCTGTAGAATCAGAGTTGCAGAATGTACTGGCGGCCGCCATTACGATCACGATTGGGTCTGACAGCGAACGAGCCTTGGGAGTGCTCTTTCGATATTACCCTGCCGTTGATCAAATCGTGCTCAAAAAGGCTTGTGCTCAAGCGGAAGAAGACGGATCTTTTCGCGTGCTCTACTTCCTCTTCAGACACAACAGCGATCATGGCTACCAGTTGCAAGACTACTGGAAAGTTTTCCAAGGTGCAGCGACTACCAAACACGGCGAACTCATTTCCTATCTGCATACCCAAACATTGAACTTGCAAGAGGACTCAGTGTTTGCACGAAGATTCGTGGAAGCTGCGCAGCGAGGCTACGCCTCCGCAGTGATCACCTGGGACAGACGATTATGTCAATTCGTCGATTATAAGCTCTTGATGTCGCAGGCCCTGGATCAAGCATGTGCAAACGGATATCCTGCGGTGGTTTCGTATCTCATCGAACGCGGAGTTGATGTCAACGCACGGAATGAAGTCTGGTCGAGGACAGCACTACAGGCCTGTCTTCAAGCCACTCCGCAACGTGATCGGATCTATGAAAGCAGGCAACACGGAATCGACAAATTCCACGACGAGAAACGAAACTTTCTTAGCAACAAACAAGCCGTGGTCGAATTACTGTTGCGCGAGAACGCAAATGTCAATGCCATCGACAGTCATGGGCGAAGCGCTTTACATTCCGCGGCGGTATGTTGTCCTGTGGAAACGGTCCAAATGGTGTTAGAGAGTGGTGCAGCGATCGATGTACTCGACAAGGACAGCAGAACGCCTCTATTCTACGCTGGATATAGAGAACTCGACTCACTCGCTGTTTTCGAGGTTCTGACTAAAGCTGAGGCACATGTAACCAGCCGATCACCGCCCCGCACTTCTCCAACTCTGCTTTTGGACGCCGCGCTTTCAACGTTCAGGGAGGGTTTCATCGAGTCTGAATCTGTTCACCAAGTGTTAACTACTGGTCCGGGAGCCGTCATACGACACCTTTTGCAGTCACAGCCCGACCTACAGGCCACTGCGACTGGATTTACTCTCCTACTCCAAATGGCGTCAGCGGACGGCGATATGGAGCTCGTACAATTACTTATAGAGCGTAATGTTGATGTCAAGGCTGTGGCTCACCACTATGGAACTGCACTGCATGCTGCCGCTCGATTCGGCCATCTGGAATGCGTCAAACAGCTAATGGAAGCTGGCACCGAGATTGCGCTGACCGCAGGCATATCCCACTGGACCCCACTACGCGCGGCAGTACAAGGCCAACACCTAGCGGTCGTGCAGTGTTTTCTCGACTTGGGTGTCCTGCAATCGTACAACTTCTCCACTGATCAAGTATCGGTGGAATACAGAGGAGCTCGCTCGATGCTGACTCATGCCTGCTGTAACGGTAATATCGATCTAGCAAAGCTCTTGCTCTCCCACTCGGAACAAAACGCTCTGAAGCCCGGCCAGACAGAGACGCGGCATACTCAGTTTGTGGACATCTCGAGAGCGCTACACGAAGCTTGTAAGAATGGCCACGCAAACATTGCCGCACTATTACTCGAGTATGGGGTAGACGTCGAAGAGAAGTCTGGTCGGTATTCATCTCCACTGACAACGGCTGCCACTGCTGGAAATCTCGAAACAATGAAAATTCTACTGGCCGCAGGAGCCACCTTATACGATGCTGAGCGAGCCGTCAACATCTTAAGGATACTTGTCGTAGGAGAGAAACCAAAGGATGTCATCGACTTTGTTGTTGCTCGTCTGCTGGGTACAGGCGACTTCATCCATGCTTGTAAAGAGGTGCCTGCTTATATGCGCGCTTGGCAAGAGGACGCCAGATTTGTTCTCCATGTCGATACCATGCAGATCTCTGAAGGACTGCTTGCGGACCTTGCAGCTCTAGGTGCTCAACAAAGTATTGAGCTTTTGCTGGAAAGCTCGACCGATGCAGCTGATGTGAAGCCTGTGGTGCTTCAGGCAGCAGCCTACTTCCAGAGCTTCAACGTTCTGTTCAGGCTCTTACCGATGGTAGTCATCCCGCAACCTTTTCCATCAGAATATCAGTCTCCAGTCTACGCCCTGCTTGAAGGCCTAATGCCTATAAAATCGAAGACAGAGAGGTTCCCCGGGAGCCTGTGCTGCGAGGCTTGGGCCACAGATTCTTTCCGACACGCGTGGACGTATCCAGGTCAGCCAGACAAGGAATGTGCATGCAATAATGCTCGAACCGCTGTCAGTGAGGCTATAATGAAGCTTGCGCAGATTGACGACAGCCATATCTGCGCATCAGCTGGCACGCTACACCTAGCTTCTTACCTGGGAATGCTACAAGTTGTTGAAGTCTGTCTTGAGCTCGGTGTTGACATCAACCAGCATCATCGCTCATTCGGGTCTGCATTGATCGCTGGAATCGAAGGTGGTAGTCTGGAGGTAGTTACATTACTGCTACAGCGTCACATCGCCGTAAATACGACAGCTAGTGACCTTGGAACCCCTCTCTACCCTGCATACAAGATGCAACACAAGAGGCTACAGGCTTTCGCAAATCATGCAACTCCCAGCCCTGGATCGGCGCTACACAAGGCCTGCCAAAACGGGAATCACGAGATGACTGAAGTCCTTCTCCAACATGGCGCTGAAGTCAATGTGTTGATTCCTGGTAAGGGGACACCTATGGACATTGCATGCGAAAGAAGAGACGACAAATTGCTCAAATTACTCCTAAAGTACGGTGCCGACATTGACATCGTTTCACTTGACCTGGGATCAGCCTTGCATGTAGCATGCAAATCCCATGACTCTGACTTAGTCAGGATACTTCTGCAACACGGCGCCAATGTCAACATGTTCTCATCAAATCATGGAACACCGCTTCATGTCGCTTGTGCCGGGAACGGAGACGATGCAATAATACAGCTACTACTGGACCACGGTGCGGACCTCAACTCGAAGGGAAGCAAGGGAGAAACTCCACTCACTTCAATCATATCGCAAAACGACAAGTACTTCTCTGGGCGATTGGTGGACTCTCTTCTCAAAACTGAGCAGAAGTTGAACGTCACCGAGAACGATTTGAACCGGTTAGTGTCCTCGACATCTGGTATCCAAGCGTGCAAGCGGGCACTAGCAGACAATACGCATCTACAGCCTACAACCGAGACTATTCGATCTTTACTTGCTGGTATTGGCTATCACGATTCAGACATACTTCGCTTGCTTCTTGCAAGGGCGCCACATCTCGAGATCACACTGGACACGATCAAGAAGGCTAGCAATCTCGCAAACTTCGAGCTTTTGACACAGCACGGGTCTTGCTTCGAGATCACGGCAGACTTGATGGAAAGCTTTCTGGACCCGTTGGAGTTGGATCTAATAAATTACTCCGTTCAGTCTGCACCTGAAGTCAGACCACCACCCGCCGTCGTGAAAGCTGTCAGAGCCATCCTGGAACGACCGGAGCCCAAGTCTGATGGAACCCACCAAGGCGATTTGTACGTGTCCTTTGTGCAATATCGCCAAGGTATTCAGAAACCGAAAGCAAAAGAGATCATGGACCTTGTCCTGACTCGATATCCTGATGTCGAAGTACCAACTAGTACAACGGATCCAAACGAGTCACCCGAAAGTGACTCCACATCATGAGCTGTGTAGGAGTGTACGTTCACGATATTCCAAAGCATGTCCTCTCAGCGAGAAGCTGACGTTCAATTATAGCCGGGGCAGAAGGCGCGTTTGGAAGAGGACTCGCTGCACGGCTACAGAACAGTGACTTGTCGTCGCTTATCGTGATCCTCAGAGCTGTTGGGATTCAACTACGGACATGCACCCAAGACATCTTCCGCAATGGGGCCGAGTTCAGGCAACACATGATCACACATCATGGAGCAACGAAGTTCCAGTTCACCCCTTGGCAGCAGATCCACCAAGTGGAGACGTCAAGGAAGTTGTACGCCATACATACCATCCGATCACAAACAAAGAGCATCTTATGCTCTACGACTATGAAAGACACAACCACGGTGATCGATGAAGATGGCGACGCGCCAGTGGAAGATCGGGAATACAACAGCTGGGATGACTAGACGTTGCTTTATGTAGCTTGGGAAGCATCAAGCACTATATAGCGTTGTATACCACCTGCGATTTTCACCCCCAATTCCCTTGCGACGGATCATGCGTCCACGAATTGCTATGCTGCTGCTGTAAAGACGGTACTTGGAAGTAGCTGTTTGGATCTTGTTGCTGCTGTTGCTGCTGCTGATCCTGCTGTGCCCATCCATTGTTTTCCTGTCCCGATATCGATGATGCACCAGGGCTATGACCCTGTCCCTGATGTGGCGCCGGTAAGCCCGGACCATATACCATAGCTCTTCTCTTCTGACCGCCCGAAGGTTGTGGCAACTCAGGTACCGGCTGAGGCGATGGGGTAGCCCACGTTTGCTGACCTGGGCTTGCATCGAAGGTCATACCGTGTGGTTGCGGACTGTGGCCGGATCCGTCGTACGAAGTGCCGGTGTAAGACATTGAGCTGGCGAAAGGACTAGATTGTGGGAAGAGACTAGGTGGTGTTGTTGGGCCGCCAGTATACATCAAGTTTGGCGCTTGCGGCGAAACGGACGGCATCGGTAACCATTGCGGTGGATAATCAACGGGCGGCGGGAGTTGCTGTACTGGAGGTGAGGTGTGTGGTGATGTCTGCTGGCGTTGGTAGAGCTGGGCAGAAAGAGCGGCTGACTCGCGTTGGAAACGATCGCGCCAGTGAGTGAAACCGAATCTCAATCCGAACTTAGAAAGTACTGATGTGTAGTCGTGGATGGCGTTGATCGCCCGAGTCGTAGGATCCAATGGCGAAGTCTGCCCCTCTGGCAGCAGTGGCGACGGGAAAGGTGGTGCACTGATCTGCGCGGGTGGTGCGAGCGGATCTTCCGATTCTGTTTGAGGGGCCAGTGGGGTTGGAGGCACTGGGGGCCTTGGGTCCAGAATCATTTCCATGTTGCGCGACAGAACATCGACAAACTGTCGACCTGTCATATACGCACGCATGGCGTCATAGAAGGTGACCGGAGGTTTGACTGTATGCGACGGCTTGTCCAATACGGCCAAGAGATTGGTAGCATACGCGATGCAATGCTCGAAGATCAGCCGTTGTGCATACTCGTGGATGTGGGGTATCCGCGGGCTTGGTGAGAGAATGTAAACATAGCTGTAAAGAAGTTCGAGCTCGAAGAAGGACTTTACGGCGGGCAAAGTGCTCTGTGGCATATCCTGGAACCACTCCGACATCCTGTTATACTGCTTCCATATATATTGGTAGGGTTCTTGCCAAGGCTCGCGACCAGATTGGAAAAGATCCATATACCACTCCGATTGTATCTCTCGTATCCTGAAGAGATCAACCGCGGTGTCGAAAGACTGTTGGAAGACTTGGGATGTAGGCGAGGCAAACTTTGGTGATACTGAGGCGTTATAGAATGGAAAGCCGACGTGTGCAGCCTCGTCTGAGAACGAAAAGGCGCGAGTCTGGACGAGTGATGTTGATCTACCATACGGTTAGCAAGGAACAGGGGAATATAAGATACAAACTTACCTGTCTAGAGAGTATACGCACCAGTACACTCTTCTTCTTATCTCGAGCTTCGCTCTTGACATTGCAACATTTTTAGAAGGATCTTGATGTATACCGAGATCGACCATGGCTCGGGAAGCCGCGCCCACTAGAGTCCAACTATCGAAGTGATGCGGGTCCATAGTAGCATAGATGGTCCAGAGTATCAAAGCTTGAATGCTAGAAACGTAGCCCGGATGTAACACGTCTTCGGCATTTTCTAGCGCAGCATTCATGTGGCCGACTGCATCAGAGTAGTGGGTGTCACCTCTCGATTCGGACTGGGAGAGACATGCGATGGCCAAAACCATGCGCACGCTCCACCGATCCCAAGGTTTTGCATTGTCGCCTTGCTGGTAGACGGCATCCACGGAGGAGTAGAGGGTAGCCTCCTCGAAGACTGGCCAAAGAGTGAAGATGTTGTTCAAGTAGTGCTGAATCAGTGGCGTTGCTGCGTACTTTGGAGGTAGTGCTTTGATCAAGTCTGCGGGCAGTGGCTCCTTTGCGCTCGCTGATCGAATCAAGCGGGCATAAGACATCTCTGTTGTGAAGCCATAGAAGTCTCTCGCAGTAGCATTCACAGCACTTTGAGAGTTAGTGTAGTACATCAAAGGGGAGGTATTGCACTCACAGAAGACCGAAATCTGACACCAGGTCATCAATCTCTGATGCTTCCTTCCGTCGTGCAGCTCTTTTGCTGATGGGTCTAGTTGCTTTTACGGTATCGACAGACGCTCTACGCGGGGTCGAGTTTTCAGACATGTCTAGCATTAGAACGCCTGAAGACTTCCGCCTCGCCCGTGCTTCCTGGATCTTCTTCTCGAGCTTCTCGACTCTGGATTCCAATGTAGCAAC
>Ga0265797_10010304_pt1 | contig 11930 bp, 12 predicted proteins | sample P2T30metagenome_FD_192433 | JGI IMG/M metagenome (GOLD analysis project Ga0265797, IMG submission 192433) | Plant litter microbial communities from East Loma Ridge, Irvine, California - P2 T30 | ecosystem: Environmental > Terrestrial > Plant litter > Unclassified | place: USA: California... | reverse complement strand
CCCCCCCCCCCCCCCCCCCCCCCCCCCCCCCCCGCCCCCCCCCCGCCCGCCCCGCCCCGCAGTGTGTGTAGTCATTCGCATCTGTACTCGCGCTTGGGCCTTTAGGGTAGCGAACTGGCATAAGATATTGCCGAAAGAAGTTTGCGTGGAAAGCGGCGTTGGATATAGTGGATACGGTGGACACGGCGGATACGGCGGATACGGTAGCAAGTTGGAAGGTGGGTGAGCAGGGCTGGCAAGTGAGAAACGATTACATAATACTGCAACGGAAATGTACCCTGCAAGCAGTCGGATTCTAAATGCGATTTGTTGCTTTCATGGTGTTTATCTTTTGTGATACTCTTAACGACTATGATGTGAGTGTGCTTGGTGTTTGTGTACTTGGAGTATGCGATCAAGAGAGCCTTATAAGCTCGATGTCTTTGTGATTAGAGAGTAATGGAGGAATATGAAGTTCGACATGGAGAAGTATTAGAGGGTGCGCTGAATTTTCTCTGCTATGAGTTCATCTCACTCATTTCACTCTATCTGCGGAAAGAGCGTAGACCTTGTTATTCCCGCTACCTATATATCTACAGCGACCGATATTTTCCCTTTCTAACATATATAACCAACCTAGAACCTTGACAAAGAAAGCAACTCAAGGCCGAAGCAGGAAGCGAGATGGTCCATCACATGCAAGCATTCCCCATGACTATCATGAAAGCCTGGGATGAGATGCACACATCACCTCTCTAATCTTCTCCTTCCCTGAGGACGAGGACGAAGACGACAAAACAGAGCCGAAAGTCATAGGAATATGCAGTTTCCTATACCGCACACACGAGATCATGAAGAAGGATACTAAATTCTCACTTGATGATTAAACCACGTTCTTCAAGCAAGGTCAGGTCATGATGGATACTGTTAATGTCGTGTGGGGTAATGGCTTCAGCAATGCAGATATGCTCCTCTTGATTCGCGATACGAGAGTAACAAAACGTTTTGCGAGGGAGTGTGTTGAGCCGGACGCGGATGATGCGGATGGTGAGGCGTTGGTTGGTGTTGCTGGTGGGCAGCGTTTCTCTCCCCTCGGTAAGACGTGGTATAAGTGTTACCACGAGATTTGTGATGAGGATAGTAATAAGGTGTCTGTTCAGTGTTGTAGTTAGTTCTCTCGTTGCTGGGGTGTAGCTAGCTGGCATTTAGGGTAGAAGGATATCGTGTACTACAATATAACTCTAGGTTTTTTTTTTGGCGATAAAGAGTGTATGGCTGCGGTGGATGTTATTTCTTCCACGAGTTGGTGTCCACATGATGGAAAGACTTATTACATAGTATATTTGTCCAGAGTTCTTACTATGTACTTTACAGGTCGGATTTCTTTTGATCAGAACTAACCCTGCAACGTGAAATATTCAATGTCAAAAGTAACATTGCAATGCTGTGCATAGCGTGATTCACTGAACTAAGACACTCGCTGCTAGAGGAGGGTTGTAAGATTCTGTGGCATGGGAAAAACATTTTTTGAACAACGCAAGTTTTGTCCATTGTCCCCACATAGAGGGACACGATCGCAGGGACAATACACGATGGTAGTGTTGCTCCCGGGGTGCCGCAAGGAAGGGCCCATTTGATGTCTGTGCGTACTTAGCGTGGGCCGATAATGACAACCGCTTGGATCTGCCCACCTTTTGCCCCTCAAGATTCCCATCTGCTTTCCTAGTAGCCTTAAGTGTCTCTCACGGGCCTGGGGTGTCCCTGTATCCAATGAGTAGCACAAACGACAAAACCCAGAAGAGATGGCTATACCAGCCCGCATCTGACATAGCCCTTCCCCACAGAGAGATCCGCAGAGGAACCTTAGTGCTATATAAATCTGTTGACGATTGCCCACTTCGCCTAAAAACCGTTGCTTCCTGGGGCGGTGGTCTGCGGGAAGGAACCAGCGTCCCGTCAAGAACATGGGAGGGATAACCAGCCAATTTAAACAAGCGACAACTAAGACAGGGACCATGGTCGTGGGGCGATGAATGACCCTTCGTGACAGCGGGAAAACCACTGAAGATAATGAATCATCAGAGTCCGGTACCTAAGACCTGCTGCCCAGCTCATCTTGCGTCACTCAGCCCAGATCCCGGAAAGATCCTGTTCTCCTCGCACTACCGATTGTGTATCCATCGTCTGGAGTACAGGTTTATCAGCGAGCAGGAGCCATATTCCTTTGGTTTCGCGCGCGTCATTATCCATCTTACCACATATTGGCCGCCATGGGTATATCAACGAGCGAAGCTGTATGAGACTGGTCTGCTGGAGAGAGTCCTTTGCATGCTACTGAGACACAGATTAGCTTGGTGAAAACGCTTGGCGCGGGGCGACGTCAGCTAGTTGAATCTTTTGCTGACCGCAGCTACGTGAGCAGGACCTCTTCCGATGGCCCTACTTCGGTATGATTCTGTCAGAAACATCGCAGATGTCGCCGACTCTGGAGGACAGCCACATGTAGACGCTGATGGAAGAACAGTCCGCATACACAATCTACGAACTAGACAGCAACGACTCAGCGCGCTCTCTTTGTCACTTGTTTGAAGAAGAAACGAGGACGAGGACGATGGCCTCCTCACTGCTTTACTACAGGCCCGGAATGTCCCTCATCCGAAGATAGTGCCGATGCTGAGCTCTCTCGGTGCGCCTGGAAGACCGTGCGCCTGATCGACCAATCCTGCCGACGCCAATCTAGCACTACTAACAGACTTATATTTGGTTCGCACCATGTCATGGCCTCTCTTGTCCCTCCTCACCCAGAACCCCCCACCGCTCCCAACTAAATGCAATGGCGTCCGACACAACCGAGTCGTCTTCCTTGTTCACGCTCTCCCACATCGCCACCGCGGTCATCACCTACGGGATCTGTACAACCATCTACAACTTTGTGACAGCGCCAAAACCACCTACCAGTATACCATGGCAGGGGTATGGGAAAGGCTGGATTGCTGGCATTCGGAATTTCACTGCAGTCACCCAAAGCAAGGACTGGCTGCTGGAAGGTTATGCAAAGTACAACCGCCAGGGCAATACTTTTGTAATACCTCAGACACTTGGAATGCCTGCTGAAATTGTTTTACCACAGAGTCAACTACGCTGGATGTTTGACCAACCAGACAGTGTAATGAGTACAAGTGAGGGCCACTACGATTTCTTGCAGGGGAAATACTCATTCGTGGAGCCTATCATATTGCAGGATCCGTATCATGAACACGTGATTCACAAGAATCTTGTGAGAAATCTCAACGCCATCATACCGGTGTTGGCAGAGTCCGTTCCACTTGCTGTGCAACAGGTTTGGGGCAAGGATACCCATGAATGGAAGAAGATGGATCTACTACAGTCGTTCATGGTCACGATACCAAGGATTACGAACGATATGCTTCTCGGGAAGGCCCTATCTCAGGAGCGCAAGTTCTTGGAAGCTATTGTCAGCTTCACGGATGATGTTATCCGAAATCTGAGCATTATGCTCCTGGTCCCGAGAGTCCTGCATCCTATCGTCGGAAACTTGTGCGGTCTGTCTTCTAGTTACCACTACTGGCGCGCTTCGAAATTCACTATGCCTGCGATCAAGCAGCGCATCTCAGATATCACCAAGAAGGACGCCGGGGACGCTGAATACAAGGACTGGCAGGAACCAAGCGATTTCATCACTTGGAGCTATCGTACAGCGCAGGCTGACGGCCGGTACGACGAAATGCAGCCCGATCGCATTGCCAAACGTATCATGCCGATCAACTTCGCCGCTATTCACACTACTGCAATTACTTCCTATGACGTCTTATCGCAGATTTTGAGCGCTGGGCCAGATGTGACCGAAAAGTTACGCGAAGAGGCCTACCGCATCTTCAAAGAGGAAGGCGGATGGACAAAGCAGGGCCTCAGCCGCATGTACCGGATGGACTCGGCGATCCGGGAATCCCAGCGTATAGCACCCCTGTCGCTCACCTTTGCAGGTCGCAAGGTCATAGCCAAACAAGGCATCACAACACCTGACGGCGTCCACATTGGTTATGGAAACCTTGTATCGTGCCCTTGGGGGCCGATGGCTACGGATGTGGAATACAACGAGAATCCCAAAGTCTTCGATGCGTTCCGATTCTCAAGGGCTCGGGAAGAGTACGAAGTCATGAGCGCGGAGGAGAAGAAAAAGGTTGACGTTTTGAAGATGAAGCAGACGGGAATGGTTACGACGGCTACACATCATCTGCCATTCGGTCATGGAAGACATGCCTGGTAAGTCCTGCCACCCTCCTGCTATTCTCACGTCCCCAACGAACTGACCTTGTACAGTCCCGCTCGATTCTTCGTCTCGAATGAGCTCAAGGTGCTCTTCGGAGAGTTACTGCTCAACTACGACTTCAAACCGCTCGCGGAGCCACCGAAGAAGACTTGGATTGTTAGAACGAGCGCTCCACTGCCTATAACTATAGAAGTGCGTTGTCGGTCCAGTAGGTGGACGCCTGAGGCAAGCACATAGATGAGAGATGGAATTCAAACTTCTATTGTAAGATGACTTTAGTAATGAAGTAATTGATTTTCTTCTATCTTTAAAAGTGATACTCATGGTTCAAACAACTTGGCAGTATGTGTTTGGGAAGAGAACTAAGATCGTGGCAAGAGCAAAGCCAAAACTCTATTCTATCCAAGACTCAAAAGAAATGGAAAATCACAGCTGAGACAGCACTTTCTAGGTATTCACTTTTATTGTTTGGTCCCCGCTCATCTATCGCATTCTTCCTCGGAATTAACCTCTTCTTCGCTCTTTGGCCTACAAAACCTAACTCGATAATTCATCTTGCGACTAGCATTTGACTTACTCGCCGTGCTCTATTCCAGGTGATTTTCCTCAATGTCTATAAACACGCACAACTCGTTGTTACCGCGAGACCCTACTCCTTCTCTTCTGTTTTAGAGCAAATCTTGCAAGTCGAGGACCCTTTATATCTTTGGAGATGATCATTTCCTTTCTAAAAGTAGAATACATTAAGCCCAGATAAACAATCCATGTATACTAATACCGCTTTTCTAGATAGTGACGGTATCAAGATCGAAACCAAAAGTTGACAACTAGCTACACTGCCCTGCGTCGCCTACGAATCCCTCACCATGCACCCAAACAAAAAGGATTTGGACAGCAGAGACAATTGCAAAGTAGAAAATCCTATACTACGCACGCTTCCTCTGCACATAGCTTATTTTGAGAGCTTATCTCGTATAATCTATTTATACGGATAAGAGCAAGGACAATGTCCCCATCAACGTGCTAAGCCAGTCGAATATTGCGATAAGAGGCAAGTATACACACACAGCCCTCAGCATACTTGCTACTCACACATTACAAACACCATCGCAAGCCCGCCCCTGCGACATTAGGGACGCCTTGGGGCGTGAATGACGAATATATTCTTCGTCAAGCACGGTTAAACCTTACTAGTCAATTCTTCCTCCGTCTGGCCACCAACTGTTCAAACCCATCGAAAGAGGGTAATCACACCGTAATGCCTCCGTCTGACCCAGCAATCAACTTTGATTGAATCTGACATGCTTACTTACAACAATGACTTCCTGTCTCATGTAGATCCACTGCCGAATAATCAGTTGGTGAAGGGTTTGTTAGTGCATTGTCAGGAATAAGCCGACGGGATCCACAGTGTCTGCACATGATGCTGGTGAAGAATGGCAATATGTCAAGGATTCGTACTTGGAGAGCAAGTTTACTGATAAGAACACCTTACCCAACAGCCAATGTTTATCCAGCCGCGATAAAAAAACAGGGGATATTGCTTTAGAAATGGCGATTTGGCGAATCGGAATTGGTAAATATTGTACCACGGGGATGAATAAGTTTTGACTGAAGATGTAGAAGAGGAGGTATTACAAGAAATAGTAAACTACACAAGCAATGAAATGAGAGAATTAGCAGTGGTGGTAGGCAGACGTACATTGAATAAGTTCAAACAACATGACCATAACAGAAAAGTCGCCCCTATTCCAAGACAAAAGAAAGATAAAAGGTATTCCCTATTCATCACAGTCTCAACAGAGTAAAGAAGAGGAAAAAAAAGAGGACAAGCGCGAGAAATAGATTACATTGTCTACCTCGTCATCCCATCGACCCTTTAAACGAACACACCAACCGCTTCGGATAAAAAAAAGAAAAAGAAGAAGAAGAATTCCATGAAATAGCAGCAGGCCTCAAAGCGGCCTCAACGCGCCAGCCCTATCATCCGCCCACCTACCCACAATGGCCTGGCGTGCACTCTTCCCCCAAAAAGCCACGGGCATGGCAATAAGCCCACCGACAATCTGGAAAAGCATCAACTCAATACCAACCCACATGAAGCCGTGCGCGTTAATCCAAGGCACCATGACGAAGCTGAGCGCAAAAGACTCTGTGAAGAGGCCGCCGCCAACGACAGCAAGCGCTGGTGCTGCCCAGCGAGGAAACGCCTCAGTCACCCACAGCGTGTTTGCCGTCATGAGGGTGACAAAGGAGAAACCATTCATGCCGTATGCAAAGTAGATGGCTACGGGGTTCCATTCGCGATGCACGGCGAGGCCGTACAGCAGGGAACTGAGGCTGCCGATGATGACGGGCAGGATGTAGGCGATGAGGTAGTGTTCGGCTTCCTGGACACCGTGGTTGCGCTTTGACAGCCGTGTTATTCCCCGGCCGGTGACGAATGTGCAGACGGGCAAGGCGAGCAAGGCTCCAAAGCCTGATGCGACATTGACGGTGCCGATGAGCTTGGGCGAGATGTTGTAGGGCTCTGCGACGAGGACGCGCGGGTACGTTACGCCGATAAACATCATACTTGCTGAGTTGAAGCCAGAAGCGACAAAGACCCAAAAGATGAGGGGGCTCATAGCGCAGTAGGCCATTTGGACATAGCAACGACCCATGGCCGTCCACGATGCGAATGGTGAACGAGCGATTCCGACGCGATCGCGGAAACCAGCGAATCCAGTACGGGGCGGGGGTTCTGGAAGATCGCGATAGAGGCTAGAGTCCTCTTCGGTATCTTGGTAGACGGTGAGCTTCTCTGTTGCGCTCTGCATGAGGATGAGGCCATCGAAGGCTACCGTCGGTCGCTTGAAGTATGTCTCGGGATACAGGAAAAAGGAAACGAGAAACGAGATGCTGACGACGATTATCCAGATGTGGTAGAAATCGCGCCAGTGACCACTGTGATCTGTGATGACTGGGACGAGTGCTACACCAGAGGTGCCAAAGCCACCCGCTACACACCACATGGTAGCTACGGCTGCAGACCTTTGGTTGATGTAGGTCAAGTCGATAATCATCAAGAACACCTAGCGTTATAAGCGAAAGGCCTCGCAGCCGTCGATGAATGAGTACTCACCAGAGATAACGACAGTCCTTCTCCTAAGCCAATAAAACATACAGCTGCAACTAGTTGTTGAAATGACTGAGCTTCACCAGCCCATACCATGGCAAGTATAACGACAGCAGTTGCAATCAAGAGCGTAGGCCGACGGCCCATGCCAATAGACAATGGTACCCATAGAAGACAGCCCAGGCCCATGGATAATATAGGTCCCGTGGCAAGAGCTTTACTCAGCCATGGCGGTATGCGCTAGTCAAGCTGTATTAGCAGCTTTCACATGGAAAGAAGAGTGGAGCGTACCTCTGAAGCAAACTCAGCCTGCACACCATCCAATATAATACTCGTCGCTTGCGCTGCAGTTAGACAAACGACAGAAAACAATGCAATAGAAAAAATTGCTCCTGCTGTCTTCCATCGACTCCAGTTCAAAGGGTCTGCCTTGCTTTCCGAGGGAATAGGGAGCTTGAGCGTCTTTCCATCGTGTGTGATCAAGAAGGTGCTTCCGGAGAGGTCGTAGGATTCCCGCTTGACCAGCTTAGCCGTGCTCGAAGTCCTGGGCCTGGTAATGTGGTCGACGACATTGCCCAAGGGCGCCATCTTCTCAATGTCATCACCGACGTTTGACAAAGGAGACATGGCGCGTGGCTCAGCGAGCGGTTGTACACGGGGCGGTGGAGCCAGCTCTACCTTTGGGTGTGGGTCTTCCAGCGACGCCGTTTTGCTGGTGGAAAAGTAGTCGGACATGATTACATTTATGGTACAAAAGCAAATGAGAGAGAAAGACCAAGGATCAGGATGCCGACGCGCGTCGGCGCGGAGGCTGCACGAGCAAATGTCGCGAGTAGAAAATGCAAAGGAACTCCTGGGCAACTGCTACTCCAAAACAAGGCCGTACAAGGTGGCTTTAATCAATCAGAACGCTGCCGCCCTTGCACCTTTGCAATGGCTGCGGGTGATGCCGTATATGCACCACCGGTGATCAAAATGGCTAGGGCAGCGTTTATTCTAGCGCCGCCTGACTGCCACCTCACCCGTCTCGGGGATCGTATTCGGGTACCGCATACCAAATTGATGTTATGTTGGGGATGTATGTATGTGCTCCGCAATATAAGCTTGCTGCTTCAAAGGGCCTTAAGCGAGCAACGATAGGGCCGAGAAGAAGCAAGCAAGCAGACGAAGCAGGCAACTACTGCGGACAGGTTTCGATAGAGGCCTACAGGCACCTCCAAGTAGTAGCGTGTGCGAATGCCTAAGGCGCTTTCCGAACCGCACCGATTGGGCGCTCAAACAATCTTGTACCGAACTGTATGCAGGTGCAAAAGGCTGCGACAAAGAGCCTCCTCTTCCTCTCTAGAACGCCGGCATGGCACGGATGATGACTCGACTCACCCGTGTTTCAAGAATGCTGTAGGAGCAACATTGGGTTTGGGGGATCCTGACGGCAGAGGTCAACGGCTGACATACAGTTGACGTGCGGATCCGGCCGACGTCTGTCATTCGTGCGTTGGCGGGTGTGTTTCACCAATTCATGGCATGACCTGCTCAGCTCAAACATAGACATGTTTGGAATGGAGAGTCGATTCTCAGATGTGATGATGGGAGCGGGCTTGGTCAGCAGAGCCGGAGGATTGTTCGCGGAGGATCCCTGGTTGCAAATGCATGCGGGCGATCCGGGGACGTGAGAAGGATGCAGGAACCGCGCTCCACGTCACCGGGCGCTCCACGTCACTTCTCGCTCTCATGTTCAACAAGACTACACGAGTTCTCTGAACTGGAAATCCGTGGTTTGGGAACATCGTATACGGTTGCCTCCTGTTGACGAGATAACAAGTCCCTTGACAGCGCGTCAGCTCTCGGTCAGCAAAGGACCAGATTGACCCGAACCCAAGCCTGTCGATCGGCCGAACAGGCGTTTGCAACCGAGACGATGCCTGAGTATATCCTCACAGACACCAAGATTCTCCTGACGCTACCCTTGTTCGACATGGTGTGAGACAATGCGGGGCGCAAAGGGGTCGCAGAGTCAGACACCACGTTTTTCCACGTTTGTGACATCAGGAATTCTCCGGGATCGGCATCCCTGAATCCGGGTTTGTATACTTTTCGGCGTAATTGCTCTACTTCAATAGTATTGTAGACCTGAATTGGCGTCACAAGACATGGCTAAGGAGAATCATCAGCCAAACGGGAGCTAGGCTCACGACAGCTTACAATTGATAGACGGTACAAGCTTGTCAGCGCCTTATCAGCTGCGTCGACGTCAGAAGACGATCTGTTTGTGAAGGCCAGTAGGGATGGGTGTCAAAGAGAAGCAGCTGCTGCCGTTTTGCGGTCCGATGCCATGATATCTAGGGCTTAGTGCTGACAGGGCGCTAACCGGTTGTGGGATGAGAGACGTTGATCTAGGTGTGGAAGCTGACGTAACATAGCGTGTTGGGTCATCGGACCGCCAACTGCTTCTTGGCTTGGTGCAACTCAGCAACGCAATCCGTCGTACTTTCCGTGCGAATGAGCAAGTAATATTATATTTCCCCTCTATTTTCATTGATCATGGGGATCGCAGTCTAAATGGACCAGGCTGCACCCCCTCTTCCACAAGGGGATTGCCGTTCAAGGAGATTCACACTATCGAGATCGACGCTTATGGCGAAGTTGGGTATCGAGTGCTCAACGCAGAGTGCTCCAGGCGTTACTCATAGCGGAGCAGCTGCCAATTTTCCTACCCACTTGACGATCTCAGGCTCAGCCGCTCAGTAGAGAACTGTTTCGTTTCAGCTGGCGTGAGTGCAGGTACATAAATAAAGATGCATCTGGTTTAGCGTACTGTTGCCCAATTTCCTAGCGCTCTCCGTTTCTGGCATTCTTCCCCTAGCAAACCCACATTTTAAGCACGGTGACCACGACTCGATACAGTAGGGCTGATATGTGGGCTGATTTGTGGACGCGTCGTTCATATGCGGGGCGATTAAGGCGATAGCAAAGACGGGCGGACGGACGATTGGCGCTTCATTCCAAATGCATGAAGAACCTCGAAACGGGGCTAGAAAAGATATTGGGTATCAAGTACAAAAGCTAAGCGGAGGCAAGTGCCAAATCGCACAAATTGCCACAAAAGAAATCGAACGTGATGCATCATGCTGAGAGCCAGACTGCGCCAAAGGCTGTTGGACAGGATAGTCAAAAGAGCAGCAAAAGTAGCACAGCCAGAATGGCGGTAAAGTAGCGATGAGAGACAAACATTGGCTCATCCATTGTACCAACCGTTGGAGCCGACACTTGTCGGCTCGCTTTCACGATGCGGTATAAGCGGGTCTCTGATGTCGAAGGCTTGAATGAACATTTGCCAAGAGGGATAGTCGAGACTGAAGACGGCTTGGTGTTTCTGCACGTTGTCTTCACGTTGTTCGGACACGCCGCGGGGTTCCGCTGGGACTGCCGAACTGTTAGCGCGGGGACATGAGACACATGGCGTTACACGTACGTAGTAGCGGAAGCCCAGCTTCATCCTTGACTATCTTGGCATTGCCTTCCCTCACGAGGAAACTTATGTAGAAGAGATTCTCGACAGTCTGTCCAAAGTCTCTGGGGTGGATAGCAAAGTCAAGCAGGCTGACGGCAGGTTCATCTGACTTTGTCAAGGCCATTCTGTGGCGGCGCAAAGCAGCAGCTTGGTCTTCGTCAGTGAATTCGTCTTCAGGAATGGCTCCGAGTTCTTCCTCAACGCGATCCATGTTCTGCTTGAGGTGTTCTTGCAATCGCTTGCCGATGCCCTTGACGAGGTTGGTCAGGTTGTTGTTCTCGTTCTGCTGAGTATCGTTTTGAGTGATTTCTTGTGGCCGGGTTGCCGGTCCGAGTGGTTGTCGTTGCGATCGGGCTTTGCGTTGGGTTGTGCGGACACGTTTCTGTACTGATAACGGGCCTAAGAGGAAGCTTGACGTCGGGGGGCGCTTATTACAGGGAAAGCATGCTTGTCGACCTAGCAATCCCCAGTTGAGACCATCAGGATCCTCGTTTTCGTCGTCATCACTTACGGGTACTACTGGCGCATCCTCTTGACCAGCAACGTGCCCCCCTGACTTCATGAAGTAGATACATTTGGAGACGAATTGATCCAAGTCAATGCCTGCAGCAGAATTACCCAAACTGTTGTTGAGCTTTTTCCCAGCCAAGTCGCTGGCATTAACCAGGAAGCGAGAGTCGACGGTTGCGTCGGCAGTCTGTCGCACTTTGCCAAACAGGCTGTTCTGTGTCTTGAGAATATCAAGAAGGCCACTATTGCGCGCCTGAATGAAGTCGTTGCGGTTGTCTAGGGTGTTTAGTCATGTCGATACTGGTGATTATCACACCACTTACCATCCAAGAGGCGATAGTGATCGCGCATATTGGCACGCAACCTTCGCCGCTGCTCGGGATCCTGGTTGGGGTTGTAGAACTGCAGATGTTCTTCGTCGCCATGGTCAGGCTGTGTTTGCGAGGGAGTGTCGACAGATTCCGATTCGTCGTCTTCTTCGTCTTCTTCTTCGTCTTCTTCTTCTTCTTCTTCATCATCTT
>Ga0265797_10010303_pt1 | contig 11930 bp, 5 predicted proteins | sample P2T30metagenome_FD_192433 | JGI IMG/M metagenome (GOLD analysis project Ga0265797, IMG submission 192433) | Plant litter microbial communities from East Loma Ridge, Irvine, California - P2 T30 | ecosystem: Environmental > Terrestrial > Plant litter > Unclassified | place: USA: California... | reverse complement strand
TCTTCGGTGTCTTCGTAGTGGTGCTCTCTGCCCGCGTGTTGCGCATTTCCAACTATTCTCAGCAACGGCTTGCCATCTTTTCTCAATCCGAGGCGCCTTTGCGGGGGCAAAGACGTGGACATTGGATCCACGCTGGGGGAAGCGCAGACGCAAGAATGAATGCCGGAGGTGGATGTCGGAATTGTGGGCGCATTGGTGAGACGCGACTTCTTCTATCACGCGAGACGCGATAGTGCACGGTTGCACTGATTACCCCACACGATGTGCTTGCGATTGAACTATCACTCGAACGCAATACAAATATGCCAATTGGAGAGGACTAAATCCTATGTAAAGTTTCAAATAGTCGGTAGTCACGAATGCTTGTTCACTGTCAAGCATGGCTTCCAGTACTGAGTGGACTCGCAAGGGTTATTTGAATGACACAACGATTAACAGGAAACACAATTACACAAGAGCAGTCTGATATTCAATTCCATGTCACTTGAACAGCGTATCGTCTCTCACCCCAAACGAATCCACATCTCCTCCCTCGACCTGCGGGCATCCGCACCCAAGCCCACGGACTACCGACACGCTAGCCCAGACCCCTGCCAAAAAAAGTTCCCAGCGAGTTCAGTTCACCACTTCAACACCACCACATGCGCCTCACACCACCACCACACCACCACAACCACCCAGCATGTCCTCCCTCGACTCCCACCAACAGCTCGTCCAATTCACCGGCCACCGCCACCTCACAACCCGCCTCCTCCTCTCCACCCTTACAGGCCGCCCCATCCGCATCTCCCAAATCCGCAGCACCTCCACATCCCCCGGCCTCACACGCCCAGAAACAAATTTCATCCGGCTCCTCGACGCCGTGACGAATGGCGCGCAAATCCAATTCAGCATGACGGGCACCACGCTCGTGTACCGGCCCGGCCTCATCACCGGCAGCGCAGAAGGCCTAGGCGCAGCGGGGGGTGTCATACGGCACGAGATTCCGCGCGAGTGTGCGAAGCGGGGCGTCAGCTGGTGGCTCGTAGCGCTGTGCATACTCGCGCCGTTCAGTAAAGGGCACGTAAACGTCGTATTCCACGGTGCGGGCTGCGTAACTTCATCCACACCAGCAGGCGATATATCCGCCGACACAGTGCGCACCGCCATACTCCCTTTGTACAAATCCTTCGGCATAGAACGCACCATCGAGCTGCGCATCCTGCAACGCAGCTGCGCTCCCGCAATGGGGAAAGATGCCGGCGGCGAAGTCCAACTCGTGTTTAACCACCAAGTCCGCCTCCCAAAGACACTGCACCTCCTAAACGCAGGCCGCGTCAAGAAAATCCGCGGCGTGGCATATTGTGTTGAAGTAAGCAAGTCCAATAACGAGCGCATGATACACGAGGCGCGCGGCGTGCTCAATAAATTCGTGCCGGACACGTATATCTTCAGCGACGCTAGTGCCGCGCCGCTGATACCCACGCACGCTCACAAAGGCGCCGGGCCCGCCAAAGTTAAAGGCGCAGTGGGATTCGGACTGAGTCTGGTGGCCGAGTCGAGTACGGGGTGTATATACAGCGCGGACGTGAGTTCGCCGCCTGAGGGGGGTGTACCTGCCGATGAAATTGGGAGGCAGTGCGCGTACCAGTTACTCGAGAAGATTAGTCAGGCGGGGTGTGTGGAGGGCGTTGCGGCGCCGACGGTGCTGATGCTCATGGCGATGGGGAGTGAGGATGTGGGACGCTTGGCGCTGGGGCGGGATGTACTGGCGAGTGAAGAGGTTATTCAGCTGGCGAGGGATAGCAAGGAGTTTGGGGGGAGTGGGTGGGGGTTCAGGGAAAATGGAGGCGAGAATGAGAGGGGGGAGGTTGTGGTTAGTGTTGTTGGGAGGGGAGTGGGGAATGTGGGGAGGAAGGTTGCGTAGAGGGAGATTCTTGTTGTATTTGCGTTGCATTGTATGGCGTTATGGGATGTAGAAGCATGCTACGGAATATGATACCCAATCCTCTTGACCCGAAGTAACATCTCCACCCAATCCATCTCAAACACCAAACATCACAAAACGCCACGCAATGCAAACCCACAAATCAATAAACCTACAACCAAAAAAAAGCGATACAACTACCTACACCCACCCAACTCTACCCCCTACTGCCTCTTACCCCCCGAGCCCCCACTCCCACTCCCACTACTCCCCTCATCACTCCCCTCCCCCCCAAACTTCTCACTAAACCCCCCCTGCTCCCGATCCCTATACGGCCCCACATCCCCATCCCCGTCCTCACTCAATAAATCCTCCTCATCGCTCTCCCCCGCAAACGCATCATACAACTCCCCACCCCTACGCGCGCGCTTTTTGCGCCCCGCAGCCGCACCCAGCATACCCGTATCCTCGCGGTCCTCGACATCATCCAGGACCTCGAATTCGTATGAGTCGCGACTGTCCCTAAGTCGCTTCCTGCGCGCGATGAAGAGATATGTGCCGAGGCCGGCGATGAATATGATGATGAGGGATAGGGCGCCGTAGATCCAGATTTGGGTACGTTTTGACACGCCGAATGTGGGGAAGGGGTTGGGGAGGAAATTCTCCGACGGGGCGGCGGATGCTGTGGCGCTAGGTGAGGATGTAGTTGTAGCTGTCTGTGCGCCATTAGCTTGGGTCTGGGAAGGCTTCTGGTTCACGGGACGGTCGGGGTGATCAGAGGGCACGGCAGTGAGGGTTGGCTTAGTACCCGGTGGGACTGAGACGACGGTCGTGTGTGCGGGGTGGTCGTCGATTCTGTCGTGGTCGTCGTCATCATGTTCGGTTGGAATAGGTAGGAGTGTTGCTTTGGATGCATCGATGGATTCGCCCCAGAGACGTAGCTTCCAATCTACAAAGACGCCTTTCTTGAGGTTGCCGGTGATGACGTCCTTGACGATGACGGTCCAGTTGCCGATGCCAGATTCGCCCCAGTGCGCGACCGACATGAAGGTCCAGTCGATGTAGCCGTACGGCGCTTCGTCGTCGCGGCGTGCGGTGGAGAGGTGGCTGACCATGCCGGTCGGGGAAATGAGCTGCACCATGAGGTCGCCGCGGCGCTGGTGCTCGACGTTCATGGTGAGGGTGATATGTTCGACGCGCTCGAAATTGGCCTTCTTGAGCATGTCGGCAGTAACCTCGAAGACGCTGGCGAGGCCAAAATCCGTCTCTGGAATCGCCTTCTTGACGTGCATCCAGGGAGACCAGAACCAGGCTTGCGGCTTGACGAGCTTCCAGTCCTTGGCCTTCTCGACAATGGCCCAGGCGTCTAGTTTGCCGTATCCAAATTGATGGCTGTACATGCGGTCGAGAGATGTCTTGGTCCAATCACTCGGCTGATCGAATTGGACGGCGGTGAGGACAGTGAGCCATTGCACGTCGCGCCACGTGAGGTCTGGGCGAGCTTCGAGCAACAGGGCGTATACTCCCACACCAATGGGCCCTGCGGCAGATGTACCGCCGTGTGAGCTTGTGCACTTGTTTGCACCAACATCGGTGGTATGAATGGCGTCTCCACCACCACTGCTGTAGGTGACGACCAGCTGTGCAGAGCAGGCCTCCGAGTAGTATGGATGCTGGTTGTTCTTGTCGATGGCGCCCACTGTAATGGAGTAGATGCTGTTGGTATAGCCGTCAAAGTTGCAGTTGTCGTCGTTGTTAGCGCCATTGCCTGCAGCGAAGACATAGATGGAGCCCTTGCCGCCACGACCCTGCTGGACTGCCGTGACCATGGCCTTCTCAATAAGAATGCCGGGCGCCTGCATGGTCCTACCATCGTCCGGCGGGCCCCACGAGCACGAGTAGATGAAGTTCTTCTGCATCTCGTAGTTGATGGCCAGGGCCTCGTCGATGTCGGTGATGTCGCCGGACAGAATACGCACGCCCGATATCTTCGCATCATAGGCCAGGCCGACACCGCATGCATCGTTCCTCCCTGCGGCGATTTCTCCAGCGCACCGCGTGCCGTGTCTGTCGTCTGATAGTTTTGGGGTCGGGAGATTTTCATGGTCGTTGTAGTCGTGGGAGCCCTCGGCGAAGAAATTGTCCTTCAGGTCGGCGCTGTCGTAGTCCAAGCCATCGTCGACCACGCATGCCGTCACGCCCTTGCCGGTTATGTTTTGCATCCACACGCCCGTGACGTTGATGTCGTTGCCCGGCGTCTTCACGTTGAACAGATGCCACTGCTCCTCGAAGATGGGGTCGCGGATTTCCAGCGCAGCCGCGACTTCCCGCTGGGCCTTGATCGCATCGGTCACGGGCGGCCCAGCGCGCGGCTGCTGCTCGGGTATGACGCTGCGCTTCCAGTGGCGCGGGTTGATCTTCTGCTTCTGCGTAAAGTGCACGCTGTCGAGCGGGTGGCTCTCGAGGCCGGCTTCCCGTTTCCGCCGCCGCCTCTTGAGCTCCTGCTGTGCGTCGTTTACAATATCATTTTTGTGCTTCGGTGCCTTGAAGACGTGGTGTTCTGCGAGCGAACTGAGGGGCCCCTCGTATGTCAGGCCGAGATGTGCGGCGAGGTCTGCCGGAGACGCCGACGGAGCGATGTGGAGGGCGTAGTAGTCGTGGGTCGTGTAGTTGCGTGGAGGGAGGTGCTGTGCGAGTGTCGCCGAGGACAGCAGGAGGTGCCAGAGGTTGAAGCGCATGGCGACGGCGCCGGAAAGAATGCTATGAGCGGACGCCTGCGACCATGTGGTGTGTTGTTATTCGCGATACGACCCGGAGCGAACGGTCTTTGTTGGTGCGGCGCAGTGTGGAGGTGCGGAGGTAGAGGTGGAGGTGAAGTTGAGGTGTATCTGGTCAAAGAGTCGGCGGCTTATTGTGAAGGGCGGCCAGGGTGTCTAATTCCAATCTGGCTCGTCTCTAAGGATATTGGGAGGGATGACTGGGGCTTCGGTGTGCACTCGTTGGCGGCAAGTCAGCGGGTGAGACTTGACTTGGGCTTCGAGGCGACTTTGTTTGAGGTGTCCTCTTGCATGTTCGATCTTCGACGGCCGTGCTCAATAGGCCGCCGGGCACTAGGAGCACTCCCGAGCCGCAAAGGGAACCGCGGCAGAACACGCCCTGGACTTTGGTTGGAAGGCGGTGAGGCGCGGGCTGCTTCCTTCCCAACCACCCTACCAGCCATGCGACGAGCTGCGTGCGCTGGCCCTCGTGGGCTATCACGCATCCTCTTCGCATCGCCATCCTAGAACCTTTGTACATAGTCATAATCTTTTTTTTTATTGCGCCGCATAGCTGCCTGTCAGCCATTGCACAGCACTGCACCTACTCGATACCCCTGCCTGTCCAGCTTTCGCGTTGCCGCATCATCGTCACCTACGTCTTCAGTAGGCTCCAACGAATCCATACCACTTGGGACGATATCTACGCCAGCCAGTGTGACAGTGCTACCTCGAGCTCACAGCCACCAATTCACACTGCAGACGGCATTGATAGGCGCCGCTTAATCTAGCCCACCGCCCGATTACACCTATGCGTTTGACACACCATGGAGACATCTAATAGAGTCGCCGCCAACAACAACGGGCTGCTGAAGGCCCCCGACGCATATCCGCAGAAGCGATCCCGCCGCCAGATGGATGCGCCGACCTTTGTACCCGTAGCGCCCGCCAACACCGCCCGCCCCGTCGCCTCAGCGCCCTCGGGCAATGGCGCCTCGCGCACCGCATCGCAGCGTCGGCGGCAGAGCCAGCAGGTCCCTCCTCCAACCTCGGGCGCCATGCAGGAGACTGTGCCTGCTGCGCCGGACGTCCCGCGTGCGCCGCCCTCCTCCTTCAAGGATCCCTATGCCGGCAAGTCGAGAGGAGGACGGCCGCGTGACCCAGCCATCCAATTGAACCCCTCCAGACAGCAGCCGAACATACAGTCAGCGTCTAACAGACTCTCCAATTTGCGATCGCCGCCTTATCCTCCAGTCGAGCCACTGTCGGGCACTGTCGAGCGAAGGAACTCAAACTCACAGCGAAAACCCTCAGTACCGGACCGATCACCACTGCAGAAGCTCGAGGGCAAGCTGGATGACATCAGCAAGGAGGAGCGACGGGCGCGCATACTGGAGGCCGAGCTGGCGGCGCAGGAGAAGGTTGAGGCCGAATCAAGAGCGCGGCGCGCCCGAGAGGCTGCTGAGCGACAGCAGCGCATCGTGTCCCAGCCAATGCCCAAGTCGGTGAAAGCTAGTGATGCTCCCAACCGAACTACCAGCACGAAGCGACATGTCTCCATGCCACCAGCAAATCGGCCCATGTCTGCCGATGTCAGTGATCTGGAGTCCGAGGTTGGCTACGATCTCAGCGAGCCATGGGACCCATCCGCTGCTCGCAATGCACCTCAGCGAGCACCGTCACAGAAGCAGCGACCTTCATCGGGCTCGTACAGAGCACCTCATGCCGACACACACGTTGCGCGTAATCCCAGCATCAAGGGGAAAGAGCCGATTGGCGTTGCACGAGGGAGTGGGAGCTTTCGCGATCGGAGTACGGGGCCTACTACGCAAAGCGTGCACAGAAAGCCAGTCAACGGAGCCACCGGTCTTGGCCTCGTTGGTATGGATGGCACCACCGGAGGCGCTGAGATGAACCGTTCCAATGGTCGACGAGTCTCATCTGCGCCCGATCCAGCTATTGTCAATGAAAGGAAAAGAGATAGTCGAGGTATATTGGCGGCGCAGATGGAAATGCAGCAGCAGCAAATCGACCACAAAGCAAACATGCGAGGGCTCGACCAACACCCCGTACAGTCTCTCAACCTACCCACACCCCCATCGAAACGAAAGAGCGTTGGCTTCTCCGAGCCCGACACGGAGCTGAACCGCCAGCCATCGCAAGAATCACGCCATCGTCACCACTTCCGGCACCACGACGACGGAGCTGAGAGAAGATACATCGCCCCGATGTCTTTGGAAGAGTGGAAAGGGGCAAAGGTCAACACCCTTGTCTTGGAAGATCTTGATCTAGACGCCCCAGTCCGGTCTACTAGCACGAACAAAGCGTGGTGGGAAGAAAATCAAGCAGCTCGAAAACGACGCTCAAGCGGTGGCTACGCAGAACCAACCTACGACGGCTATGCCGACCAGCCAATTGCGCAGACTTCTTTCAGCCCGCCGTTGTACCTGAAGTGCGGGCCTCTCCTACGCTACACCGGACTCCGCAGACACACTAGCAGAGGAAAAGAGAAGGAGGTCTGGCGAGGCAGCGTCATGATAGTGACTACCGACGACCAATCCTCATACACGAAGCCACCTACTTTGAGGCTATTCAGGCAACCCATGGACATTCTGCCACCACCGCCAATGGAAGTCGATGAGCTGGACCCTGCCTACGTCGATCCTATCGAGGGACAGTTCAAGGTCTCACGAACGGGCAAGACGCTGTATGTCAAGCCAGTAGATGAGCTCGCCGAGAATGAAGACTTGTCACGCCTCGAAGACGACACGGGCATTTTCACGCAGAGTCGTACGAACGGCTCGGGCCTCAAGTCCAGTCGCATCCACAAGAAAGACGGCGAAAAGATTGGCAAATTCCGCGACATACCGGGTATCCGCCTGCATGCTGAGCGCGGCGTCACCTTCTGGCGCTTCAATCTGGAAGTCGAGCTCGGCAGCACCCAAATGCGTATCGCGTACAAAATCAACCACGGCCCAGCCGTCGGCTTCTGGGTCCCAGCCAAGAACGAGTCGATGAATATCATGTTCCACAGCTGTAACGGATTCTCCTTTAGTGTTGATTCAACCCAGTTCTGCGGACCGGATCCGCTGTGGCGCGATGTGCTGAATACGCACCAGAATAGGCCGTTTCATGTCATGATTGGTGGAGGCGATCAGATTTATAACGATGCGGCTATGCGGCAAACAACGCTGTTCAAGCAGTGGACTGAGAACAAAAACCCACTTCAGAAGCATAGTGCGCCGTTCACCGAGGAGATGCAGAATGAGCTGGAGCAGTTTTACCTGGACAGGTACTCCATGTGGTTTTCACAAGGTTTGTTTGGCATGGCCAATTCGCAGATACCTATGGTCAATATCTGGGTACGTAAAACCATGTTCGAACCGTATGTGAGACAACCGCTAACTTGGTACTTGTACTCTATAGGATGACCATGACATTATTGATGTAAGTCAATCTTGACACTTCTCTTCACTCTTACTGACTTCCCAGGGCTTCGGATCCTACCCCCACCACTTCATGCAAACGCCAGTCTTCACGGGTATCGGCGCCGTTGCCTTCAAATACTACATGCTCTTCCAGCACCAATCCGTCCCCGCTGAAAATGAAACAACGGAACCATCATGGCTCCTCGGTAAAAGCCCCGGCCCCTACATCAAAGAGCGCTCGCGCAGTGTCTTCATGCACCTCGGTCGCCAGGTCGCCTTCCTTGGTCTCGACTGTCGCACCGAGCGTCAACGCGACGAGATCCTTACGGAGGACTCGTACGACGTTATCTTCGATCGCTTGGAAGACGAGATTGTCAAGGGCGAGACCAAGCATTTGATTGTTCTACTGGGTGTGCCGATTGCGTATCCGAGGTTGAATTTTCTGGAGAATATCTTGACGAGCAGGCTTATGGATCCTATCAAGGCTATGGGGCGGGCGGGTATGCTGGGCAATTTTGTCAACAAGTTTGATGGTGGTGTAGAGATACTGGACGACCTGGACGACCACTGGACAGCTAAGCATCACAAAGAGGAGCGAAACTGGTTCATCTGGCAGTTGCAACATATTGCTGCGGAGAAATCTGTCCGAGTCACTATTCTTGGAGGCGATGTTCACCTAGCGGCCGTCGGACAGTTCTTCACTAACAAGAAGCTGAACGTACCCAAAGACAAGGATCACAGGTACATGCTCAACGTCGTCTCCTCCGCGATCGTCAACACGCCGCCTCCCGATATGATGGCCGACATCATCAACAAGCGAAACAAGATTCATCATCTCGACCCCTTCACCGACGAAACTATGGTACCCATCTTCACTCATGGTGTCGACGGAACGAAGAGAAACAACAACCACCTACTCCCTCATCGAAATTGGTGCAGTATCAGAGAGTTTAACCCAGGTTCAACCCCACCCGGCACACCATCGCCGCCAGGAACACCTCAGAACGAACGACGACCGTCATTTGGAAAATTGGTCCGTCGTTTCAGCAGCGACCAAGGCGCTCGACCAGGAAGATCTCGTGGTCCGCCCGTATCATACCACAACACTCCTGCGTACGCCAATGCAGACGACCGACAGGTCGGCACGCATCACCAGCCACAATCGTCCTTCTCGCCCGACCGTTCCGAGTCCGAAAGACCTCGCTCAAGACGCAATTCCTTGTCTTCGCTCTTCCGTCGTCGAGCATCTGTCGATGAAGGCGCACACCAAGAGGCCTTTGACAACGCACCTGCAATGGCCACCGGCCGGAGTGCATCCGTCGATCGACCTTCAGCGTTCCACCGCCGACCTAGTGTTCTCGGCAAGTCAGGGCTGAAGCAGAAGGGTGACTTCCTTGATCTTCAAGGTGGCCTAGATATCTGTCTCAACATGGAAGTGTCACAGCACGACCCTGCTGGTATCACTGCACCATACAGACTGATCGTGCCAGCACTCAACTACACCGCACCCCCAGACGGCGTCATCGAGAAGCCCCCTCGCAAAGGCCTCTTCGGTGGAGTCTTCGGCAAGGGAGGTAAGCGAGGCAAGACAGGAGGCAAGATTGGAGACGACGGCTACTCCCTGTCCGGCAGCGAGAGTGGAAGCGAGCTAGGGGAGGTGTCTTCAGATGACGAGGAAGAGCGCGCACGTCAGAGGTACAAAGTCGGACCCCGAATCCTGATCCCAGGACTCGGCTCCCGCAACAAGCGCACCTCTACCTCTGCCCAAGCCCCTCCTGAAAGACGCCTTAGCTCTGGCTTCCATACTAACAGCGCTCAAGGACCAGTGCACGAGCCCGCCGGCGCCGACGCCTCGCGCAGCCTCGCCCCGCCCACAAGCTACGAGCGCGATCGACGCCAGAGTGTGGATGCTGCGGGCAGTGGCACCAACCCTTCAACATGGGACGGCGTCGCAGCCAGACGACACGTCAGCGCCCCTCATCCGAGCCAAATGGCCGCCGCGCAAACAACCTCTCAAGCGACGGTACAACCACACCGCTCCAACACAGTCTCGCGCAAACAGCCCTCCTACAACTCCTCGCACAAGTCCCAACTCCCCGCCCCGGCACCCGAACCAGAAGCCAAAGTGTACCGGAAGTCCATGGGCGGCATCATCAACCAGCACCGCAGCGACAAATTCGAGCATGACGCTCACGTACTTACACACACGTCTTCCCGGTCCAAGCGCGAATCATACCCGCCCCATCCCGCCATCGTCGGCGCGGGCCCAGGCTCACCTTATTCTCGCGACGGCATGGGCATGCAAGCACGCCACGACGCCGGACCAGGCGACTACTTCTCCGCCGGCGGACACAACAACCAGTCTCACGCCCCTGCCCCTGCACCCGAACGCACAGCCCTAGAATACGCACACCGCAAAGCCCCGCAAACCGCCGAGTATGCACAAATACCTCGCGCCGGATACGACAGGACTTCCCAGGCATATCCCAGCTACCCCAGTCGTAACCGCAACGCGGGTGTCGGGGCGAGGTATCTTGGTGGCGGGCGGTATGAGGATGAGGATTATGATAGTGTTGATAGTGAGGGGAGTTCGAGGAGTGGAAGGGAGGAGGAAAGGAGTCAGGAGAGCTTTGTGGCGCCGAAACAGAAGAAGAAATGGCAGATTTGGAAATGAGTTGAATTGGTCTTGGGTTTTGATTCGGGGGTTGCTTAATGATGATTGGAGAGACAGTACCTCATACTATTGATAGTCCTGCGTTTTTTTGTTAGAGCGGTTAGCGTGTCTTTGTTGTGTTTCTCTTTGGCATGGCGTTCGTTTTATACTACTCATCATCCATATCGATCAATGGCACACTTCCAGTCCCACATCTTCACCGTCTATAAATCATTAATGTAGCTAGCTGCCTTTAAACCTCACATGGACAAAACACACGCAAACAGCTTTCCGAATGCAATCACGCTACTGTCAAAACTTCTATCTTTCCTCCATTTGCTTCTGTTTCGTGACACTATCTTCACAAACCCTTCCATCACATCCTCCATTTCGAAAAATGCCAAACTCGGCTTCTGGGCCCCTTTCAAGGCACGATACGCACATTTTCAGATGCACTTCTCCGCTGTACATCGGCGCATTCAAGAACGACGAAGGTGCGCCTGTCGGATCCACGCTTCGGCTCAAAGCTACGCCAGGCCTCGTGCTCCTTCCCATGCGTACACTCATACCCAATGTAAAAGCGCGCCAAGTCATCGGACTGCGCTTATCCATGCCCATCCTGCACACAAATACAAACACTACGTTTGCGCTCCGTCTGCCTCACTTGAGCTCCCGGTCAAGCATGCATACCACTGCAGTAATCTCTGGGACTTGTCGATTATACTGCGCCGCATGCCTTACGCACATCGAAGTTTTCGAGATGCGGTGGCACACTGTTGAGATAAGTGTACGCTAGGTGCGAGATGCTGGCGGGTTTAGTCGGCTGGATGTGGTGTTTGGGTTGTTGGGGTGCTGAGAGGGGTGAGGAAGAGGTGAAGGAGGGTTAGACAGTAGAAGCTTGAATGCTGATTGGAGGGATGGAAGATATTTGAGCAAGCAAAAACGGTTCTGTGGGCACTAAAGGTTGTGAACGTTGGCCAAAGCTTTGTTGACGACGACGTGGGTCGTCATACAGCATTCCAGCTCTTCTTATCTAATATCTGCCTGGGTGGGATCGGTCTTCGAATATTGCAAAACTCACACTGCCTACTAACCATCATCCGAAGGAGCGGCTATAGGATAATATGCGCGACAACCATGGTTTGCAGCTGGTGCTAGAGTGAAGCGCTCCTAGGTAAACTCCAAGT
>Ga0265797_10010301_pt1 | contig 11931 bp, 10 predicted proteins | sample P2T30metagenome_FD_192433 | JGI IMG/M metagenome (GOLD analysis project Ga0265797, IMG submission 192433) | Plant litter microbial communities from East Loma Ridge, Irvine, California - P2 T30 | ecosystem: Environmental > Terrestrial > Plant litter > Unclassified | place: USA: California... | reverse complement strand
GTTGTAAAGATGCGTACGCAAAGCCCAAAACAAAAAAGGCGTCACGATTTCTCGTAACGCCTTCATTGCGACAACAAATTTTGGTAGGCCGTGCGGGATTCGAACCTGCGACCAACGGATTAAAAGTGCCAGAAACAGCCGCGATTGCGAGCTAAATTGCTCTCCATTCTATCCGTTTGCACGAGGTATGTCCTTGCTCCGCCTGGCTGATGTTGGAATGCTGCCCTTCCGGTCGGGTGAGGGGGCAACCTGACCTTGATGGATTCAGCTTGACCGTATGGTGTGTGGCCCCGACCAGAGAGCGACCAGAAAGCCCTCTGTCGATGGTGCGATGGCGTCGCATTTGGGGTCGGACTCTCACCGTGCGATGAGGCTGTAAAGGATCTGCCGTTGAGGGAGCAGGAGTTCGTCTACGGCTTCGCGGTGCAGTATGCCCAGCATTGGCGGGGCCGGGAAGAAGAAATAGCGACGCAGGCCCGTACGCCCTGCACAGCCCGCACACTGCTACGGCGTCAGTAGTAGAAACCGTAATCGAGTTCTTCGTAGCGCAGCGCGTCCACGAAAATCTGATCGGGATCGGGGGAGCTACGGATGTCCGACACTTTCAAGAAGATGCGTTCGTAGCGCTGACCCGTATCTTGCGAGTAGGGCCGACCTGTCAGGAACTCGGGGTTGTCCAGGGCTAGCATCGCGTCGTCCAGCGGGACTTCGATCTCGACGAAGCCTTCGTTTGGAGCGCTGCCGAGAACCTTAGCTAACCCCGCGATGTGCACGACGACCCCTTCCGACAGGAGGGCATCCATTTCGGCCACGTTGCCGCCGTAATTGCCTGCCGCGTTCGCTGCTTCGAGAGGTGCCAGGTCGACCACGTACGCGTTCATTGGGTTCTGGTAGTAGACAGCGCCGCCCGCGTTCGTGTTCAGCGGTTCGCCGGACCAGTATTCGATGATCTCCTTGTAGCGCGGGGGAAGGTTGGGGGCCTTCTCGAAGATGCAGCCGCGCAGGCTGGCGGGAATGCTTACTCGCTCCGAGTAATCGGCGTCGCTGGTGCGCAGGCCAGCAACGAGCAGGGCATCTTCCGGTAACGGGACGAGATTGAGCTTGTGGGTGATCTTGAGATAGTAGCCCTCCTTGCGGGTGAGGTCGGTTGTTTCGTTGTCCGCCAAGCAGCAGCGGTCGTAGTAGTCGAGATCCTTTATTTTGAGGACGGTCGCCATCGCTTCTTGTGTTACGTAGATCGTGACGGTCATAGGTAGCTTTCAGTGGTTGGTTACGGGGCGGGGCAGTCGACGACGGTGAAGCCCTTGCGCATCAGCTTGAGCTTGTGACGCTGTTCGATCTGGGGCCGATAGGGCGCGTAGTGCGTTAGGTTGCGGGGCGCGGCAACGCGGCTTGCTCGCTTCGTCCTGATGGCATGCCGGATGGCTTCTTCTCCGATGGCCGCATCAAAGTAGAACCGGCGGTTGCCGAACGCTGCGCGGTCGATGTCGTACTGCGGTCCCTCGACTGCGAACTGCATTGCCTGGACGTGGGAGCGCATTAGAACCAGTTGGATTACCTTGTCGGTTCGTTGTGACTTTCCGATGAAGTAGCGCGGGCGGTTCCCGATCCTGGGTAGCTCCCTGAACACGTAGTCGAAAGCGTCCTGAATGCGACCCAGTTCCCGGCTGTCGGTTGCGATGAGGTCTATATCGGCGAAGTCGGGGTGTACGACGGGGCAGACGATGTGCTTTAGAAGGCCGCCGAAGATGTAGACGTTCGGCGCGCGCATCAGGTAACGCACAAGCCGCCCCGCTTCCCACGCTGTTGAGTAGTCGCTGGTCATGAGGTCGGTCCTTGAGTGATTGTGTTTGCTATTTCTTCACGCGCCGGGGTGGGTCTTTTTCGTCAGCGGGCGGCGTAGCGGCTTCGTTGCCCTCGGCCTTCTCTTCCTTGTCTGCTGGCTCCGATTCGACCGGCTGCCCCGGTTCGGCGAGCACTGATGCCTTCCACGCTGCCCAATCTCCGGACATAATGTGACGGCCTTCCGTGTCGGGAGCGAGGGCGAGCAAGCCTTCGGCGCGAAGGATAGCGGCGAGAAATCCGGCGTTATTGCTGGACCGGCCGGTGAACGCCGTCTGCAACTGTTTCGAGGGGAAAGGCTGATCCTGCGGATGCGCGGCGAGGCAGGCTTCGACGCTGCCGAAAGCTACGATTTCCTTGCTGAAGTAGCCGCCGCCCTCGTTACCCACGATCTTGAGCGACAGGTCGTGACGTTGGCTGTCACTTAGGATTTGATAGTGGATTCCGCCCTCTGCATGTTTGCCCAGCTTCATAGCCTTGGCGGACTTGAGCAGCCAGCAGGGCCGGAGGTTAATTGTTCCGGTCTTTTCGGCAGACACGTCGCCGATGCTTGTTGTTTCTGCTTGGTTCATTTGATTTCTCTACAGGTCGTTTGACTGGGTGGGATAAGAAAAGCCCCACGCCATGTATTGGTATGGGGCTTTCAGTGATGCTCGTAGCAGCGCCTAAACGCTAATCGTTCCGCTGCTCTAGCGCCGGAAGCTCAGCGTGAACGTCAGGTCCAGGCTGCTCGGCAGGAATGCTCGCTTGATGTCGGGCAGCGCGTTCGGCAAATTGTTCGGCATAGTCGTCCGGGGCAATGCGCTGGCGTCGTTGCTCGACCATTGCAAGTTCGGGGTAGCAGTGACTTTCTTCATTGGTTAGGCTCCTTGGTTACTCTGAAATAGAAAAGCCCCTTGTCCGTTGTCGGGACAGGGAGCTTTAAGTTGTTGCCAGAAGCATAATATATGCTGGAGTTTGTCTTCGGTTCGGCGCTAAACCGTCCTGTTGGCAGTCTTCGGCAGAGATTGCCCTTCCTCCCGATATTGTTTGTGATGGGCGAAATGAGCTTTTGACTTGGACTGCCCCAGTATCAAGATCACTCTTACTGCTGCGTTGATTGCGGCTTGTCCGAGGTAAATTTCTGATCTATTGTTAGGCTTTGATATCGGCAAGCGAGGGGAATCGCTGGTCCTGCTCGGTCGCGGCATACAGCGCGCGATGGGTTGGCTTGATGGGGCGTCAGAATGTCACCCGAGCGTGTTATCTCACGCTGTGTTCGGTCGGTCCTTGACCGAGCTTGACGGCCCGGGATGCATAGTGGGTGGTGGACGGCTATAGTTGACCCCGGTAGTCCTAGTAAAGGACTATCAGCATGCCCCCAGCGACAAACACCTACCATTTTTCAACAAAGTTTTGCTTCACAAAGGCCAGCCTTAGCGCTGCCTCGACTTGGTTCCTTGCCAATAGCGACAAGAATCAACTCGACTGCTACGACACGAAATGCGTCGGTCTGGTTGCGGTCCTGTATCGCAGCGGACGCATCAACTTCCGTGCGCGTCCGATCCTCCATAAGCAACGCCTTTCCTTGGCACTCGGGGACTACAGCGCCCAGTTCACGGTCGAGCAGGCCCGACTCGCGTGTGCGGCTTCGCGCCTCCAGGCAGCGCAAGGGATCGACCCGCGCGTGCCCAGCCGTATCGGCCTGACGTTCGGCCAGGTCTGGTCCGATCATTACTATCCGGCCGAGAAAGCCCGCAAGCGCAGCATCAAGGACGACGTTCAAAAAATCGAACGCTGGCTGTCGCGCGAATTCGGACATATGCCGCTGGCCGCGATCAAGTCATCGAACATCGTCGCCTTCCTCGATATGCTGCGCGATCGCGAGCAACTGTCGCCCGCGACCGTCAATCGCTACCTCGCGCTGCTGAAGGCGATATTCCGTTACGCAGTCGAGAACGATCTCCTCGTGAAGAGCCCCGCCAAGCATATCCGTCCGCTTCCGGAGGCGAACATTCGTACCCGCGTGCTTAATTCGGAAGAGCGCGCCGCATTCAAGGCAGCGTGCGAGCGCGAGGCAAACCGGGGCGCTGCATCATTGTTCATGCTGCTCTACCTGACGGCTGCCCGACTTGGCGAAGCCTTGGCCGCGAAAGTGGAAGACATCGATCTGGAGAGCTCCGTTTGGTATCTGCCCATGACGAAGTCGGGGAAGGCAGCACATGTCTGCCTCAGCTCGGCGGCGTTAGAGCTGCTGCGTGAAGTAATCGGCAAGCGAAAAACCGGCTACCTGTTTCCCGGCAAGGACTCTGCAAAACCCATGACGAGACCCGCCAAGGCGTTCGAGCGTATCTGCGCAAGCGCCGGTATCGACGGCTTCACGATCCACGATCTGCGCCGTAATTGGGCCTCGCTGGCGGTCAACGCGGGCGTTCCGTTGTACACCGTGTCCAAGGCTTTGCGTCATTCGTCGCCTAACGTTACCGCTGCACGGTATGCACACCTCCAAGATCAGGCGTTGATCGATGCGAACAATCTGGTTGGTGCGCTGGTGTGATCGGCAGCGCGTCAACTGTCGCAAATCAGCGACAAATCCAAAAAAATTTTACCGCTGCGCAGCATGAGAGGACGCGCTGAGGATGGCAAAAAAGGGCGAGGAAATCGGGTTGCATGGCTGAAGTACAGGCACGCAACCGATTTTCCGGCGCGTGAACGACTTACCTAGACAAATCAGATTCGCGACGGGGGATACCGATAAAACCCTTGTCCGCGGCTTTCGCAATACTCGGACTGTTAGTTCTAAGTGACTGTTTTTAATGGGTTTTATTGGTGGCGACATCCGTTTATGATGGGCTGACTGATTTCTTTAACGCAACCACAAAGGCAAATCTTATGAATCAACTGAGCAGTTATTTAACGACGAAGGAGGTGGCGGGCATGTTGCGCATCGCGCCGCAGACGCTTGAGAAAGCTCGCTCCACCGGACTGGGACCGCAAATCTCGTTTATCAAGGTGGGCAGGGCGGTTCGTTACGCAAGTGCTGACGTTACCGCGTGGATCGAAACGATGAAAAATAAATAAGACTTCAGTATGAACAAACCTAAGAGAGATAATGCGCTGAACGGAATGGTCGGCAAATATATTTGCCAAAACGGTTCCGTGCAGTTCGATCAGGGGAAGGATCAGTATCTTCCTGTAATGATAGGTGCGGCATATGTAGACGGCTTCGTATCCGATCCTGTCACGAAAACGACAAGTTGCGTAATTGCAATAACGCCGGGCATTGCGCTTATGCAACCATGCATGGTGCGTGTGGACACGGCCATACTGTTGAACGCCAAATCGCTTTGCGAAGTCCTTACAGAACGCGGCATCGTCGTAAGCAATGCGAATCATGCTTCAAAATACATGGTGGCGTCGGCGGCTGAAGCGATGAAAGTTGGCTTACGTGAACTGGTCAAGAAGCCCGGCTGGATTGCCAACGGTCGTGCGTTTTTCACGGGTAGCAAGCTGATCGCTAGTAGCGAGATCGACGCGGACACGTTCTGGCTTGAATGCTCGGACATCGGCGTGATGCGTTCGCGTGGGGACTTGGATACTTGCAAGGAACAGATTGGCAACCTGATCGTCGAGAATCCGATCATGCTGTTCACTGTTTGCCTCGGTATGGCAAGTCCCTTGTTGGGCCACCTCGGGCTGAGTTCGAGTATGTTTAATTTGGTTGGCGAGAAGGGCTGTGGCAAGACGACTGCGTTACAGGTTGCTGCGAGCGTTTTCGGAAATGCGGTCGATCCGGCACAAGGTGCGCATGCGCAAGACCCAGCTTACATTGCTCGTTTCCACGGCACGGTCAATGGCTACGAGCCAATTCTCGGCGAATACAGTCCTTTGCCCGTTCTGCTCGACGAGTTGACCGAGGCTAACGCGCCGGTCCTCTACCAGCTGTGCTATATGATGGCCTCGGGTGTGGGCAAGCTCCGCCAGCTTCCGAACGGTAAGGCCGCGTTTCGTGAGCGATGGCAGTCCAACATTATCACGTCAGCGGAGGTGACGATTAGCGGCACGATCGCGGCGAGCGGGAAGCAGATGCACGGCGGCCAGGCAGACCGAGCCATCGATATTCCTATTACGGAAGTTGGTGTGCTTAATTGCTATGCTCCGTTCGGCTCCTTCGACGCGGCGACCAGTCATCTCAAGCGCGCCTGCTCGGAACAGTACGGCACGGCAGGGGAAGCCATCATTCAATACTGTTGCGATGACCCGGAGACGGTCAGTGATCTGCTGGCGATGGCGGAAGACATCGAGAACGACCTGTTGCCTGCAGGCTGCGGGGCTGGCGAGCGCCGGGTTGTAAAGCGGCTGGCTAGCGCGGTGGTAGCTGGTCGCCTTGCGGTAATGGCCGGTGTCTTCGACGAGGACGCAGTCGATAAAATCAACGCTGCCGTTCAGCTGGTCACTGATTTGTGGTGGGGCGCAAGGGCCGGGGCATTGGCGCGCGTTCGCCGCTTTCTTGACGAGCATGCTGAGGAGATCGAGGATGGCAAACCTGATCCGGACACCGAGGCCATTGCGTTTCGAGGTGACAAGTACGTGGTCTTTCCCCTTCATGTATTCGCCCGTGAATTTGGCGACGATGCGACCCGTATGCTTAATGAGCTGAAAGGACTGAATGTGCTGAAACAGGAACAGGAGGGCCGACATCCGAGTCGCTTTTGCAACGGTCGTTTCCGTGGCTACGCGCTGTTAAGAAAACGGATCTGGCCTGACGAGGAAAGGCTTGCAGCCTAAGCTACACGTTAATTGCCGCACGAAAAAAAATCGCTCAAGTGCCTCCCTGAGCGATTTTTCGTTTACGTCACCGGCTCGGCTTGTGGCTGGGCTTTGGCAATTACAGCAGCAACCTGCGCGCTCGCTTTGCGCAGGTTATCCGACGCCATGTGTGCATAGCGTTGCGAAGTCTTGCTGTCGGCGTGGCCCAGCAAGTGCTGGACCTCGTAAAGCGTCGCCCCATTGTTAATCGCCAAGCTGGCAAAGCTGTGCCGCAGGTCATGAATCCGTAGATCGCTGATGCCTGCTCGCTTCAGCACCCGCTTAAAGCCCTTATATGGGTTGCAGATGGCTTCTCCTACGTTTTTGCCGGGGAACACATAAACATGTCCAGCAGGCCGACCGCGCTGGCGAAGCAGCTCGATCGCACCGTCGTTCAGCAAGACAAACCGGCTCTTGCCGCTTTTTGTATGCGGTAAGAACCACTGCCCCTTATCGAGGTCAATTGCGTCCCAGCGTGCGCTCAGTACCTCGGTCCGGCGTGCGCCAGTCATGAGCAGGAAGCGCAGCGCGTCGGCCAGCGGGCGGTTCGGTTCCTCGTCCAAGGCGGTTAGAAACGAGCGGAGTTCGGCGCCCGAAAGGTAGCGTTGCCGCTGATTGTTTTCCTGATGCATGCGTATCCCCTTCGCTGGATTACGTCCGTCGAGCTTGCCCCAGATAATGGCCAAGTTGAAGCATCGCTTGAGGAGCGCAAGGTGACGGTTCGCCGTGGCAGCACATTTCTGCACACGTAACCTGTCATGGAACTGCTGGATGGAATGGCTCGTGATTTCTGCCAGAGGAAGATCGCCAAATTCGGGAAGCAGGTTGCGCATCCGCCCATCGTCGTCCTTGGCGCTACGCTTGGTGGCGTAGGCGTGAGGTAGATAATCATTGGTCACGAACTCTCGTAGCGTCAGTCGAGCTGCCGCTGAGATCGCTGCCGTTGCCTGCGGGTCGGTTCCGGTAGCTACTTGCCGGCGACAGTCCAGCGCACGCTGCCTCGCGTTCCCTACGTCCAGCTGTGGATAGTCGCCCAGCTTCATGCTGCGCTTGGCACCTTCGAAGGAGTAACGGAAGAGGAAATACTTGCGGCCACGCCGATTGACGATGATGCATAGCCCTGCGACCTCGGTGTCGGAATACTCGCTTTCCTTGGCCTTGGCGCCCTCGGGGTGTGGTGGAAGGGCATCGATGAGTTTTTTGTTGAAGCGAAATTGTCTGTTCATCATTGAAGGTTCTCGATGGTGGGTTGATACGCTGATGGGAAGCGCCTGCGGCGTTCCGGGAAGTTCGAATCCGTGTCTCAGGCCGTGACGGAAGCTGTCGGGCTCCGATGAGTGAGGTCTGGCGATCCACATCGTGTGTGCAGGGACTCAAGCCTGCAGGTCGCTTAGCCGTCTGGTCCATTTCCGGTCGTGGTGGAGGTTAGTAAGGGCTTTTTTGGAGGAAGGGCTGGAGTGTCCTGCACGCCGGCACATCGAGCGCGTCTATTGATGGGGACGATGAAGTGGTCGGTACACCCAGCACACCTGTTGATGGGAGAGTGGTAAAGCAACCTGCACATTCAGCACATCAAGGACACCCGTTGATGGGAGTCCGACGAAGCGGCCCGCACACCCAGCACATCTGTTCGAAGAACACCGGGGTTTGGGCCGTCCGCATACCCGCACATCCTGCACACTGTTTGCAGAACTGGGACTTGATTACCTGGCACCTGCACGTCCAGTACAGATGTTGAAGGAGCCGGCGATACTAAATTTCGTCGCAAGAGGCCATAGCTTGTCGAGGGAACACAAAGAAGCTATATCATTGGTGTCTGATCCGACTGAGGGCATTCACTATGTCAGTGTGCCGTCAGGACAAGCTACATTTACATTTTTGGTCTGCTTTTGTATTGCCGGTTGAGCACACGGGAGAACATCAATTCATGCTGAAGTCAATTAATCTTAAATCAATATTGCAGGCTAAAGACTCACTCAAGGATGTTAGTTTTAACGGAATGCTGAAATACCACGGCATAGAGTTGCGGAATGCTGAAATTGAGGATATCAGGAGCTTGGTGGAAGTTCTCGGCAGTATCGGATGCGGATTAAGGGAATTCAGTAACTTTTTTCTAGGTTACAAAATTCCTCAGATAGGTAAAGAGTTTGACTTGCTGCGCTTCGGTCGCGACTACATTTTAAATGTTGAGTTAAAGAGCTCCAGCACTGAGGAGAAGATCAAGAAACAGCTGCGACGAAACAAATATTATTTAAGCTTCCTTAAAAAACAAACTGTCGCATTCACATATGTTTCCGCAACAAAAGAGCTCTACATTTTGAAGGATAACGATGAGTTGGAGAGAGCCGATATCGGTTATCTAGGATCATTATTAGCTCATCAGCAATGTGACGGATCGGAAAATCTTGATGATTTATTTGATCCATCCGATTATTTGGTTTCACCATTTAACTCTAGTAAGCAATTCTTGGCCGGCGAGTACTTTCTAACGCAGCAGCAGGAAGATATCAAAGGCCAGATTGTCGGAGCCTTTACCTCTGCGAAAAGCTCTCAATTCATTTCAATACAAGGAAGCGCCGGAACAGGCAAAACGCTTCTCACTTATGATATTGCAAATTATGCGATAGCAACTGGTAAGAAAGTGCTTGTGATTCATTGCGGCCAGCTAAATGGAGGACATTTAGCCTTAATAAATTTCGGATGGAAAATCATACCTGCGAAAGATTTGGGTAAATACGATTTAGCAATGTATGACTTAATCACTGTGGATGAGTCGCAGCGTATATACCCTAAGCAGTTTGAGGAAATTGTGGAGAAAGTAAAAAATGCTAAATGTTATTGTATTTTTTCCCATGATAAACTTCAGACATTGTCAGCTTGGGAGAAAGGTAACGATGTGAGCGCAAAGATTCGCTCCATCCCGGGAGTTTTACAATATAAATTGTCTGAGAAAGTGCGCACAAATGCGGAGCTCGCCTCTTTTATAAAATTACTTTTCAATAATAAACAATCGGCGACGATGGTGAAAAAAGATAATGTTGCTATAAGCTATTTTAGTGCGAACGCTGAAGCCAAGAATTTTCTCAACGTTATCGATAAGGCAAAGTGGGAGGTCCTGAAGTTTACACCTTCGCAATACAATCAGGAGCATCATGAGGAATACTCAGAAGGCGCGCGCAGCACATCGCACCAAGTAATCGGTCAAGAATTCGACGGGGTGGTGGTTATAATCGATAGATTCTTCTCTTACAACGAGAACGGCGATCTAATATATAGGGGAAGAGCGTACTACGATCCGGTAAAAATGCTCTTCCAAAACATCACCAGAGCGCGAAAAAGATTGAGCGTTGTGATCATCAATAACGAAGAACTGCTGAATAGATGTGTATCAGTCTTGCAGTAAATCGTGCATTTTTGCGGTATGCGTTTCAGAGATTAGAGATGGGGAAAGCGGAGAGAAAGCTGGGATAGATTATTTGACCGCATTCGGAGCAATCGGTCAGCTCGTCAAGACGTCATACTTTTCGCTCCTTAGGTTTGAATTCGACCGTCTTAGTCAGGAATTCTTTGCAAGCGCCTGTTGTGCGGCCCGGACGTTCTTAATAACTTCCGGCATCGGTAGGGTAACGGCCGTGTCGGACATAATCTTTCTGTTAGTCGAATAGTTGGCTACCACGCAATATATTTAGAGTGGTTGCGTTTATGGCAAGGAGAGTTGCTACCCATAGCGTGGTAGGGGGTGTGAGGATCGGTAGCTGAAAGTGTTGAGTGAAAAAGCCGACCAGACGCTCAAGTGCGTTTTAGCGGTTCTAGACGGGAAAAGACGAGGGAAAGCCCAAATAGATCATAGGGGACCCTTCAGAGCAATTGATTAGCTTGTCAAAGTGGGTCATTCCCCCTGTGCCAGGCCCGATTTAAATCTATCTAGTCAGAGAAAATTCCGAAGTCCGTTGGCCAGCAGAACTAGACGCCTTTCCAAGGTGACGAGAGAGGGACCTAGAAACGTAAGTTGTCCACGAACCGAAATTCGTGGGCACCTTGGAAATAATTGGCAGGCCGTGTGGGATTTGAAAATTAAACTAGGAAAATTTTGATTGATTGTAATTTCTCTAGCTAGATGGCATCGAACCGAATTAAAAAACTGGGTCTATTCCTTTTTTGACTGCGGCTTGAACTAACCGATCGTAATAGGCGCACACTTCTCTGCCCCTATGGGCAATCTCGCCTGCATCTTCATGGATACGATTGGTGTCGTATTCTGGCGGGACTTCATAGTCACCTATTGAACTTCTTGAGCCGTAACTCTTTTGTGCCAAAGTCCAAGATAACATCTCCGCTGATGCTCTCAGTGCTTGACTTATTTCTTCCATCTCGGCATCTTCAAATTTTGCATATGGAGATGACCAAACGAATGGCAGTGCATGAATCTCGTTGACAAGGTTTGCTCTGATAATTCCTAAAAAAGATGTTTCCCTAAGGCTCGAAATCAACTGTTCGCGAATTTTAAGCTTTAGATAGTTGTATGCTTTCTGATCTACTGCGCTGGAATGTGATTCTCGAGTATTTAAGTTTAGCTTATATAGCCTCAATGCTTTTCTGTCGATCTTGTTTTCATTTGCTAACGTATGATGCATTTTACATAGCAAAATTAGATTATCGGGAGCATTGTTTTCGCGATTGTGATCGATGTGGTGTATTTCAAGGCCAACAACTATAGGGCAGCGCGAAATGGAACAGCAATGGCCAGCTTCAACCCTTATCTTACGATCGATATCAGCAGGGATGTTTGGGCGCGGGTCATCGTATTTTTTATTTGCCACATCAAATCCTTCTCTTGGAGTAGTGAAGCACTAGTAATCAAATTGACCGGAGACTAAACGTATTTGGGAAATGCAGTTAGATGGTATTCAAATTTCAAAGCTATGATCAGGAAAGGTAAAGGCTCGATCAAAACTCCGATTTAGAGGTCGTCGTTTGGCGCTGTTTTAACTCGATCATAGTAAGGATCGAATTCCTTGATGATATTTGGACTGTAAAACTTCTTTTTCAACCCAGAGGGATTCCCCGGATCGAGCAACCGCTCTCGGCAAAACTTAGGATCAGATTCTAGGGATTTTCGGATTTGATGATACTGGGCATTCGCCTTGAAGTTCGAATAACGCAATGATAAGCGCTTTGATAAGTTGTCGTAGCTCCAAGGATGTGTGTCTCGGATGTCTTTTTCTTCGACACGCATTGCAATCGCATCTGGATCTGCTGACATATTAAATTTCGCACCTTCGGAAGTTTTCGTTCGCTTCA
>Ga0265797_10010300_pt1 | contig 11934 bp, 10 predicted proteins | sample P2T30metagenome_FD_192433 | JGI IMG/M metagenome (GOLD analysis project Ga0265797, IMG submission 192433) | Plant litter microbial communities from East Loma Ridge, Irvine, California - P2 T30 | ecosystem: Environmental > Terrestrial > Plant litter > Unclassified | place: USA: California... | reverse complement strand
CATCCCGATCGCCTCGGTGCACCGCCTGCGCAACCCGGGCAAGATCCCGCTGGAGATCATCGAAGTGCAATCGGGCAGCTACCTGGGCGAAGACGATATCGAGCGGTTCGAAGATATCTACGGTCGCTCGACGCCGATTGAGCGTGGTGTTTCGGTGAAAACTATCGCGCAGTAAAACAGTCGTACAAGAAGCCCTCACCCAGCCCATTGCGTCCCCTATCCGCAGTGGGTTGGGTGGGGGCTTTTTGCTGATCGTTCCCCCGCTCTGCGCGGGAGTGACGCGGAGCGTCACGGAATGCATTCCCACGCAGAGCGAGGGAACGATCGTGGCGCAACCGCCATCACTCCTATTCTCGCGCCTCTGCGCGGGAGCTTTGCTGCCTATGAAAATGACTTCTGAATTGAATCCAATAAGACAGTTGCTCCCACCTTGGGTTTGTGAACACATTCAAATGTGGGAGGGGGCTTGCCCCCGATGGCGTCAGCCCAATCAACACCCCTCTCAAGGTAACCCATCCCACCCACGCTTACGTTAGGATGCTCGTTCCCTATTCGAGGTGGTCACCATGTTTTTCGGCGTTCTCCTGATCATCACCTGGCTGGTCCTGCTGTTGCGGTATCCGGCCAAGGCCTTGCCGGTCTCCCTGGCCGCCTTGGCGGGCTTGGCGTGCGTCGCCGTTTGGGTGGTCTGGCTGGATAACCGCGAAGCCGCGCAACTGGCCCGCCTGGAACTGCGCATCACCTATGCCCCGCAGGAATGCCCGGCTGACAGGCCGCTCAAGCTGACCCTGAACAACGGCAACGACGTACCCCTCACCGAACTGCGCTGGCGCGTCGCCGCCTATGCGCCGGGCGACACGGTGAACCTGGCCGACAACGTCTACGCTGCCCCCCGCTACCGCGGCCCCGGCGAGCTGCAGGCCGGCGCCACCTGGGATGACTGCCTGCCCGTCCCGCCACTGCGCCCCGGCTATCGCGCCCAAACCCTGGAATTTCGCGCCGAGCGCCTGCAAGGCAGCTTCTCGGACTGACAAAGGATTGACCCATGCGCAACGTACTGATCACCGGTTGTTCCAGCGGCATCGGCCGCGCGCTGGCCGACGCCTTCAAGGCCGCAGGTTATGACGTATGGGCCAGCACCCGCCGCACCGAGGATGTCGCCACCCTCGCCGCCGCCGGCTTCAACGCCGTGCAACTGGACGTCAACGACCCTGGCGCCTTGCAGCGCCTGGCCGATCAATTGGGCGAGCTGGATGTGCTGGTCAACAACGCCGGCTACGGCGCCATGGGCCCGCTGCTCGACGGCGGCACCGAGGCGATGCAGCGCCAATTCGAGACCAATGTGTTTTCCATCGTCGGCGTGACACAGGCGCTGTTTCCCGCCTTGCGTCGCAGCAGAGGCCTGGTCGTCAATATCGGCAGCGTTTCCGGCGTATTGGTCACCCCGTTCGCCGGGGCCTATTGCGCCTCCAAAGCCGCTGTACATGCATTGAGCGACGCGCTGCGCATGGAGCTGGCCCCGTTTGGCGTGCGCGTGCTGGAAGTGCAGCCCGGCGCAATCAATACCCACTTTGCCAAAAATGCCGGTGCCCAGGCCGAGCTGTTGATAAACGAAAAATCACCCTGGTGGCCGCTGCGCGAAGGCATTCGTGCGCGCAGCCAGGCCTCCCAGGACAAACCCACTCCGGCCAGCGAATTTGCCGCGGACGTGCTCAAGGCCGTGCAACGCCGGCAGCCACCGCGCCTGTTGCGCTCGGGCAAAGGCAGCCGGGCCTTGCCGTTGATGGCGGCGCTGTTGCCCAAGGCGTTGCTGGAAAGAGTGTTGAAAAAGCGTTTTGGCTTGGATGGCCGTCTCTAGCCCTTCAGGAAATCAATAAACGCCCGCACCTTAAGCGGCAAATGCCGCGTATCCGGATACATCGCGTATACCCCTTGGGGCGCGAAGCGATGGTCCGCCAATACGCGCACCAGCCGACCCGCGTCCAGATCTTGCTGCACCAGCCATTGCGGCAGAATCGCCACGCCGTGACCCCGCACGGCAAATGCCTGGAGGACCGCAGCGCTGTCGGCCACCAAGGCGCAAGGGCCGGCACGATAAAGATGCTCGACGCCGGCCGGGTCGGTCAGGCTCAGCGCGGTCAGCCGGCCATGGCCTAGCCTGGGCACCTGCTCCAACTCATCCAGGGTGTGCACCCCGGCAAACGGCGGTGCCGCGACGGCAAACACCTCGAACGTCGATAACTGCACGGCGCGGTGATTGGAGTCCAGCAAGCGCCCCAGGCGAATCGCCACGTCAAACCGCTCGGAAATCAGATCGGCGTGGGTGGAAGACGTGGATAGGTGAATATTCAGGTCCGGGTGCAGGCGGCGAAAGGCTTCCACCGCCGGAGCCACCACGGCCAGGGCATATTCGACGGTGGTGGTGATGCGCAGCGTACCTTTTAGCTGGGCATGTTCGCTGCGGGCCTCTTCCACCGCCAGGTGGGCCTCTTCGAGCATGCGCGTGCAGCGCAGATAGAAGCGCTCGCCCGCATCGGTCAGCGCCAACTGGCGAGTGTTGCGCGTGAGCAGGGTCACGCCGAGTTCGGCCTCCAGACGCTTGAGATTGAAGCTGACCACAGCGCGAGTCTGCCCCAGCAAATCCGCTGCTGCGGTGAGTGATCCCGCCTCGACCACAGCCTTGAACGTGTCGAATCGATCCAGACTGACCATGGCTGGCCACCCTCCTTTGTCAAAATATTTTTGACAAACTAGCAGGCAAACCGGCGTATCCCAAGCCTGGTAACGCGCCTACCCTGCGCGCTTCACTCGCAGGATCGCATTCATGACCTACCGCTCGAAAGTCGCCTGGATCTTTCTACTGGGCTTCGCCCTGGACCTGGTGAACATGTTTGTCGCCACCGTCGCCTACCCGGATATTGCCGTCGAACTGCACGCTTCGGTCACGCAACTGGCCTGGATCAGTAACGCCTACATGCTCGGGCTGACGCTGATCATTGCGCTGAGCGTATGGCTGGCGGCAATCGTGGGCGAACGCACACTGATCGCAACAAGCCTGCTGTTGTTCGCCGGGGCGTCGGTGCTGGTGGGCCAGGCCGCAAGCATCGACGCCCTGATCGGCTGGCGCGCCCTGCAAGGGTTGGGCGGCGGCCTGTTGATTCCCGTGGGGCAAGCCATGGCCTACCGACACTTTCCAGCGGCGCAGCGCAGCCAACTGACGGCGCGGGTGATGTCGGTCGCGCTGCTGGTACCGGCATTGTCACCGGCGCTGGGCGGGGTGATTGTCGACAGCCTGTCCTGGCGCTGGATCTTCTACGCCAACCTGCCGCTGGCGTTGATTACCCTCGCGCTGGCGTGGCTGTGGATAAAACCTGACGTGCCCGTGACGGTGCGCCCGCGCCTGGAACTGGGCAGCCTCATCAAACCGCTCGCCAGCCCGATGCTGCGCGTGGCCATGCTGGTGTACCTGTGCATTCCCGGCGTATTCATCGGCACCAGCTTGATCGCCATTGTGTACGTGCATGGCCTGGGGTATGACGCCACACAGACCGGCGCGCTGATGCTGCCATGGGCGCTGGCCTCGGCCCTGGCGATTTACCTCAGCAAAAAAATGTTCAACCGGTGCGGCCCAAAACCCTTGCTGCTGGCGGGCATGGCCTTGCAATGCAGCGGCATCCTGCTGCTCAACCAACCCGCCCTGATAGTTGCGGCCTACGCGCTGATGGGACTGGGCGGCAGCCTGTGCAGCAGTACCGCGCAAACCCTGGCCTTTCTCGACACCCCCACCGAACGCATGGGACATGCCAGTGCCTTGTGGAATATCAACCGGCAAGTGAGTTTCTGCCTCGGGGCCGCCCTGCTCAGCGCCGTGCTGTCGGCCTTGGATTCTTTCCACATAACCTTCACGATAGCCGCAGCCCTGACCCTGCTGCCTCTCTTCGCAGTGCTTCGCCTGGATACGCCCAGCGTGCACGCACTGCTTCACCCTGCCAGCGAGCCTGACCGATGATTGACTACAGCGATTTTTTTGAAGAAGTGATCCAGACCCACGTCGAGATCGAGCAATGGTTTGCCGGGGTTGCGCCAGAAGGGACCTTGCAGAACCTGTTGGCGCGTTTCTCGCCGGAGTTCAGCATGGTGGCCCCCGCCACCGGCACCCGGGTGAATACGGCAGGCGTCCACGCACTGTTCACGCGCCTGGGCGGCATGCGGCCCGGCCTAAAGATCACCTTGAGCGAAATGAGCGGAATTGACCGACACGCACGCGGTGCGACGGTGACCTACCGCGAGCATCAGGTTGATGACAGCGGTACGCAGACGGATCGACGGGCCACGGTGGTGTTCGAAAAACAGGCCAGTGGCGCGCTGTTGTGGCGGCATCTGCATGAAACCTTCATCAAGGCATAACACGGCCAAATGTGGGAGGGGGCTTGCCCCCGATGGCAGGGTGTCAGTCGATAATGCTTTGACTGAACCATCGCTATCGGGGGCAAGCCCCCTCCCACATTTTTAGTTTTGTGCTGGGTTTACGATCACGGTGCAGGTAATCCCCGCCGCCAGCAGCACGCCATCCGGCACGTCATCGATGTGAATCCGCACCGGCACGCGCTGGGCCAGCCTCACCCAGTTGAAGGTCGGGTTCACATCGGCGATCAGCTCGCGGCTCTCGGGGTTGTCGCGGTCGTAGATGCCACGGGAAATGCTTTCCACATGGCCCTTAAGGGTCTCGCCACTCATCAGTTGCATATCGGCTTCGTCCCCGACGTTTACGTGCGGCAGTTTGGTTTCCTCGAAGAAGCCGTAGACCCAGAACGAGTTCATGTCCACCACGGCCATCTTCTCCTCACCGATGCGCGCATAATCGCCGCGGTGCACATTGAGGTTGGTGACATAGCCGTCCACCGCCGCCACCACGTGCGTGCGTTTCAGATTCAGTTCAGCCGCTTCCAGCTGCGCCAGCGCGTGCTGGTAATCGGCCAGGGCCGAGTCGGCGATGTTGCTGGCGTCGTCGCGGTTTTCTCGGGAGATCACCAGGGCATCGAGGTCGGCGCGGCGGTGGGCGTTGAGCTTGCGCATTTCCCAGGTGGCCTTGCGTGAAGCCACCAGCGACTGCGCCTGCTTGACCGCTATGCGGTAGTGCTCGGGGTCGATCTGCATCAGCAGGTCGCCTTTCTTCACCAACTGGTTATCGCGCACCGGCACGTCCACCACTTCGCCGGTCACGTCGGCCGCGACATTAATGATGTCGGCACGCACGCGGCCATCGCGGGTCCACGGTGTTTCCATGTAGTGCACCCACAGAGTGCGGCCAATCCAGATCGCCAACGCCAGCACCAGCAGGGTTGCGAGCAGGCTGAAAAACTTTTTCATCGGGGCATTCTCAACGGTAGACGCTCAGCGCCAAGGCGCCGAACAGGCAAACGAACAGGCTCAGGCGCAGCAACGCCGGGTGCCAGAAAAACCGGTACAGGTCCAACCCGGCCAGACAGCGGTCCAAGGCCCAGGCCAGGGCGGCCGCGATCAGGAACATCAGGGTCATGGTCGGCATATAGAGGCCGTGGAAGGCGATTTCACGGGGCATTCATGGCTCCTTGCGTGGCGCCTTTGAGGGCCGCCAGTGGCGATTGCGGGTCCAGCAATGAGGTGCGGATAAAGTGCAGGTAGCTTTTCACCCGACGCAGGGCCGAGGTGTCGAAGTGCGGGGCGAACGGTTCATCGGTGGCCTGCACGCGGCTGATCGCATGGTCGACAGCAATGAGCCCGCGCTCCAGGTTGCTGGCGCTGGGCTGCAGGAACAGCCGCACCAGCGAACGCCCCATCACGCGGATTGCCTGGCGCCAGGGCTGGGATTCGGCGTACGCCGGATGCACCGGCAGGATCGCCTGTTCCTTGCGCAATTCGATGATCGCGTGGCCCACCTCCAGCACCACGAACATCCAGCGCAGCAGATCGCGCTGCACCTGCGGCTGGCCGGCGGCGAGGCCGTAGGCCTGGTGCAGCAGGTCACGGGTGCGGCTTTCGAAACTCGACGCCAGGCCCTTGAGCTTGCCGCTGATCGCATACACCACTTGCTCGCGCAGGTCCTGTTCGAGGCGACGCCACAGCCAACGGCTGTTGGGCGGCAGGATGATCGCGCCGGCCGCCGCGCACACCAGCATGCCGATGACCATGGCGATGTAGTCGTTGATAAAACTGTAGGGGTTGTAGACCGTGAGGTTGTCCGGCACCGAACCGGTGCTGAAGAAAATCAGCAAGCCCACGCCAACCCCGGCGTACTGCGGGCGAGAGGCCAGGAAGGCGCCGAAGATGATCACTGGCGCGAGCATCACGCACAGCAGCGGGAAGCCATCGATCAGGGGGAACACGAAGAACATTTCGACAAACCCCACCAGCGCACCGATCAAGGTGCCGCAGGCCATCTGGAAGGCCATGCGCTTGGGGTTGGGCGTGGCGGCGGACAGGCCGACCGTTGCGGCGGCGATCAAGGTCATGGTCGCGCCACTGGGCCAGGCGGTGGCCACCCAATAACTGCCGAGCACAATCAGAATGAACGAGGCACGCAGGCCTGCGGCGGCGCACGCCAGCCAGTTGGTTTTCGGCGTATAGGCCTGGTCCCAGTCTTCGCGCGCGTGACGGTGATCGGCCAGAGAGGCGTGAGTTTGCGCATAGTTGTGCAGGTCATCGACGAAGCGGTAAAGCAGCTCGTAGGCGGTGTGAAAGTCCAGTTGTTCGGCTTCGGTAGGCTCAGTTTCCTGGAAATCCGCACGCAGGCTGCGCACCTTGGCGGGCAAGCTGTTCTTGTACGCGCTGAGCAGGTTGACCAGTCGCGCCGCGTCGGGGCTGGTCAGTGCTCGGCCGGAAAAGCCGTCGAGCACTTCGGCCAAATCCTGCAGGCCGGGCCTTATCGCCGCGACCACATGATCGGCTTCGTCGGCGCGCAGTCGCGCCAGCAACTGGTGCAAGGCGTTGAAGCGCGTGGTGATGCTCATGAATTCGCTGTTGAGGCGACTGAGCCTACCATTGCGCCGGCGCATGTGCGGGTCTTCGAACACGGTGACGCTGCGCAGGCCTTCGAGGCCGACCGCCTCGGCGATAAAGCGCACGTTGGTGTTTTCAAACTCGTCACGCTGGCTGCGACCTCGCAGCCCGTCGGTGACGAACAGCGCGAACACCCCAAAGCGTTGATAAAGCGCATTGCGCATCGCGGCGCTGGAGGTCTGCGGCAGGATCGCGGCGCTGACCAGCGTGGAGCAGAGAATGCCCAGGGAAATTTCCAGCACCCGCCACACCGCCGCCATAAAGGCGCCGTCCGGGTGGGCCAGGGCCGGCAAGCCGACCATCGCCGCCGTGTAGCCGGCAAGCACGAAGCCGTAGGCGCGAAAGTTACGGTTGCGCGTGGCACCGGCGGTGCAGATCCCCACCCAGATGGCCAATGCGCCAAGAAACAGTTCGGTGTTCTGCGCAAACAATGCGATCAGCAGCACCATCACCGCCGACCCCGCCAAGGTGCCGAGGAAGCGGTAAAAGCTCTTGGCAAACACCTGGCCGCTCTGCGGTTGCATCACGATAAATACCGTGATCATCGCGGTGCGCGGCTGCGGCAGTTCCAGGCGCATCGCCAGCCACAGCGTGAGGAACGCGGCGAGCAGCACCTTGAAGATATACACCCAGGTCACGCCATCGCTGCGCGCCCAGTCGAAAAAACCACGGCGCCACTCAAGCGAGTGCAGCCAGCGCAGGGGGGCAGGCAAGGGAGTCATCGCTATCTACTCAGTGATCGAACACGGCCAGCGCCGCCGGAGTCTTGCTGGGAAGGGTCTTGCCGTCCTGCGGTACATCGTCACCGGCGCCCAGGCCACCGCCCAGGGCCGTTACCAGTTCGGCGTGGGCACTCAGGCGTGCGGCCTGCACCTGTTGTTCGACCTGCTGCTGGCGAAACAGCTGGGTCTGGGCGTTCAGCACGTTGAGGTAATCGGTGAGGCCACGCTGGTAGGCGATGGTCGCGATGTCGTAGGTTTTCTGCGCCGACGCCACCGATTGCGCGGCGAACGAGGCCTGTTTTTCCATGGACTCGCGGCGAATCAACTGGTCGCTGATGTCCTTGAGTGCATTGACCAGGGTCTGGTTGTAATGCGCCACGGCAGTGTCATAACCGGCGCTGGCTTGACCCAGCTGCGCCCGCAGGCGCCCGCCGTCGAAGATCGGCAGGGTGATGGCGGGACCTGCGTTGTAATTGAATTTCCTGCCTGCAAGAAACTCCAGCATGCCGCCGCCAGTGGCCATAAAGCCGAGGCTGCCGACCAGGTCGACGTTGGGGTAGAAGCCCGCGTGGGCGACGTCGATACCTCGCGCCTGCGCCGCCACCTGCCAGCGACTGGCGACCACATCCGGACGCTGGCCGAGCAGTTGTGCGGGTAAGTTCGACGGCAATTTGAGCGCGGCGCCTAGCGACAAGCTGGGACGTTGCAACTGCGCGCCTTCCCCCGGACCTTTGCCGGCCAGCGCCGCCAGCTGGTTTCGACTCAGGGCGATTTCCTCGTCGAGCGCATCCAGCTGACGGTGGGTTTCCGGCAACGGCGTTTGTGCCTGGCTGACGTCCAAGTGCGTGCCGATGCCGGCGTCCAGACGTTTGTTTGCCAGGTCCAGAATCTGCTGTTGCTGGGCCAATGTGGCCGCGACGATATCGCGGTTGGCGTAATGCAGGGACAACTGGATATAGGCGCGCACCACGTTGTTCTGCAGTTCGAGCTGGGCTTGACGCGCCTGCGCGACGCTCATGTGGGCCAGGTCGACGGCACGCTCGCTGGCATTGCTTTCGCGGCCCCACAGGTCAAGGGCGTAGCTCAAACCCAGGGATGAATTGTTATCCCAGGTAGTGGCACCGCTCAATTCGCCGGGGCCGTAGAACTGATCCTTCGGCCAGTTGTGGCGCTTGAGGGTAGTGTCGCTGTTGACCTGCAGGGACTCGGCCGACTCAGCCTCCCCGGCCATGGCCCGCGCTTCACGCACCCGCGCGGCGGCCATGGCCATCGTGGGGCTGCCTTGCGTGGCGAGTTCGACCCAGCGGTCCAGTTGCGCATCGCCATAGGCCTGCCACCAGTGGACGGTGGGCCAGTGAGCGTCGCTGGCGGCGCTCTGGATCGCTTCGTCGGTGACCAGGTGGTTGGCGTCCAGGGACTGGCCCTGGGGGCCGATGCCTGCGGTTCCGATGCAGCCGCTGATTGCTAACGATAAGGCCCAAACACTGAGAGTCTTCAGCTCTCTGCTGATGCGACGCGGCACGGCTAGGGAATTCCTGAGGTGGTTGACGCGGGGAAAGTGGCGCAATTCTAGGGGGCATGACCGAGAACGATAAGCGGGGATTCCTGTGAATCTTTATTACCGTTCCGACGATAATCCAGGTCGAGTGCGCGCACGGTCAGACAGTTACTCAGGGGCTCCGGAATTCGCCCTACATCGCCCTGCCTTGCCGGCCTCCAAAATCGTGAGCCCCAAGCTTCAGGAGCATTCCATGCTTAGCGCCCCCAGCCTGCTGTCGACCTGCCCGCCCTCCCACGACACTGCCACGGTGCTGCACAGGCAGTTGCGCGCCGAGCCGGAGCGTTTGAGCCCCGGCACGCTCCCTCTGCAAAGGGATGTGCGTTGGATAGCCGATCATGTGCTGGAAAACCTGGTACCGCTTGCCGGCGATCATCGCGACAAGCTCGCCATAGAGGCGCTTCACCACACGCTGTGCAACAGCGAACCGCGGTTGGAACTGTCGCCCGATGAGCTACCTGGCTTCTACGCGTTCTTCAAAAAAGCCGAACACGTGCTCAAGCGGTATCGCAGCAGTCGGAACCCGGCTATCGAAGCCGACTACACCCTATGCCGCGCGCTGAAATGGCAGTTTCGCGCAGCGATGGGAGACAGCAGGCATCAGCGTCTGACGCAGCGCTTACTGACGTCGCTGGCCTATGTTCAAGCGGGTGGGGAACGCAGTAACCATCGTCATATTGGCTATGACTGGCCGTTGGAATCGACGCGCCAGCTCAGGGCAGGGCCGCATCTGACCATCGACTCACACCTGCAGATCAGCCCGGACCAGCGAATCAAAAGCACCCGTGTGATCGCCCTGCAGGGAAAACTCAAATCCACGTTCACGAATCTGAGTGAGGCCCAGTCTCAGCAGCAACTAAGCCTTGGGCACATGACGTCCCGCACGTATGCAAGCCTGGAGCATTACGCCGACAGTCGCAGTGGTTCGGTAAACACCTCGCTCAGCGAAAGCATCGGGCGCACATTCGGGCAATTGCGCGAGCTGGTGAGCGATCGTCACCAGTTGCACCGACACAGGGCCTACTCAGCGCTGAGTCAGCCCTATGTCCGGCAGGCACTGAACCGCGCAGGCCTGGCCGGAGTAGAACTGCCCGCCTTGCACCATGCCAAGGCGCCGCTCATCAGCGAGAAAGGCATCGCTCTGAATGCGAACAGCAAGGTGGCGATGGATGTTTTCAGCGTATTGAAAGTGAACTCGACACTGGCGCTGAGCCTGCAACGTACGCACCTGCGCAGAGTGCTGGATATCCTCGACCTTCATGACATGGCTCCGACGCTGGCACAGCAGCAACTGGCGGGCTCCAGACGCCAGGGTGACGATCCGCTGACGCTGCTCACTGCGATGAAAACCCACGTGGCCAGCAGCAGCCGGCGATTCGCCTTGCAGGCTGGCGCCGCAGTACCGGCGTCCGAGTTGAACCGCAGTCTGAGTGCGAGCCACCGGCAAGCCTGCTCGCTGTTGGAACGCTATGTGCTGCTAAAGGCAAACCCGCCTCTCGATCCTGAGCTCGATAGCGCCATACGCGCCTTTATCGACCAACATCGCGCTCTGCTTCGACCCGATTCGTTGAACGTCTACAAACTCACGGCCCAGTCCCAAACGCTGATCGGTTCGACCGGCATCACGCTGTCTTCGAGGGCCGGGACCGGCAAAGGGGTGACGATTGAAATCAGTCACCGCAAACGGGATGACCCACACCTGAGCGGCGACTACCTGGAGATCGATATTGCCCCGCTCAAATCCGTCGATGCCGTGAAAAAGACCCTTCGCCAGGCGTTGTCAGCCATTGGCGATCAGACGTTCGAGTGGGACAACCTGATCCGCTCGATCAGCGAGTCGCTACTCGACCCCGCCAAACCGACGTCCATACACGTACGGGTGAAAATCAAGCAGGGTGAGCCGGTGGTGCTGCTCACTCGTCATACGGTGAACAAAGACCGCAACCTGACGCTGCCGGAGCTGGTCAACCAGCACAGCGGCATTGATCTGCAGTCCCTGCGCACGCGACAGACCTTGGTCAAGGAGCAATTGGGCAGCCATTCCCTGGACCACCTGCTACCTATAGCCCGCCACTACTTGAAAACACCCGAACAACGACACGGCTGGGACGTTTACCTGCAGCGTCACGCCGATGACGTTCAGGCATTGCTCGACACCATCGGCCGGCAGCACCTCGGCACCGTGCTCAGTGCCGAACTCGACGCGCTCAAGCGCATCAGTGCAGCGCTCACCTTGGCGGTTGAAACACTGACGCAGCATGCACACACCGCCGCTGAAACTCCCACCGTCGAAAACCGCAGCCGGGCCCTGGCGGCGTTCAATGGCGTACTGCTGGCCTATCTGCCGCACTACGAGGCGAAAGTCAGTGAGGCCTGGACGCTGTCCTGAGGCGCTAAGCCGAGCGGATACACACCTGCGCGCAACTTCATGTCACAATTTGTCATCTCCCTTGAGAACACCCCATGGACACTTTGCAAAACATGCGCGCGTTCAGTTGCGTTGCGGAGGCCGGCAGCTTCACCGCCGCCGCCGTGCAACTGGACACCACCACTGCCAACGTCTCGCGCGCGGTCTCCAACCTTGAGGCCCACCTGCAAACCCGCTTGCTCAACCGC
>Ga0265797_10010299_pt1 | contig 11934 bp, 8 predicted proteins | sample P2T30metagenome_FD_192433 | JGI IMG/M metagenome (GOLD analysis project Ga0265797, IMG submission 192433) | Plant litter microbial communities from East Loma Ridge, Irvine, California - P2 T30 | ecosystem: Environmental > Terrestrial > Plant litter > Unclassified | place: USA: California... | reverse complement strand
CTATAATAGGGCCAGCGACACGTCACAGTACGAAGACATGAGCGCGTAAGTCAACGATTTTATGAGACATGCCCGCTAAGTTGAGCACGCTCATTGTACTATTTGTATACATACATTCCATTGTTCTTAGATGATCCTGGAATCGACCTGTACATATAAGTCCTTCGTGTCTCACTTTTACCTCTCTCTTTGTCGTACTTTTCATGAATTCCCAAACTCGTTCCTCGCGCTGCTTGCTTGTTCTGACTCCACCAGTTCTATTTGCTAGTCCGGCCGTCGAGCAAACAAACGCTGTCACAATCACAGCCGCGACTCCCTGCCCCAGACCGCTCCTTCCGACTTGCGCCTTCTTAACCCACCACGTGGCCCGGCGATATCGCATAACTAGCAAGCCAATGTCGCTTAAATACGTGACCTGCGCACTATCGACCTTTCTTTCCACTCTCCTCAATCTAATCACTCGAAGCTGTGAACTAATGTCTGACGCTGATATGCACGGAATAAGGTGGGGCTTTGGTAGGCGCGTGGTAATTCCTGATGAGGAAGCAGCCATAGGCGACACTACGCCGCTACTCGGTTCGGAACGCTCTTACCGCATCGAAGAGGGTGGAGGCGACTTTCCGCCAACCATGGATGGCAATGATGCTTCCGCCGCCACGTCTTCAGTAACACCACGTCCGGGGACTCCCTTTGTCGCCGAACTACCGATTATTCATAGCCCATCGTTACCGGCAGTCATACACAGCTCAGGCCCTAGGCTGTCCGTCCTCCAGTCGTTCAGGCTTAGCAAGTTATACCGCAATCGGTTCCTATCGCCTACAGAAGTATCCTGCCATACCGACCACTCCACAGCGCAGATGGAGTCGCAAATTCAATATGACGACAAGAGCCTAATAATCGAAATACTGTCACCCGTTCTCGACGACCTGAAGGAACTGAAGGCGTTGACACCCGAGAGTCTACAGGACCACAATCAGACCCTCAACAACGAGACGCATGCTCAGGCTCTTAAGCAGAAGCTGCTACCGATAGGCCAGCTTATCGTGGACTGCCTCGAAACAGTCCCACTGGACCGCCGGGGTGCGTTGGAGGGAGCTATATGCCATCACATCGCCGACAATTACTGGCCGCTGCCTGTCAACTTCTTCACCCATCTGAAGATCCAGGAGAAATACCGCAATGCGCTCTTCAGGTTGGCGCAGCGCACACCTGCCGGAGCCATCGAGCCGCATCCCAACAAGGACTCTCAGCAGCCTCAAGCACCAGCTATCGAGCCTGATCCGCCCCACCCGTCGCTGGAACCGAGGGATGATTCGGATACCACTGCACCATTTCCCGGATCGTCCGTTCAGCAGCTACAATCATCAGTCGTTCAGGCCGCTCCGGGCTCTGGGGACTTTCTAGATCTAAACTTTTACGAGTTGAGAGCAGAGGCTATTGAAGAGGCCGATGCGAGGGACTTGGACAACGTATAGTACCCAATGGTCAAGTACCACCTTCTGCCTAGTCTTCCAAGGCTGGACCGAAAGATCCGGAAATGTCAAATGCCCATGTCACTCTTCAATCCTCAATGTACGGGCTATTGGGACGCTTCTTTCGAGATCAACAACAACCAAGTTCAATGGAAGGTAGTGATACCTCATGTACGCATCGTATGTGAAACATTTACTGACTTTGTACATTCATCCTTAGGCTAAACCTGATCCTAACACCATCCTTTACAACTACATGCTGCCCCCCGATCATATGACCAAATGTGTCATACCATTATTTGCGGCACGCGGCCTGCTGGCAGATCTTGAGCTCGGCGTGGCCACGAAGATGAGCCACGAGTATCAAGACTCTAGGCAACACCTGAGTGCAATGCTCGATTATGACATGCGTTGTTGCATCCTCTTTCTGACTCGCAAACGGCCCGATCTCCAACCATTCGAAGTATTGTGGTGCGCTGTAAGTGGGGTTCTGAAGGTGCACAAACCCTCGTTCGACAGATACGTTCAGGCACCTGCAAAGATTCGCCAAAGGGTCAGACGAGACGGAATAGCAGCGTTTCAGAGAATGATAAAAGCCCCAGATTTCGACCACGTTGACCAATACCTTTGGAACGCGATGAGGGTGCTTGAGATCTATACTAGACCTCTGGTTACAAAAGAAAGTGTATTCCTCTGGATCGATTCCTTTCGTCTTGAGAACATCGACGTCATCTACGATTTACGCCTAGATGGCGCGAAAGCTCGAAAGAAATTGTTCGATTACCTCGAAGAGAGGCATCCTGGTGGCGAATCCATATGGCACAGCCTCGTGCAGAACTTCCACAGCCATGATGTAGTCAAATTTCCAGAGTACGCTACTCGACCACGCTCAATCGAAACCATTGTTACCTGGGTATATTTCTTCACAGAAGCTCGACAGGGTGTTCTACTGAAGGGAATGGACTTCGACGCATCAGTTATCGATGAAGTTGTAGCAGCGGAGCAAAAGAAACCGAAAAAGAAGAACAAGCCGAGGAAACGTAAAGGTGCCAAATCGGGGGAGCTGCCTGATGAGAAGGAGCTGCCAGTTGCTCAAGAGAAGTGCACATCTCAAGACCTTCCTGTGTCTCTTGAACAACCTCCACAGAGGGACGACACGACACCGCAAGAGGAGTCTGTAACTCAAGAACAACACACATCCCCAGAGCAAGCTATACCCCAGGAAGAGCCCCATACCAAAAAGCAGCGCTTATCTCGAGAGCTATCGACTACGCCTACACCTTGTGGACCTATACCCCTTTCAACGCTGGAAGAGAAGGAGGAGAGCGAGCAGAAGCAGTCAACAGAGCAGTTAAAGAAGCAAAGAAAGAAGCAATCGAGATGGGAGAAGAAACATGGCAAGGCAGGAAAATCCGACGCTACTAAGCAGGCAGCCTCAATCACGGTGGAGGAGTCTTCGCCATCCGTTGTCGCGAAGGCCGATGACGGTGGTGACAGTGTTACTGGAAACGCCGACAAGGATAACGACGGTGTTATTGGCAGCAGTGTTATCAACGACGGTGGTGACCTTGGTGGCCACTTGTCTGCGGCTGATTCGGTTCCTAGCGATGAAGCGCCTACCAATCAAGAGACGGTTCAAGAGCATCCAAGCAACAGGTACGAAGTTTTGATGGCCAAGCCGTCGAAACCCGCTAGGAAGTCAGCCGGAAAGCTAGCATTCCATACCGATAGTGAAGATGACATGAAGAAGGCCATGGAGGAGAGTCTTCTGAATGACCCGGGTAGCTGGTCAAAGGTGCAAGGGCGCGCGAAACTGCGACCAAAGCAGAAGCAGAAACAGCGCATCGACGATCGCAAGAGTATCCAAGATGCGTACAGAGAGAGAGGCTATGCAACTGCTGTTACCGATGCACAGTTGGACAGGGCAAGAGCTGAAATGAAATCGAGAGAGGTACGGGCGGACTATCTCAGATCTAAAATATCGAGATTGTCTGCTCTAATACCAGGTGAGGGTAGCACCGAATCAATCAAAGAACACAGGAACACTACTCGCGGGAAGCCCACATCCTGGTCAGCGCTTTTCAAGCCTACGGAGAATGACATGGGGCGCAACTCTCATCAAGAAGTCGCTCCGTCTACGAAGGCTGTCGACACGCAACCGCGTACCGCAACTGCCACGGAGAACCGTGAACCCATCCAGGAGAGTGCACAATCCGCGAGCCCTCACACCCTTGCGGAATCAAAACCAACCGTAAGGCAAGAGGAATGCAAGGACTTAAAGCCGTCCAAGGTTGTTGCCGGCGCGGTATCGACTCCCACATCAGGCACAGAGAACAGCGAGTCCATCAAGAAGACCGTAGGGCCTGCGAGCCGTCACAAGACTATGCAATCACAACCACCAGTTATTCAAGAGAGTCCCAAGGATTTGGAGTCGTCCAAGGTCGTTGCGGGCGCAGGAACGACCTCCACATCAGGCACAGAGAAGAGCGGTTCTACCAAGGAGACAGTACAGCCTGTGGATTCTCAAATAATTGCGCAACAAGGACGTCCGGCAGATAAGGGGGTATCTGGGGATTTTACGCCATCTCGAGATGCTGCGGGTGCGGGATCGACTTCCACATCCGGCACAGAGAACAGCGGTCCGATCAAGAAGACGGTACTGCCTGCGGACCCTCGAGACATTGCGCAATCGGAACATCTGGCAGAGAAGGAGAAACCCATGGACCTCGCGCCATGCGAAGATGCTGCTGGTGCAAAATCAACACCTGCGCCCAGCGCAAAGAACGAAAGCTCCACCACAGAGATCGCACAAACTGTCGACCCTCACTCCTTTGCGCAAACAAGGAGACCGATGGACGAGGACGCTCCCGAAACTCGCCACAGGCGTAGGGCCAGCTCGCCGCCATCTGTGAGTTCTCTCACTCCTTCGCAACCGCAACTGCCGGCGGATGAAGAGGAGTCCAAGGACTGCAACGTTCATGAGGACGGTCCGCCGCCACCTGTGAGTCCTCACGCTTCTGCGCAATCGCAACCGCCAGTGGATGAAGAGAAACCCAAGGACTACAACGGCCATGAGGACCACGCAGAATCAATTCCGGAAGATGATACCCCAAGCCAGCCTTCAATCGTGGTCGACTCGGCCATGTCGCATGTGGAGCAGTGGCTTGCAAGCAAATATGCGGCTGCCTTTGCCGGGCTCACGCAAGCGGAAATAGACAATGCACACTGGCGACCTCAGCAGTCAACATCGATTTAGATGCAGGAATTGTTGAAGGCTTTTCGACGTTATCGAGACGAAAGAGGGGATAGTAAAGGGCGATAAGAGGGTAGTGGAGGAGCATGATAGAATCGTCGCGCCAATCTTTGACCGGTACTTCCGGCACGTGGCGGGGGTATGACAACGTCACATAGCGGGCTTAGAGGTATCGAATAGACATCTCAACCCAAGCATACAATTTTCTAGACGTGCATCGTATATCGTATCGTCGTAGCGCCGGATCTAGTGTAACGGGCGGGCGATGCAGGGGTTTCAGGGTACGCGAAGTGGGTACCCGCATCTCGTTCCTGAGTGCACAGCCTCCGTCTCGTAGGGCTATCCGCGTATTCGTCTCGGAGTGGATCACTACATGGGCCTCTTGCGCTTTTGGGTGCAGCTTGCGATGGTCGCAGTTGTATAAGGAGGAATGATGTCTGTGATGATGGATTTTACAAGCCACACATTCATTCCGTTCGTCTTCGTCCTGTCGCTTTTCAATACATACTTCCAGTTCTTCTACATTCGTTTACGACAACTGCCCGTGTGCTGCGGAACGGCGTGCTCCTTCTCTCCCTGCGTCAACCTTCTTAGGCACCTCCAGCCATACTTTATTCCTGAAGCATCACAATGGCAAACGAAACGTCAACAGACACAGAGGCATACGCTCTCTTTCCCTACGATCCCAGCAAGGTCGGCGCCATCCTCTTTGCTGTCCTCTTCGGCCTAAGCACAATCTACCACCTTTTCCAAATGATCCGAGGCCGCGCATGGTTCTATACAGCCTTTGTAATCGGATCAATAAGTACGTCTCTCCTTCTCTCGTCCTTTAACAGCCCACCCCGCTAACAATCTTCAACCAGTGATGACAATCGGCTACGCAGCCCGCTACCTCTCCGCCCAATCCCCCTCCGAACTGATGCCATACATCATGCAATCCCTCTTCATCATCCTCCCTCCCTCGCTCTACGCCGCAACAATCTACATGATCTACGGCCGCCTCGTCGTCTTCGTAAACGCCGAACACGCTTCCGTTATCCGACCTACATTGGTGACCAAGATCTTCGTCTGCGGCGATGTCGTTGCATTTCTCATGCAGTCTGGTGGTGGCGGCATGATGGCGCAGGCAGACATGGCGGATATGGGACAGAAGATAATGCTGCTGGGATTGTTTGTGCAGTTGGCGTTTTTCGGCTTCTTTGTCGTGGTTAGCGCCATATTCTATTTCAGGATGAGGAGTGCGCCTGAGAGGTATACGGTGCCGAAGTATGGGAAGTATGCGTGGCCGACTTTGGTAAGTTGCTTTTCCTTCTTCTCATCTCTTCTGTCGACGAACGGTATACTAATTTTACGGCAGTACAAACTCCTTGCCATCGCGGCTGTTGTCATCATCGCTCGCTGCATCTTCCGCGTCATCGAGTTTGGACAGGGTCATAGCGGGTATCTGGCTTCGCATGAGGTGTACATGTACGTTTTCGATACGCTGCCTATGTTCTTGGTGCAGGTCTTGTTCCATTTTGTACGCGCGGATGACGTGTTTGGAACGAATCACCGGGCGGTGAAGAAGTTGGATAGTGAGATTATCGGACTGTATGAGAGGGCGTGAAAGGAATTCTGCTGTCTCGTTATAGTTTAGATGATGTTACGGGCGTTGGTATCGCAGTTGGGTTTGGCGTGGCATGATTACGGCGTTTAGGTATTCTGCGACTATGACGACCTTGTGTATCTAGAGCTCGCATTGAATTTTTGATAGACATCAGTGCGTGCATCTCCAATCTGCTGTTGTGGTGTTTAGGGGAAGTCGCCGGGATGGAAAGTTTCGCTCGCCGAGTGGGCCGAGGTTCACAGATCAGGTTAGCACTAACCTGTTTCTAGCTTCATCGTATTTCGTTCTTCGTTTCTCGTTCGCGTTGCTGCCGTCCGCAAAGCCTCTCTACTACTTTTTCCTCGCCTATAATATCAATCCCTTGATGCAATTGGCCAATTCCAATGGCCCTGAAAAGAAAAGCGCACTCGAAATCGCGGACGGGCTGTGCCACGTGCAAACGCCGCCGGATCAAGGTACGAAGCACGTCGTACTACAACCTACGTTCTGACGCGCGATAGTGCGACGAAGCAAAACCGCGATGTTCGCATTGCGTGAGGCATGAGGTTGCCTGTGTATACCCAGAATACATTCCCGTGCGAGCCAAAAGTTCGATTGAACACGCGTCTTCTCGTGCTCAAACACCGGCAACTCCGAACGCATTCCAGCTAGCGTCCCCTCAGAACGACCCTTTCGCAGCGAGCACACCATGTTCGGAAACCCAGATCATCCCCTCATTCTCTCTAAAAGATATGTCCCTATTGCATCACTGGACAATGGCCACCAGTCTTTCCATACTACCCGGCGTGCCGGCAGTCACCCAGCTGTGGCAGGTGGTCTTCCCAGAAATAGCATACAAACATGCATATATGATGCACTGTCTCATCAGCCTCTCCGCTTTACATGTTGCGTATCTCAATCCTGACGACAGACGCGCAAATCTCCATATCGCAGCGCATCATCACACCGTCGCTCTCAGCGGATTTAGAGCAGATATCGACACGATTGGCCCGCACAACGCTGAAGCACTCTTTGCTACTTCAACTCTAATGTTCTTCTACGCTTTCTGTACCTTTTCCAAGCTTTCAGACGCCAACGCGGATAAACAGCAAGATAATGACAGTACCAAGGATAGCCTATCAATACGGACATCGCGTATTTTGGGTGCAGAATGGATACCTCTTGTTCGCGGTATTCAGGCTGTGATAGGCCCTATCTACGAACATCTCAAAGAGGGCCCTTTACGATCAACGCTCTATCTAAAGGACTGGGATGATGTAGATCCCGATATGCAGCCGGGACCGGATGATCAGCACGTGGTGCGCATCAAGCAAACGTGGGCTGACGATGGAAATAAGGCAATATACGACGAGACGCTGTATTTGTTGAGGAAGATGAGTGCCTGGGTCCTTCATTTCCGGAAAACCTGGGAAGATCAACAGGAGGAATGGGGGTATAACGGTAGTTGGTCTGCTGTAAGTTGCTGAACCTTGCTCTCCAGGTCTACTTGACACTTTTACTAACTCACGGCTTTTCTCGCTATTGAAACAGCCGTTCGTTTGGTTATCTTTAGTACCGAAAGAATACTTCAAGTTGCAGCAACAACGGCAGCCATTAGCTTTACTCATCTTTGCTTACTTTGGCGCACTGTTAGAACAGCTTCACACAGGTTGGTGGACGGCAGGTTGCGGCACGAGCATAGTAGGTGTAGTAGATGACTTTCTAGGATCCTACTGGGCCGAATGGATGGAATGGCCAAAACAAGTGGTCAATCAACAGCAACAGCGGCAAAGCTCCGAGAAGCAAGGCACCGACATCCACTAGATCGAGAGATGCGTTCTCAAGCCACGATACCCAACGCCTCGTAAACCGTTGCGATAAACTTCGACGTTCTCGGATTGCCCATACCACCCTTGCCATTCTCATTCGTCTGCCCCAACCCGGCTGCATCCATCTTGTTCATAACATATCCAAACGTCATCTTTCTATCCGCGTCAGCGATAACCCGGCTTCCGCCCCAACCACCCCAAGTCGCCGCCCGTCCCAGTGGCAGATCGGCCATTATGCTTCCTTCAGCTGGCAGCCCAAATCCCAGTCCAAGACGGACATTCATCGGAATAACGAGGTCCTTCTCCTTATGTTGCTGCGTCGAGAAAATTTGATCAAGAGTCTTGCCAGAGAGAAAAGAAGGGTTTTCCAAGGAGATGACGGACATGAGACGAACGAGAGCGCGCGCATTACTGTATCCGTTCGCCGCACCAACAACTGAACCCCTCCAGACTGGTTGGTTGGCCCATTCAGCGTCCATGCCGGGGTTTCTGCCCATAGATTTGAACATGAGGCTTTTTGTGTCAAGGGCCATGCCCTCCATATTCTCTTGGTGTTGTGGTGGGGGAATGATGTCGGCGACTCTGTGCCACTCCTTCTCTGGGACACCAAGTTGAAAGTCCGCCGCGAGTGGACGAGAGAGTTCCTCAGCGATGAACTCTTGCATCGGCTTCCCAGTTACACGACGGATCAACTCGCCGAGGAGATGGCCCATTGTGAGTCCGTGGTAGCCGCTCGCGGTACCGGGTTCCCACCACGGCGCCTGCTGCTCCAGCAACTTCGTACTCTTCTCCACATCGCACACATCCTCGATTGTGACGGCCTCCTCCCACCCACTCACTCCACTCGCATGCGAAAGAAAGTGGCGAACTTCCACGCCTTCCTTCCCATTCGCGGCGAATTCAGGCCAGTACTTGCACACCTTCTCGTTCGGATCCAGAAGACCCCGGTCGATGCACAGGAGAGTCGCCAGCGCGCAGATGGTCTTGCTAGACGACCAAATACATGTTATAGTGTCCTTCTCCCATGGTCGTGTTCGGGCTTCATCTGCGTAGCCGCCCCAGAGATCAACGACTTCTTTCCCGTTGAGATTGACGCAGATGGAGGCCCCGAGCTCTTCTCCCGAATCGAGGTAGGATTGGAAGACGGACTTGACTTTGGCGAAGCGAGGGTCGCATGTTCCTTGGACTTTGGCCATGGTGATGTGAGGGAGTCAGGAGTAGGCTTGGATGGTATATCGTGATGTGGCCGTGTCGTGGTGATGATAGTTGTGAAGACGAAGTATGAGTTTACTTGTAGATCAGATGCTCGAACTGTGAATGCTGGATTCTTGTAACCAGACGAGCAGTACTTGTACTTTCTACATTTCACAATGGCATCGTCTCCCAGCCTGACGGGGAAAAAACCACTCGGTCCGCCGTATAGACCGTATAGCCATCGGCTGCGGAACGTCCGTATTCCGAACTCGGAACGCGGACTAACAAGGACGACGAGATTAGACGTGGTATGAAAGCGCCCAAGTTACTGCGTTGCGCTACATCTAGGCGTAGTCTTTGAGTTGCCGCATCCTGCTGCCGCTGTAGTCGGACCACTCCTCGGCCGACGCCAGCTCCTTATTAGCGGCATTCCGTAGTTCCTTGTGCGGCGGCTTCGGTGGTACTCCACTACCAAGAGATACTCCGCATATCCACAAGCTGCGGAAGCGGAGTCGAAGTCGTCCCGCAATTGACATCAATTGGATGCATGGCTGCATATAGATAATCAAACTATGATTGAGCGCAAGTGAAAAGTGATCATCTAGGCACTGATGGTATGTATGTCATTTTCTGGCACGGGAACACCAGCTTCTTCAGGTTTCACACAAGCATCGTTTTATCACTCTAGATACGGAAAACCACTTTTCAATCCGGATAATACTACTACATCCCAAGTCCGTGAGCACGAGGAGGACCGCAGATCCCCATACGCCTCAACACCATCACTCCATGCCATCTCAACTCATCCCCGTCCCCTAGCCCTACTTGAGAAACTTACTGACAAGCCCCTTCCCACCCTTGATCAAATTCTTAACCTCCCTCTTGATATCATCCGTCGAGTTGCCGCCCTGATGTCCCGGCTGCATGAATCCCCCACCTGCACCGCCCTCCCCACCACAATGGCCCTGACCACCACAAGTACCACCAGGACAACCTTGGATGAAATGCTCAACCTCGCCGCAACATCTGCCACACTCACCCGAGCCCATAAACGGACCTCCTTGACCCCATCCCACGCGCATAATGCGGGCTTTACGACCTTCCCATCCAGTCTTCGCATCCGTGGCGTGGAAGCAGCCCCAGACCTCTGGGCCGCCGGGCCCGTTGACGAGAACGAAGTTGCCGTGTCCTGGACCATAAGGCGGAGAGTCATCGCGAGCGGCTTTGAGAAGGGGTTTGTTAGATTTAGCCCAGGAGTGCGGGTCAAGCGGGTGGCCACCGGTGTAGTACAGAATGTTCATTTTGTATTCGTGTGTCCAGCTTCCCGCGCAACTGTACACAAGACCCATCCAACGGCCGTCCGGCGAGCAGAGGAACTGCGGGCCCTCGTTTATGCCGCTGGTGCCTGAGAACTCGAATTGTAGGTCTGGCGTGCTGATGCGAATGGGGTGGCCTGTACATTCTGTCGGCGAGACCATTTCGATGATGAAGATTTCTTGACGCGACTCGTCAGCGTGCGTACCGAGGGGCCAGCCTGAGTAGACGAAGAGCATGGAGCCGCCTAGTGTGACGACTGTACCGTCGATTGCCCATTGCTCTTCGGGCAGACCGCCTAGTCGGCCGAAGAAATTCCATTTACTTGGCTCCAGAGGGTCTTCTTCTGAGGGTGGTCCTGCTAGCACAAACATGCGATGCGACTTGTTGCCATGCTTAGGGTCGTCGGCCGCGAAGTAGACATACCAGCGACCATGGATGGAATGCAGTTCAGGTGCCCACAGGTCGGCGGAGTAGGGCTGGTCTGGCGGAGGACGCCAGATTACGTTCTTCTTGCACTTCTTCTCAAAGTCGAAGAGTGAGTCCGCGGACCAGATCTCGATGTGGCCGCCGCAGGTAAAGGTCATGTAGTACGTGCCTTTGTCCCAGAGTACATACGGATCCGCACAGCTGCTGCTCGTGATGGTGAGGATCGTATCATGGTATTGAGGTCTTTGTGCAGGCCATGCTGGCTGCAGTTGTTGCGCCATGTTGTCGTGGCTCTTCCCTTTTGCTCCTGGCCCCAGACTTCAGCGACTAGTGGGTATCGTTCGAAAGGGCCACAGAGTCCGTGAGAGAAGTTGATGCGTTCTCGGATGGAGCAAAGGTGCCAGCTACTGTAGCAAATCTAGATCGTTGACTGCACTAGGTATTAGACGTGGCTGTGCCCATGTGATCTCTGCTCCAAGGCGCACGCGCGTAACAGCTGTATGATGACGTCATCGCGTACACTCACTTTCCCGGTCCAGCACTACACAGCCGGACTGCTTCACCTTAAGCAGGTGCGTATGGGGACGGACCGAAAGGCTGTGGAGGTGTGATGCGGAAAAGTTGGCAATTATTGCCGAGGGGTAAACAGGGTCCAATGTGGCAGTGAAGTGGGGGAAGGTGCAAGCCACAGGTCTGATTGCCACGTTTTTGCACGCACTATCAGTATGGAAGGGTGTTCAGCATTCTTGACTGTGATGTGATTATACTGTTACCTAAAGTTCTTCCTAGCCCGGCTACATTACTATACAACAGCCCGTCCATGATCATAGTACCTCATAACTCAGCCAAGATGGTCCG
>Ga0265797_10010298_pt1 | contig 11935 bp, 9 predicted proteins | sample P2T30metagenome_FD_192433 | JGI IMG/M metagenome (GOLD analysis project Ga0265797, IMG submission 192433) | Plant litter microbial communities from East Loma Ridge, Irvine, California - P2 T30 | ecosystem: Environmental > Terrestrial > Plant litter > Unclassified | place: USA: California... | reverse complement strand
TTAGTAGCTGCTAACTACCCTCCTCTTTGTATGCTCGTTAAAGTGCTTCAACCACTCCAGCCTAAGCTTATTTGTCGTCCAGCCGTTCTCAGAGACTGCAATGACCCAGTCCTGCGGCAGATTCTCCTCCTTGTACCGGGCAGAGAGGTGATGGCGGCCCTTGAAGACAATGAAGGGTGGGATAGCCCACTCTGTCGCGTTGACGCCCTAGATAACTGTAGTCCACTTTCAATTGCCCTGCTGCACCATCTTTGGCCGTCCTCGTCTCTCTAAAGCTGTAACAATGGCTCTAGTTAATATCTAGCCTATTATAAAGCTAACCTCGTTAAAGTTAAACGTATCCTTATCCTGGATACCGTACTTAGCTTTAACATTAGCTACTAGGCCAAACTAGCCCTGTATAACCTCAGGATCCTCGCAGAGGGCTCTTTTGTAGTTGTATTTGCGGTCAAACCTTACTTTAAGCTCAGGGCGGCGTTTAATGAACGTACTAGGCCAGTTTATGCCAACCTGGCCCATATTGCGCTTAGCGCGCAAGGAATTGGCTATATCAGCCACAGCCGCGAGCCTAGGTGGAAACCCTCGCGCGACAAGCTCAAGTATATGCTCTACAATTACCTCCTCTTTAAACTTGTCTAAATTCCTTGATTTAGGCCAGCGATCTGCTTTTGAGATTTGTCCGGCGCGTCGATCGCTTAGTTTTGTTTAAGAGACTTTATAGATAGCTGCAGCGCGTCGCTAAGGCAGTGTCGCGTCTTCTTTAAGAGCCTAAAGGGCAATCTGTATCTAACGTTTGTTAGAAGAGTCTATCTAGTGTTGTTGTAGAGGCATCACGTAGAAAGGTAGTTTTGGTGTGGGCTTGGCAAAAGTGACCGGCCAAGCTGTGTGACCGGCGAAGCCGTGAGGTACGTTAAAACTTTTATAAGTTAACAGTATCCAGCGCAGCAAAATTAAGTCCTAGCGAAGAATTAAGGAAAGAAGAGAAGTTAGGATCTAGTAACGGATCAACAAGTGACAAAAAGTCGAAGGAATTAGCCTGTAAATAGCTCAGATTAGCCGATGGTCCGGGTAGCGATGGTTCGGCAGCAAGAGGATCCGCACTAGAGGCAGCTCCTTCACCAGACTGCTCTTGCGCACGGTCTTGGACCGCAAGGATTGCAAGATCACGATGAGCGTAGGATCGCTCGCGCTTCTTTACCTCTAGCAGGGCAACCTCGCGAGAAGCTAGCTCGGCTTTCAGCCTCGCGACTGCTAGCTCCTCCTCTTCACGCGCTCGCTGAACCGACTTCCACTCTTCCTCAGAAACAAAGAGACTGCACTTAGCGCTAACTGAGATGCACCCAGCACAGCGACTAGTGGTCGTCTTCACGAAGCACCGAAGGCTCTTCTCCTCACAGCGCCGACAACGGAAGCTCATTTCCAAGCCCTCCTCCTCAACACGACTCGCGCGATTGCGACGTTGGACTGTTAACGTCTCTGGACGAGGACCGCGGGATTCCGAGACTTTAGGCATAGTTAGGATGGCATGGGGGGAGAGGAGCGTACGATTTGACGGACGTACCGAGGCTTTATACCGACGCCACCCCACGCAATGCAGCACGGGAAAACGATATTCCAGGGTATTGGGACGATAACCCTGAGGAGGGGGATAGTGTTACAAACAAGCACTCGCGATATCCCATGGACGAGGTGTGCGAGGTTGAAGGCCAACCGTCGCACAACACACAGGATGATGATCAGCGCGGGGCGCTAAGGATCACGTGACTGGCATCGCTCGATGTCACGGCCAAGCCTGATGCCCAACATCAGAACCAAGCATGACATCTCGCGATGTAAGGAAAGGGGCTAATGCCACAGGGCAAGGCAACAGGTATATAGGGAGGATGGTTTCCTACTCTACGCTCGTTGTAGTCAACTCTCATAAGTTCATCTCTTACCCAGATTGGTACTTATTTATTCATCGTTAGATTGAATTGGATTGTCATTCCTGAATACCACCTTCCTCTTGAATCGCCAGACAACCTCCGCACCCCGGCCCGCCTAGTGAATGGACCACCGCGTAACATCTAAGTCTTGGTTCTGCTAGATATTCCAGACTCTATCAATCATGGTGTGATGGAAGAAGAACGTTTGGGTATCTCGTTAGCAAATTTGGACCGTCCCGAAAGCGGTCAAGGCACTCACAGGATCCGCCGGCGAGTTAAAGAAGTCTGACCCGGCATCTCCGCCGATCGTGTAATGTCCAGCAGTATGGACTCCATTGTCCAATAAAAGCATTGGCAAAATCTCCTTGCATCCTGTTCTGGAAGTCGAGAATGTTGTCATTGCCGGTAATGAGCGCCATGATCTCCTCGTCTCGCGAGCCATACGCGGCTTCTTTGCTCACATCGCGGCCGAGACATTTGGGGTTGTAGCCTAGGCCATCAGCTTGCGGATTCGGCGGCACGCCTGTGAAAGTGGTTTGAATGGGACCTAGACTCATAGTCCAACTGTATGATCATTAGCACCAAAATACACTCATCATAAAGATGTGCTGACTTTGCGAGAGGACCGGTTATGCAACCGCCACCACTCCCGGGTGCGAGCTTAATGGGGCAGCCCAGCGGCTGATCGTTGGGAATACATGTATAGTTCCTTCCAGGAACGTATTTTCCACCGCTCCCGGTGCTGGTCGCGCTTCCGTCGAAAAGGGGTGAATTGGCAGGGTCCTCGCTCAAACCTCTCTTTCGACCACTACTCGGGACAGCGCAAAATACAGCGATGGCAAAGTCGTCTACAACGAGGCATTCGAGTGGCATGGGTCACCACCGACAAGATGAGCGGTCCGACAAAGGAAATATTCAGGATGGGTACGACGCCAATTCGACCAGTTCTGGCAATGTATCGTCCGTAGGCTTCGATAGTGAAGGAGACAGAGTCTGGCGCATTGAGCACATGGAAACGAGAAACACGACATTGGAAAGCAGTGGATAACATCGAAGGCTACGTTCGCGACAGAAGACATCAACGCGAATTAAAGGACTTTGAAAGGGTCCTAAGATGCGTATTGTGATTGAGTCAAAAATCCAATCTTCGTCCTCAGCACGTGTTATTTACGGTGTAGCGAGAACGGTCATGTACCATTATCTTGGATCAGTAATTGAACACAACCCAAACACCATGCACCTACAGCCAGATTTGCAACAATTGCCATTCACCTCCTAGGAGACTACACTCATACTTCTTTCTCTTCCACTAAACATTCCCTAAGAGAATGTCACTCCGAAGTGCACTGAAATCCAGAATCGGTCGCTTGAAAGACGGTTGCGTACATCGCCCGCCTGTGTAGCTTCAACGGCGGTCCTCGATTTGAACTGAGTGTCGCGACTTTGTGGATGCGTTTGGTGAGGTGTCGTACGCCCGCATCTGAGCAGCGAGGACTTGTCGGTCAACCCTTCGCTCTATGATGCTCGTAAGACGATCCAGGCCGTTGCGAAGAGAGCCACCGGTATTTTGAGCTTTGGGCCCCATGCTAGCTGGGTAGCTTTGCTGTTGAGCCTTGGCGGGAAACGAAGGAGGCAATGTGGCCATTCTATTCGTTGCTGGTAGAGCTTTGGAGATGTTCGAAAACTGAAAGGAAGTAGAAGTAGCCATTGAAGTTCGGAGGTAGTGTTTGTTTTTGTTTGATCCGTAGTGGGATGAGTGCGATGCATCAAGGTGGGACAATTCTTACTTTATAGAAATGTTCTTAATGAACATGCTCACGATCTGCATTCATCTTATTTGGCAGCTCGGATGATAATCGCATATCTTGTAGTGTTCCGGCAGCATCATAGTCTGACAGTCGTTCAGAAGTGGCTGTGGGTATACGCGTATCGAGACACTGCCTAGGTAGTGCGATCGGCCCTCCGGATTTCAGTATTTGCGGGGACGATGTCCGAATGGACCAGCAAGAACGCAGCGTTCAAAAAGAATCAGAAGGGATATGCGACCACGGGTACGTGTCCAACAGTACTACGCGTCTGCATAGCCGACTTTCAGGTCGGATTTGCCGGAGGAACAGACGTCGCAGAACAGTGTCAGTTTTGGCATGCGTTGCGGCCAAGCGCAAGTAGGCTGTGCTCTCTCACGTCCCTGTCGCTGATGCGCCGCTTCGTGGCTAGATGCGAGCGAACCAATCAGACATGGAAACGGCTAGTTGCGACAAACATGCAATTGAGCTTGGGAGCGAGTTCGAAATACTTCGTACATCGTGAGCGCATGCCTAAGCCTCGAAGAGGAACCAGATCGACACTCTCACCATGCAACCCAAGAAGGTCGCTTTCAAAAGTGAAGGCCAACGAGGATCTCGTATCTCTTCGTACTGAGGCCATGGCCCGGACATTTGAAGAAGGTCTTGGACGAGGAAAGCGATGGAGGTGTTTCTGGCGTGCGACACAATCGATTTCGTGGGTGGCGCTAACTTGACTAGCGTGTCGGGCTATCGTCAACATCCTTTCAAATATTCCGTCCACTCGGGACTTCTAGACATACATCGATCATCATGCCTAATTTCAGCAGGAATGACTTTCCTCCTCTGCCCAGCAAACAGATGCCTCGTCTCAGTCAGGCCAGTGGCAAGAACGATGCTGATGTGCAAGATTTGCGAACCGCAGATGCTCCCGCCACCATCAACGATCTTCCAGATGAGCTTCTGCTAGGCGCCCTGCATTTCCTACCTGGTATCGATCTGGATGACTTCCAATTATTGACGTTAGTGAGCCTCTCGAGAACCAATCGTCGCTTTCATCGTTTAGTTGCAGAGAGGCTATATCCTACATTTGACAGTCATTTCTGCGAGCCATACCTGTTTCTGCGAACGGTTGTCTCCAATAGCTATCTGGCGGGACTCATTCGGCATGCGAATCTTACTTATGGAAACCATGCACATCAAGAACGCAAGCGATATATCGCATCTGCACAGGATAAGAAGATTATCAAAGACGGATTGAGAGTACTCAATCTGCCTGATTGGAAGGCATGGGCTACCGAATGCAACGAAAACGCCGAGCTGGACACACTCTACACAGCGATACTCATGCACACTCCCAACGTCTCCTCGGTCAAGATATTTGACGGGCCTATAGGCAGTCATCGTATCTCGAAGCCCCCAAAGTGGCCTGATGTGATGAAGAAAGGAAGCCGCGGTGTTTCTTTCGGAAGCATGCATCGATTCCAGCATCTACAAAGCCTCCATGTGAAGGTCGACGCTATCTCGTTGGCTCAACTCGCAAGTAGCTTCCGCATGCCGCAACTTCGAGAACTTCGCCTACTGGACTTCACGTTTTACGATGCCGACCTTCCCGACGAACAGACCGTGCGTAACCTGATTCCACGGCGTTGCAACAACCTAAAGACGTTCCATCTGGGCTACGGTTTCGTGCAGCCTTGTACTCTCCAGATCCTGCTGGCCTCATCGAAATGCCTTGAAGTGTTTGAATATGACCTGGAGTTCGACATGTTGGACTTTAAGATAGTGGAAGAATACGAATTAGGCAGTGGAGCCGTCCCTTCGGACTCGATCATCTCCGCTCTGCAATGCCAGAAAAACACCATAGTGAGCTTGACGTTCAAATGTGACACGATCGCAGAGCCGCGCTTTCGTGGAGCCTTTACACTGTATGAAGGCTTCAAGCATTTCCCCAAACTTAAAAACCTCTTTTGCCCGCTCGGAACTATCGTCAACACGCACGAATCGAGTTTGCAACCACTGGCAGACAAGATACCACCGTACATCACCGCACTTCATTTTGTTATTCGCCAATACAGCGACGGTGAAGACAAGATGAGCATGCCTGCTTTGGAGCAAATGGTCGATGCCTACGCCATGGGCCCACCTTCTTGTCTCAAGGAACTCAAAATCACGATCGACTCTCCAGGGCCCTGGTTCAAATACGGTTGGTCGCGGATAGTTCAGCCATTATCGCAGACTGGGGTTGCTGTAGTGATCGAGGAACCTGTCGACAAGGAATTCGGTGAGCCCCTGGACGACCAAGGTAATGAACCTCTATACACGGCCTCACTCTCGTCGGAAGATTCAGATGAGGTCAGCTTGTATAGCGATTAGGAGGACATCAACCAAACCTGCTTGAAACAGCAGAACTGATGTGGATACATGCCCGAAAAAATGTGCGAGATTGGGGAGCATGGTCGATGGCGAAATGAGACGCATAGTGCTTTCACGCTAAAGAGGTTCCTGGATTGCTTCGGCTTGAGTCTAGGCACGGATCGTTGATCCTGTGTTGCCACCGCACGGCTTGGATTACGACGTGCGGGTCACACATCTCACTACCCTGTGGATCTTGGTTCTCTGTGTCACCACCACTCAGCTTATTTCGATTCCTACGTGTTGCATTATGCGAAGTCGAGGGAACAATGTCATGAATTTTTGGTCGTTAATGGAGATCAGCGGTAAACGAATGTGAGACTCCCGCAAATGCAAATCAGTCTAACTCCCGGCAGGCTATGCAAAACATACAGTCTCAAACGAAATCTCATATGTACCCATGAAGGATCGTATAATCGGCCAACCAAACTTAGTCTAAAGCCCACCAACTCCTCCAGCTCCAACACCAGCACCGCCTACGCCCGATGTGGTACTGGTCTTGTCTGCCTTGCGTCGCATACTCTTACTACGATGAGTATAGTAATTCGAAGGCTCCTTCATTTCCTCCTTGTCGGACCTGTTCTGCGAAGGCTGCAGCTTTCCATTCGCAGGTGAAAGTTTGCTTGCTTTGGAACCCATGTTGTGTTTGTGATGTGTGGATTCGTTCTCAGCGGCGACGGAGCGTGTAAAGCGCGAGACTACGGGCGCGTGATTGCCGCTGTCGATGGCAGCGTCCGGTACGATGGAGATTTGGGACTCCTGATCTGTGAGGGCGATCGACGTGGAGAAGATGCGATTGGATGTTTCGAAGGGAGGAACGCCAGTTGTGCTCTCTTAGAAGGGGAAATAGCGTGGTGCAGAGACAGACACAGGGCGTCCGTTTGACAGGATAATCACTCTACGCTACAGTCAGTTTACGGCTTATTCCTATAGGTAACACAGAAGAAACAGCGCCACACGTGTGGATTACGCAGTGCAATTGTCGCGTGCCACGCAGCAGTAAATCAACTTACGGAGGAGCAGCTGGGATGGGGTCAGGGGGCTCTGGATCGTCGTTTGCAACTGTAGGACAGTCTCTGTATGCACGAGTATTGTGGTGTGAGCAAGAGGGGGTAATTTTGCTACGAGTTATTAGTTAATGCTCAGGCACTCAGGGTATTCAAAGCAGGGATGGAGAAATGGCACGTACACAGCCAGTGACGGATGTGACTGATCTTCTCCAGGGTCTTGGTGGGGCGCAGTTCGCGCGTTACTCTCTTTGGCTAAGATTATGATTCTAGAAAGAGGTTAGTCTGACATACGATCGTGGCGCACGCTTCGAGTTTCGAATGTGGATTGTATCGTAAAAGATGGTAGAACTCACGGCGGAGCTGCGGGTGGTTCCGGGTCCGGATCTGGCTGAAAATTCACGTTGTCATCTGTCGAGGGACTTCCATCGCGATCCAGTTCATTCCGTCGACAATGGCTCATTTCGATGTAGCGGGCGGAAAGAGAAGAGAACATGCAATCTAGTTCTTGAGGAGAAAGCACCAAGAGCCGTTGTTTCCAGCGACGCGAAATTCGAGCAAGGCTTGAGTCGATGAAAGTAGCCAGGATTGTGGTTGCAAAAGACGGCCGTTCTGTGCTTCTTTGTGGCAAGCAAATTGAGTTGATCTCAAAGTGCTGGATACTTTTTAGTTAGGCGAGTTCAGATGTTGATATGGTATTGTCGTTCCTTCATCTTCACAGGTCTGGTGCGCCTTCTTTATATCATTCAAATCCATCCCACCACGTTCGATCAAAGTAGTTGGAACTATGCACTACCTGCACGAGCTTCGTCTCATCACTAGCTCCACGATACCACCCATCTTCCGATGGATGGCGTTGTGACTCCGGAGCCATCCTAAGAGACGTGCCCAGAACACGGAGCGGCTATGTTTGGGTCATCGTAGCCCGAGAAGAACGCACGTGAAGGAACGTGATTGACCAGATAGCTTTTAGTAAGGAGACTGCCTGATGAGGCTCAGACCAAGCTGCTCATAGATGTTGCGAGATTCCCCGATATGGACACGATCCGTAAGCATGGGAAGGCTTGCTAAAGCTCACGAGGCTCGCTATTGTCCCAGCATGGAGAGATTGGTGTAGGAAAGATAGACGAGATGGGGACTGGATCCGGTGTGGCCAAAATTCGACAGTGGCTGGTGGTTCTTCGATCTTACTGGCCTGAAACCACGAGTCCGTGTTGGATGCCTTACAGGGCTGATGAAGAAGAGCCTCTTCCTCGCTTGCCACCCTGGCGGTGTTAGATTGCTCAAGGCCACCCAAGTATCCTTGAAAGAATTGTGCAAGGAAGAGGGATGGAGTGTGCGGTTACTGGTGGAGATAAGCACATCATCGCCCTTTCTGCACTAACCCCTCTCGCTTACGCCTGAACCCCTGTCAACCTCGCGCTTTCCGTCTACACCTACCTCACCGTCACAACTACAGCATTGGCAGCGGAGCTCTACCGACCTTGGGTGCTTACATTGCGAGGTCCATTTCAGGCACTATCGCCGTCCCGACTGTATCATTTTACCATAAGCCGACCGCTGCTCGCGATGACCCTTGATGTGTTGATACGTCTCGGCAGCCCCTTGGCCCTCATCGCTTCGTTGATATCTTGTATGGCCCCTATCTCCGGAGTGGCTATTCTTCTTACCTCAGCAACTAAGACATGCAATGGCCGTTGATCCAGGATACTGGCACTGCAACCAACCTGGTTCTCGGGACTCGTCGGGTCACATGGGCGTTAGAGCAACGGACTATCTTGAGTGGTTGCGTTACAACAACATTCTCCTGCCTAGCACGTGTTATGATGTCGCAGTGTAGCTCTCCGGAGGACCGCCACTATGAAATTATAAAGATCATTTTCAGGCCTTCAGACATCTGCCCGCCTCACACCAGACACAACCGCGAGTTCTACCGTTAGCGTGTGATGCAAATAGCAACATCTTGAAAACGGACGAGTAGATGGCGTGCATAATTTGTACTGGAGCTACTACCAGTCGCGTGAGCTTTCAACTCTTTTGCCATTAACAATTGGTACGTGACCAATAAGTCAGTCAAAAGCTGCAAGAAGACATGGGGCTGCTTCGATTCAGCAGTACATACTCATGCTCTGGTTGTTGGGATGGCAATTCTTCTGCGCTCGCCATCAAAGTCCAGCTTCTCGTCACAATCACGGGCTGTGTACACTTATTCATCACCGTTTGTTCTCAATGGGTGCACTATTGGAAACAAGTCGTCATGGAGACATCTATCATGACCTAGCTAGAGATCAGGCAACCATTTTGACAGATCAAAAGAGCCGTTACTACGGCCTGGAAAGAAGTAGTCTGTCAGGCCTCCAATACCAATGCGGGAAGCATGGCGAGCCTCAACGCCGCCAACGGCTAATAAACGCCAGAGCGTCCTAATCATCCAAAATGGGGCTAAGGCAGCTAAACCTCTCGTTTCGTGTCATCCTACGGCAACCTCAAGCACTGACTTTCGGATCAAGTGCCCGCTCCCTATATTTACTCGGCACTGAAACATTGAGTATGTATATTAGAGCCTGATTCAATCTCCTATTCAAGATTAGCTGGGGCTCTATGTGAGGCAAGACGTATTCCTGACTCACGCTAAATTTGTAAATTGACTTCAGTCTACACCTTACCGCGATGATGAGCTCCGTCTAGCGGTTGGCTATGAGCTGCATTTCTCAAGGCTTTCTTATATATTCGAGTAGCGACAGTTCTCCTGGAATTCTAATTAATCGCCGATGACATTACAGGATACGACTGGCTGGCAAGTTCTAACACTGTCACAAGCTATTTACTCGATGAACGTATCATTTGCTAAGCTTCGAAATCACTACACACACCTGGTTCATGGCCAAAGTCTTGGATAGCGCCTCTTTTCGCTTCCTTGACCATCCAACATAGCCTGAAGCTAAGATTCTTGGTCGGTGGGATAAAGTACCTACTCTGCCCAGCCTTTTACAGTTGAGCTCCACCACAGTTCCTCCTAGAATATGATTCGAGATTACCGGAGAAGAGCTATTGTCAAAGACCGCTTTCTTGACTGGCGAATTCACTGCACACATGGAATGTAAGAGCTGCCTATTGCTATGTATATCGACAACGTGATGACTTGTCGCGGTCTACATACAGCTTGCTCGGTCCGATAGTACTCGGGCCTATGTGAACAGAGTTTCACCATAACCTTGCTGACTTCCGGACATTCCGGTAGATATATCAACACGTAGACTCACTTCCATTCAACTTCAGTGTTCCTTTCAATTCTGCTGCCCAATCGCCTGTTTCGCGAAACGTGACATGACTAGACTTATTTTAAACGGTATAGGCATTGCAACCAGAATCCAGCGTGCCGTGGCTAATAAAGTGGCGGTTATTTTGCATCAAAAGGTAGGGCCGCCATGCTGAAAAATTGGCACCGAGGAGGGAGACAATGATGATGGAGGGCCGAGGCAGTGAACCTTATGTCTATAATGATTGTAGCAAATGGCTAAAATCAGGAACAAGTGTAGTTGCTTGGCTATAATGACATGTGCGAACGTGTGTCAACAGATTGTTGAATATTGCTAAGAGGAGCAGATCTTTCATTCTTCCGGTGTTACACTTGTGCTACTCAACACGCATTCCTTCGTTGCGTCGTGATACCGCAGGTCAAAACGTGTTTGCGGTCAATGTGAGAAATGCCGGCCTTTTGTCTTTCAAGCGGCTTACTGCTCTCTTTGAGGCTGACGAATGTCAATTAATTTCTTCAACTCGACACGATTGTCACGACTCATCTGACCTGTTTCGAAACCCGCTTGTAGGCGCTTGAAAGTGCCAGAAATTCCCGCGTTACTGGATCCTCGTGTCCATCCTCGCACATTATTCTGCACGTCGGACTTTGTGGTATCCGTATGCTCTCGTTGGCGGCCGACCCACAGCTTATGTGTGAAGACTACTTGTGTCGCGGCGGCATCGAAAGTCTTGCGCACGGTTCTGAGGTCGGATTCCCAAAAATCACAGAAATAAAACAATAAACCCCTTCAAGACGGAATTTCGCTTGGATGTTGCGCAAAGTCTGCCAGAGCTCCTGGGTCTGTTCTGGAGCTTTCGACACGAGTCAGTGTAACAACGCCCCGGATTACGAGTACGATAGTTCCTAAACAGTTCGTGATCTTGTATGGCGTTCATGTATGACACTTGAGTCGCGATTACTAGCAACGGCCCTTATGTTGTACGTAAGGCCTTGGAAGTTTCAGTACGACACAGCACACTTGGGCAGCGACAAGGCGAGACATTGTGACATAGTAATATCGCGAAACACTCGTGATCACCGCATTTAGGGTTATGTAATGTAGCGTGGAAGACTGGCGTGATGGGCGCCGTTTTGCTACACAATGTTCGACGGGCATCTTGATCTTTCATTCGACTCTTGAAGTAGTACAGGAGTCGTACATCAACTATGCTCAAATCAATCGCCTTCTGCAAATTATTTAGCATTGCGTGCAACGAGAAATCCGGAATGTGAAGCCGACGGTCCTCTTGGAACTAGCTTTGCGCAGCTTGGTCCTCGACGTTCTATTTTCAGCACGGCGCTCCATCCGCACGTGGAAAGCTCGCAAATGCCCCACGGGGGCGGAAATGCTGCCTTTGTCTGGTAAGATTTATCAAGCTAGGAGGCCTATTATGTTGGATTCGTAAGCAAGCTTTGAGACCGCTTTGAGACCTCAAGTAAGTGGAGTAGATGAACATAGCGTCACTTCGGGCTTCCTTGTGGTTGTCTCGAAGCGTGGCTGTG
>Ga0265797_10010297_pt1 | contig 11936 bp, 6 predicted proteins | sample P2T30metagenome_FD_192433 | JGI IMG/M metagenome (GOLD analysis project Ga0265797, IMG submission 192433) | Plant litter microbial communities from East Loma Ridge, Irvine, California - P2 T30 | ecosystem: Environmental > Terrestrial > Plant litter > Unclassified | place: USA: California... | reverse complement strand
GAACAGCTGGAGAAGATGTAAGAACGAGTGCGACGTCAAGTTCCAAGCTGCTGGAGGAAAGAAGAAGGTGTGAACACAGAAGCGTCTCGCGACACCGTGCGTCTCCCCACGCGGTGATGGACGTTACGCTGAGCTAGGCCGTAACGTGCATCCATGCGATGAGAAACACACGCTGTCGCGAAACGTGACAAGAATACGCAGGGAAGGACGTGATCTACGCTACAGGTATGCGAGATTCGTGGTCGTACTTGTAACTACGTAAGGTGTTTCGCCATGGCCGGTGTTCCTCGTCGGGGGGACTCACGTTAATCGTTCTTCTAAAATGGCGATCCGACTCCTCCAGCAACTGTCTTATGGCTTCAAAGAGTCACTAGCTCCAGTATATGTGTTCAGCATAGTTCAAAATCCGCCGTATGTCGTACGACATCCGATGTTGCCGTTTGGTGCGTTTGAACGAGCTGACTTAATTGAGAAATGGAACTGAATGAACAGAGTGGTCACCGCCGATATCATGTCATTCAGGCCTCGAAAACTTACCGAATGCTCGAATTCGTCTTATAAGCTTGTCTTGATAAACAGACGAAACTTTCCTGGAATTTCTGATATTTACACTTTCTATAAGCATTTCCATTTAGTTGTGTACCGATGGAGTCTCCGCGAGCAAAAGCAAGGGCAATTGAGGTAGCAACACTATTGTTTGATCTTTCACGAAGCGACATGACGCCTTGCATCACCACAAAAATGCAATTAGCACATTACGCACGCGAAGTGCAAGGCTTGGTAGAGCGGAATGCCTTTAGCTACATCTCGGATCGTCTCTTTTGGCTGTTGAAAGGGCTATCACAAGGTCATGAATTATCAAGACTTCGATTAAACTCGTCCTAACGTGTTAACAGATACCAGCAATTGGTCGGACGATGCCGTCTGTATGAACGCACCCCCTACACCGCTCTGCACAATTGTGGAAGAATGTTCGCCAAGTTGCAGTGGATGCGATAGTCCCAAGTGGAGGTCGTCCAGCATGAAGGAGATCGCGGAAGAGTTGGATGGAGTAGTCCGTAGTTTTTGAAGCTACGTGCTACTCAGCACCAAGTTATATCGATCGCCCTATGGGCACTAACTAACGCAATCAGATAGCATGTGGCGGTCACGGATACAATATAAGCATCATTGGTACAGAGCTTTGCAGAATCGTCTTGACTGTACAAACACATCCCAATTATCAGTATCGCCCGTGTTGGTCGGCCGGAGAATGTAAGCAAGATATCCTATTGGCTCGGTTGTGTTTTCGAAAGAGTGTAGAGATCAAGTCGATTCTGCAAAGCTCTGTACTATACAATATAGAGTCATGCTTTGCTTCCAGCGGACGAGACAGGGTCCGACCTGGCTTTCGGCCGAGTTGAACTCGAGGGAGTCTAGCCGAGATTGTAGATCGTCACCACGGCTTGCGCGATTTCGATTCCGGGGGACGTCGAGTTTACTCAGCCGCCATTGGGCGCAAATTGCGTTCACACAGGAGCTCCTTACTCCTCACAGCAGGTAGCGAGCCAAGACAGCCGTTGCGCAACTCGTTCAGCACAGTGAAGGTGACCTGCTCCAGATGACGTTCTTCCCGCCAAAGCTATAGTTGGTTGCAATACTGTACAGTGACCAGCGATTTCAGTGTGTCCTTGCATACTTGTACATCGATTGTGGACAAAATATATATCTTCTTTCCACGCATATGTATTGCATCTTTGCGCAGCCACACTAGACCAGATCAAGGAGATTCTGCGCTGTTGCCGTCGCCTATTGGCCCAAGTCCCACAAATTTCAGCGCAAGCGTGTGCTCAAAGACGATATATATGCAGGAATGAAACCATGTATGTGATTTATTATTTCAATATATGAGTGCGACAAAGGACACTGAAATCGCCAGTCACTGTATTATGGCCGTACTTAATAACCTACTTAATAAAGGTGATATTATTGTTCGTAAGTCGAAGCCGGCTCTAGCACCACCATCCCGCAGCTAACTGTACGACACCCTACGTAGTGTTTTATCCGTACTCGAAATGGGCATGGTGAGCCGTATGGATGATAAAATAATTTGCGAGACCGAAGTCTCTAATTTCAAGCCTTTGTTTTGCTAATCTACCCCTACATTTTGCCCGCTATATACGAATGTATTGATACCTGCCTTAGGACACTAGATTCGTAATTGACTGTACTAACGTATAAGATAAGAGTGTTGAAGAACCTATTCTGCTGACGTGATCGACCTGACTAAACCACTTACTCTACGTAACTGACTTCCGTATACATAAATCAGCTGTCCCCTTCAAGGAGGATATTCGGAGAGTAGTGTGTCGACTTATCCATAATGGTCTCAGACAATGAACGCAGTCAAAATAAATATGAGCCTGAAGCATACAGAGAAGCTTTGGATCAACTATTACAACGGCAACTACTTACTTATGCTAAAATAGTCAACGTCAAATACATAAAGGGTGAGAGTGTATCCACTATCCAAGAACACATCTACAACGAGTATAATACCCTCTGTCGAAAGGACCGAAAAATCATGCGGGATTTGCTAGATGGAGAACTAGAGAGACAAGAAGGAAAAACAAGGAAGAATCCGAAAAAGAAAAGGGAAAATACAACCAGACAGAGCAGAGCACGAACAACCCACATCTCGAGTTCTATCAGGGAGGTGGATAGGGAAATCAAAGACCTCGCGGAAAAATTCACGAGACAAGTCCTGATAAAAATCCAGCCGCTTCTTTAGTACAAGCAGAATGATACCTCTTAATGAGATCGATAGGCGAAGTCCAGTAGAAAACTCAAATCTGATCTGCTATACTCTATGGCGATTGTATGTATGTAAGCCTACGTAATAAGTGAGCGAAAAGTACATTTCCATGGAGTATCGTAATTGCAAACTCCTTGCAGATAATTTACTTAGATCGCACGAGTCCGACAGAATGAATACAGTAAATACTGCTATATCACTAGCGATCGATAAATAGTCAGTAGTATACGATAAAACGTTGACACTGATGTTTGTAGCGTCGAAGATTAACCAGCTTCCTTACTGTTAGAGCAATTGAGACGAAAATTGTAACTGAATATGGTAACCTAGGATAATGACCCGTCTTAAGTCTGTTCCCTGCGGCAAGCGCCACGATCTTTGTGGACTGATCAGCTGATACCAGCTGATATAACGTTCCTTATCTTCAGATTCCTTATATCTGAAAAACTCTAAAATCTATATATCCGCGGAACAAAATTATGAATCGTCTCTGATCAATATGGTAGAACTAGGATAAGCTGCGGCTACGATTCTTTAACCTACACATTCTAAACTCCTAAATTACTTCTGCCGCTTTGATAACCTGGAACGCAAGTGCAAGCGCTATAGGCTTCGGAGGAATCCGAAAGATCGTATCAGGCTCAGCTAGCGAAGCATTCGATCCCTGCGCTCCTTTTGACCTTCTAGATCTCGATCCACGTTTCCCCTCCTGAAAGATAAGAGCATTGAACGTATGTTCTATCACTTCGTATTCATAAAAGCCTATTGTTGCCTTCAGAGTTGAACACACTTTTACTTCACACGATTTATCAAAAATCGCCGATCTCGTTTGTTCTTCGAAATATTCGTCCAATTCAAGACGCATTACTTGCCCATCAAGGTTCCAAGTAATCCGCATTGTAGGTTCTGCCGGAGAGTGAATGATCCTATGGAGGCAAATGCAAAGGAATGAAGCTGACGGATTTACTGATAGCCCGATCGATGAATCTGCTGTCAACAGGCAAGTCCGGTCAGGCAAGAATGTACCGTACTCTGACGCTATAGTGGAGGCATGCTGCGCGATTAGCACTAGGTTCACCCAATGATAACTAGAGAAAATTGGCAAGAGATCTTTAAACTCCATGCCAGCATACCCGTCGGCTACTATGACTTCTTCCACGCCGTTGCGTACACGGACGTTGGTTTGGACACTCAATACAACGCAAATGACATCCCCTGGTCTCAGCGACGCTTGGAATGTCTTCCACCTCAACGTGATATCTCTTTCATTGAACCACATAGTAGAATTGTATCGCTCGAGCTTGGCTCCGAACATTAATTTAGAACTGAGCCGCATCTTTCTTGGACATCTAGGACCCTCTATAAGGAGATACCTCTGATTCTTCAGCCATACAGACTCTCGAAGCGGTTCTTTAGTCAAAGTTTCCAGGGTTTGTGACCTGCATCGTTCGATCTCTAGACCGAGTATAAACGCTTTCGTACTCCTCCTAGAGAGTGGGTCGTCGAACAGTGCTTCGGTATTGCCATCCAATACGTTATCGTGAACATGCTGTAGGGATGCAGTATGGTGGGGCCAGCTGGCCTTCATAGGTTCTAAAGTGTCGTGGAAGTGGTGCGGCCTGTAGCCGTCCTTTGCTAGAGCCTTCGGATAGTCGTGTACTAGTGCATCGATCGATACTTCCACCACTCTAGCATGCCTATAAGGTATCCTCCGCATACCTACAAACCAGAGTCTCTCATCTGCTTCAATTTCATTGCCATGCAGGATGGAACAAAAGACAGCGTCTGAAATCTGGATAGTTGGGTGGAAGAATGCCCCTATGAACTCACTACTCGCCTCTAGGAAGCCCAATCCAGTTGTTGTGAAGACGACAGACCCTGATGGAAGGGAAGCTGGATAGTGACTCTGTATCGTTCTTGGCTTCAAGAGGGATATCACGACTGAAGGATAAAGGCTGTCCTCGAGTTGGCTATACAAGAATCCGAACTTGTCGTCTCCCTTCGAGTCTTCTTTCGTCTCCTCCTTGGATGTATGATATAGTATTATAATGCAAGGTTTGTCTCCGTCCTTCAGATTCTCGAAGAAGTTACGGCAACGTTGAGGGATATTATCCACCCGCTCGTCAATGATTATCATGGAAGACTCATTCTGCTCTCTGATTATATCAAAGAGCATCTCCAAAGACTTGATGCCCGCACGATTGGCATCAGAACTCTCCGCAATTAACAGAAATGGTCCACATCGACGCTGTAGGAGCTTAACGTCTTGTCGTTCTAAGTCAGTGGGGTTTACGGCCGCAGGCTCAAGACGGACGGCAGTATGTTCTCTTGTGCTCACATATCTGGAGAACACGCATAGTCGATGTTCGTAGACTTTTAGATTCGCGGGAGAATCGTCACGAGGGGGCCCAGGCAGGCGAGGATTGGGTCGAGATTGGCTGCTTGGATCGATAGTGTCTTCTGATGTCCGTCTACAGTCATGAGGAACTTTGTATGCCAGATCATTCATATAGCGTATTTCCTGGTAAGGAAGTGTCTTGTTCCTACGTGGTATAGGGTTATGAAACAAGACTTTGTCTGAAGACTTATCGAATTTTTCTCGACGTCGTTTAGCATCTTGAGATTCGGTTTTACCCGCGTTTTCTTTTTGGTCGTCTGATTTCCTTCCGGAATTGTTCAGAGCCATAGAATCGTACACGTCGGGGCGAGTGCAAGTACTTGATATAGGGTCTCTTGGAGAACTCATTACTGCGTCTTTCTCACCTGAATTGAAGATGTCTGTCTTTGGAGTCTCCGTTGTTGACGCATGTGCTGGATGATTGATCTCCACCGTCGGTTCGTCGATGTCCATAGCATCATCACTATCATCGCCGGCGCAGGTGTGCATCGGAGCGTTATCTGCAGGATCCATCTCTACATCATCGTCCAAAGACGGCGCTTGCGGTTTTGATGTAATTTCTGGAGATCTCGACTTTTGTTGCCGCTCGAATGGAGGATTCTCACTACGCCTAGACTCGGTATTCTGTACATTTTTTTCGATATCTTCTCGACTGTGACGTTTGACCTTTACTGAATTTTTCCCCTGCACTTTTCTTTCGAAGTCTTTGCGTTTTATCTCATCCCATGCAATGTCTCTGGACCTACATATGTCTTCCCATCTTTTCTGTTCGGCTTCCTGTAAACTTTTCATAAAACGCGGTTTTTTCGACGTTTTAAAAGTATTGTTGATTAAATCAAAACTCTGATTCAATTCTCCCATAATAACATTGATGTTTTTTTGAACTTCATCGTTATCAAAACCGATGTTTCTATCAGGATGTAGTTTCATCGCCAGGTTCATGAATTTGCGCCTTACTTGGGCCTCTGTGTCATCTGGGGTGGCTCCTAATCTACCATCTATGATTGAGGTCAGACGAAGCCAATTGTTCTCAATTAAGCGCTGATAACTTACAGGCTATCGATATGGCCTCATCCTCTTTCGACTCAAATGTCCACATTGGAGGTAATCTTTGCGCCGCGAGTAGCGTAGTACGAGTATAGTTTGAGGAAGTCAGTTTCTAGCACTGCTGTGGTAGACGACGAGATGTCAGATTGGCTACTAAGTACCGCCTATGGGTGATATTGTAAGCACTTACTTATGTGACTAGGTAGCGTTATCATTGAATCGAATCTAAGATACCAATGGTACTTATATAAGCACTATCACCCCCCTTAACACCCTATGTAACAACGGCGTAGCGCAATGGACACTGAATTGTACTTTACGTACTGAATCATTGATTTGCTTCTACGTTTGACGGTAAACCAAGAAGAAATTCTACAACACCTAGGATAGCACGGAAACATGGTATCTCTAGATATAGCTTTGGATTGCCTTTCTATTACAGGGACTTTGTATCCCAGGTTTATAATCACTTAGAGTAGATGACATCTCTTTTTGGGCGTTCAGATCGTCTCAAATCTAAATCAGGAGGTGTACTAGGGCCCCGTTGAACTTTGGGGATTTTCCTTTTCGCCCCTGCCCGCTGGGAGGAACCTGTTCCTGGGAATGAATTTTCTATTCGTTCAGAGAAAAAAGCCTCTTCTTGGCTAGTGGTAGTATCCTTTGGGGACTGGCACGTCTCACCATCCGACGCTAGAGCAACTGATGGTCCAAGATCTGGATAATGTGCTTCCGATGTAGGATGTCTTCCATCTCCGGGTCCAGATCTATGGGGTTTCCCACGACCATTGTGCGCTTCTGAACGGGATCGGTCTTGTACTATAGGAGATGAAACTTTCGGTTTATGAAACTTATCTTTCACTGTTTTGAGGAAGCCGTCTCTCATATTTGGAGAATCTGGAGATGGGTAATTGTCATACCGAAATGCATGGGCATTATCTGCGCCATGACCACCAACTTCGTTTTGATGGGCATTATTTGCGCCATGACCACCGTTCTTGTCTCTATGGGTTTCATCACCGTTATTCGAACCCTTCTCAATCAAACCTTCAATAAACCATATGAATTCTAAGCTGCCTTGGAGCTCTTGCTTTATACGCTTTTTCGTTAGGTGATATTGTTCCATGACCCGGTTTTTTTCGATCTGCAATGGTTCAGTTAGAGCATCGACTGTTTTGCTTTCATTATAACCCGGCAAACCGTGATACTTGAAATATTCTACGATCAGAAGTGTTAGTTTCTCAGCCAACACTTTTTCTGAGTCCATGGTGTGTAGATAGAGCCTTCGATTGCTAGATAAGCTACTATGTCTCGTGTAAGAACGATCTTCGTGTCGACTATATAGTTTTCGGGGTGACATCATGTCAGCGTTCTTTGTCAGTGCATTTTTCATGAGCCTGATGGTCGCTTATTATGTGATCGATATGCGTACATACACGATGGAGCAAGAATGGGCACCTAAGGCAATGCACGAACTGGGACATGACATAGGAATCTTGGGAACCGGCTTCCTCGAGCTAACGCGTATCCAAGAAGTAAGTTGCAGCAGTAGAAGCTCTGTGCATCGACGGCAGGGTAGGCATATTGTGATCTCGTGCGTCTCGAGGATGCCCTGAAGCTGGGTAAAATTCACACATTGAATGACACAAATCTGCCGAATTTGCGTGCTACAGCAACGTACGAAAGTGGTGTCTTGAATGAGAAGACTTCGTTTTGATGACCAACACCCAGATCCCGCCCGCTACATAAGGACGTCCCTTCAATCAATAACTATCTCAAGACACCAGATTCATAGTTAAGCTAATTCTGTTCGGGGGCTAGGCCGGGATGCTTGTCTTGCTGTGATGTGCATCCTTCATTATAGAGGTGTACATCAACATACAACGTTTGCCTTGGCACTAGGATAGAAGACTGTCGGTAGGCTATCCTCTATCAATACATCAATAACGCCTCCAGCTCCAACGGTTTGCTTCTTGCACGTGAACATCTCAATTGCAAGTGAACCAGGATCGTACTGGGATCGAACGGAGGTAGAGACGTTGCTGCCGCGCGATCCCCGATTGGAGAGTATCACCAGCAAGTCCGCCCTCTTGATGACGATCGTGTGCGGGTCAGTGACTAATACCTCGGGACGGGCAGAAACAAAAGTCGCGTTCTCAGCTATAGCAGTCCTGCGAATCTTATTCAAGCGAGCAATATGTCTGTAAAGCTCGTGACTTTGATCGTACTTGGATCCCCACAGCGCTTCACGGTTATACGGGTCGTTGCCATCTCCAGATCCCCGATAATGTTGCTCTTGGCCTTGGTAGATTATGGGTATACCGCCAGTGAGTACCGTGAAGGTAATAACGTTCTTCGCAAGAATCATGTTGTCACTCTTACTTGGGAAGCGGGGATTGTCGTGATTTTCACTAAAAGCCCCAACGAGCGACATATCCCTGCAACTCACCTGCATCTCGTCAATGATATGTGCAAGTTTGGAGATATCACCAAAAGGACTTTCGAATGCGCGTAGAAGCGGGAAGTAGCTGGTAATACATGAATTAGCGTGCTCGGGATACGATGTGGTACGGGTGCTTACGTTGGATAGTCCAAAACGCCGTGAATGGAGTCCTGGTAATCACAAACAGCCCCCGGGCTACCGTCAAAGATCTCTCCCAGCGTATACGTGTTGTTGGCCGCTGTGTTGAATCCTTTCCAAAAGCTTTTCTCGACATGACGGACGGTGTCTAGCCTGAGACCGTCGATTGAGTATGTGGATACAAGGTGTGATATCCATTCGCTATAACCTCTTCTCACTCGTTGATCAGTCGTCTTGAGGTCCGGCAAGGGAACTTTCTTATCACCTGCCCAGCACTCCGTTACCTGCGTCTTTGTGGATGTCAGCTTCACCTCTGGTATATGTCACGAGCAAGAATCATCTTCTCACTATAGAACTTACGATATTGCTAAAGTTTCCATAAGCCATCTCGCAGTATGGCATGTTGTAGTCGGATTCTTTATTGAACGGTTTGAATGCTGAGAAATCGATTGCATCTACAGATCCCCCCCAACCATTGTGGTTTACCACGACATCGACCATGAGAAACTAGTGGAATATATTTTAAATTCAAAGTCCGTCTTCAAACATTACACGGATCCAACTTACCATTCCGCGCGAGTGCAGAGCTTGCGCAAGCTGTTTCAAATCGTCCGATGTCCCAAAATGGGTGTTCAGCGAATAAAGATCTTGTTGCCAGTATCCGTGATAGGCTTCACCGTAAGCCGTGGCGCCCTCGATATTCTGTGTGATAGGGGAAATCCATATAGCGTCGAAGCCCATGTCCTGTATATAGTCAAGTCGCTGAGTGATGCCTCGCCAACTTCCACCACAATACTTGCCTGCTTCCACGTCGCATTTGGCAACCAGGCTACCATCTGAGCGCGCGAATCTGTCCGTCATGATTTGGTATATACTTCGATGACGCCATTCGACTGGACTTGCAGCAAACACGGTGCAACAAAAAAGAATTGAGGCTATTCGTGCTCTAGATGTAATAGACATGACTATAGAAACGAGCTTCGCAAGCTGCAATTGAATCGATCTGGCTCGTAGACAAGGGAGAGATGGCTTGACTTTGAGCGTACAAGACATAGACATCGTACGGCGCAACCGTTTGCGTAGCGTCTCCTGTAGCGAAAGCAATCCGTCCGCCTTTTCGGCCGAGCTTTTCTTAGTAACCTAGGCACTTCATCTTCGGTCTTACGTACTACTGTAGTTACAGTCAGACTGTATCCAAATATAGTACCCTCCACCTTTAGGCCTTTTTAGATCCTTCTTTCTTAACCCTAACCCTACATCTTTCCCGAGCGCGGCACCTAATAACCACAAATACGTAGCAAGAATGCTTCTTAACCTGCATCCCCGCATTGCGAAATTCCCTACTAAGCGAAGGCGTCACTCGTTTGAGCCACGCAGGATACCATGTATGCACCTAGACGACGATCAAGCTATGGCGCAACGTTCAACGTCGTCCACTCGTGCTTCCCATGACGATCGTAACAGCTCATACTTATTCCAGATCACTTACACCTGTTTGTGACTCGAGACGTTCTCGAAGCACTTCTCGGCTTTTCTGCTTCGTCTCACCCTAGCATCTTTCGCATTGAGTTTGATGACCTAAATATAAGATAAGATGAGAATCCATCTTCTATCCAGTCATCTGCATGTTGAGCAGAGCATTAGATGTCTTGATGCACAAGGTTGCAGGGGTGTTTGATCGATGCATAATGGATTCGATGGAATTCGGGGGCGCTGCTTAGATTGCTACTATGCTCGATAAGCGGCAACGCCTGACAGAACATCAGGTCGTGCAAGGTATTTTGGCAGTCCAGGTCTCGGCGGTGGCCCGAGACTAAGCACTAGCGTCGTCCCGCATGCAGGGTCTCGCTGCTAAACATAGCGCAGGTACAGGACACGTGAGCGCAGGGCGGCCCCCGATCGGCGTGGAGGGGCGACTCATCGATTTGGTGGAGCCTCCCTCTTCCTCGTCACTAGAAGCACGCTGACAGAACCGGAGCTGAACACCAGGTGAGCGAATAATATGGACGAACATTCAAGTGGCAGTGATGACCTCTTTTTGATCTGGATGGAACTCAAGCCTCTTCTCCGAAGCTCCCAGCTTCGACCAAGTGGCATCGTGAACACGGCCGGCCGACACGAGAACAGAGTGCCGCCGGCCGCCAGCTGCTGACACCACCAGAGGAGAAGTCCCTAGTAGGATAGACCTCTTTGGAAGAAGAGATGGATGCACCCTGGTTGGTTAAGGGTCTCGAGTGACCTTGGCATCTTGTTGGAGCAATGATCAAGAACGATTAGCCTGGATTGGAAGAGGATGCTAGTGGCTTCGTGTTGTTTTTGCGGGAAAAGCGTTCGAGCTCGGCCGAGTTATGACTCAGATCTACTCGCGACCAATGCGAAATGACCCGCGGCATCGCCTTTGCAGTATCTAAGTCAGTTCATACAGTGCAGTACAGCGCTTTGCAGAATCGGCTTGACAGTATGAACTCTTTACGATTGTCAGTACCGCTTGTGTTGGTCGGCCGGAGAATGTAGTCATGATGTCCTATTGGCTAGGCTGTATTTTCGAAAGAGTGCAGAGATGAAGCCGATTCTGCAAAACCCTGTACTGTGAAGCGGCTCTGCTGCCGTTCGGCCTGAACACGTTCGTGTTCGGCACTTGCACTTCGTTGGTCAACTTTCTCGCGAGCTTGACATTGACGCAGGCTGCTGCTGTGCGCAAAGTCATCGTTGAATCGGTCACGGCCGGCGGCCTCGGCTCCGAAACGTCCGCTTACGACACCCTGGATGTCCAAGTTCTGACGCTCTCTTCAGAATTGTAGAAAACGACGGCGGAAATCACGATCACGTGTACCATACTACTACTGAGTGGGCCACGTCCTCGGTGAACTCAACAGTCAGACTTGTCATTGCTTTTCTCCCTCACGCGCAGGCGTGCCCCAAGCGACCGCTGATACCAATGGCTTTTTGCGCGGCGTGGCGCGAAGGCTCATGAAGAGGATGAGTCGTCTTGATAAATAAGTCATGTTGGTAGGCTTGGAGTCTTAGTGCTCATTCCAACGTGCATCACACGTTGTGATATCAAGAACAATATGATCGATCGATCGATCGAGGTGAATTTCGTGGATGATTTGTGACAA
>Ga0265797_10010295_pt1 | contig 11936 bp, 8 predicted proteins | sample P2T30metagenome_FD_192433 | JGI IMG/M metagenome (GOLD analysis project Ga0265797, IMG submission 192433) | Plant litter microbial communities from East Loma Ridge, Irvine, California - P2 T30 | ecosystem: Environmental > Terrestrial > Plant litter > Unclassified | place: USA: California... | reverse complement strand
ACGTGCCTTCGAATCCTCTCTCGAATCAGCGTTGATTGCGACCCAAACTCCAGGGTATTGCTTGGGGTTTTAGACACCCAGGGCGCGACATCGGTAGTAGGTGGTGTAGGCGTACGCAGGCGGATATCAAGCTTCGATATCACCGCCTCTGCGTCAAGTGGGACCAAGCCAGCACCTCGAAAGGCTCCCTGGATATTGCTTTTGGTAATTGAGTCCTTAAAAGCACCTATAAAGCAGGGCAGGAACTCAAGTTTAGTGATATGGTTGATCTTGTTGCGCATCAGGTTCTCGGCTTGGCGCCCGTACGCCTTCTTTAGCGGCGAGAAACAACCCACGTCAAGAGGCTGCAGGAGGTGCGACGAGTGAGGAGGCATGCAGAGAGTGATAATCTTGTTCTCCTTGCAGTACTGCTGGAATTCGAGCGAGTTATGGCTCTCGTGGCCATCAATAACGAGCAGACGATAGCTCCCTACAGTCCTCCTCTTTGTGTGCGCATCAAAGTGCTTCAACCACTCAAGACCAAGCGCATTTGTTGTCCAGCCATTCTCAGAGACTGCGATAACCCAATCGTGGGGTAGATTATCCTCCTTGTACCAGGCAGAGAGGTGGTTCTTGCCTTGGAAGATAATAAAGGGTGGGATTGCCCACCCCATCGCGTTGACGCCCTGGATCACAGTGTTCCACTCCCGATTGCCCTGCTGAACGCTCTTTGGCCGTCCTCGGCGCTCAGAGCCTGTAACGACTGCGCCTGTTGATATCATGCCTATCAGAAAGCCAGCCTCGTCAAAATTGTGGATGTCTTCATCTAGGATGCCGTACTTCGCCTTCGTGTTCTCCACCAGCCTAAACCAGTCCCAAATAACCTGAGGATCCTCGCACAGAGCTCTTTTGTAGTCTTACTTGCGATTAAACTTAACTTTAAGCTCAGGTTGGCGCTTAACGAACGTACTAGGCCAATTTATGCCAACTTGGCCCATATGACGCTCAGCGCGCAAAGAATTGGCCATATTAGCCACAGCAGCGAGCTGGGGGGGAAATCCTCGCGCGTCAAGGTCAAGTATATGCTGAACAATTACTGTCTCTTCGCTCTGTGTAAGGTTCCTTGAGTTAGGTGTAGTATCGCGTCGAGAAGGCATTCCTGCACGTCTGTTGCTAACACTGCTTCGGGTGACTTTGTAGATCGTTGCAGCGCGTCGCTAAGAGAGAGTCGCGTCTTGTTTAAGAGCTTGAAGCGCAAGCTGTATTTGAGCTTCTTTTCAAGTTGATTCTAGTAGGTTGTGTTGAGGCATCGCGTTGGTGAGTGGTGTTTGGTGGGGGCTTGGCGCAGGTGGCCAACTCGCCCGTGGGGTACGTTAGTCGTTTTTTCAATCATTGTGATTGTTCTTCCAAGTGAAGACAGCGTAGGGAACCTGCGCAATGACTATGCTACAGAAATTTTGTACATGCAGTAAATTACACACTACCATTCGTTACCTGCACAGCACCATTCTGCTGTCCACCCTCAAGCGGCTCTCCCCAGATCTGTTTCACCAATTGCTTCTTGTTGATCTTCCCCATGGCGTTCCGCGGTATTGTCTCTACCAGCTTCATCTCCTGCGGTATCTTGTAGTTCGCCAGGATGTCCTTGAGTGCTCTCCTCATGTCAAGCGCAGACCATGCCTTGCCTCCTCGTCCGGCAGTTTTGCCTTGTTCAGAAAGTACCACAACAGCAGCGACCTTTTGCCCCCACGCTTCTGATGGAAGTCCGACGACTGCGACTTCCTCGATCTGCTGCAAAGCGAGCATCTCGCGCTCGATCTCCAGCGCGGATACCTTTTCGCCGCCGGTCTTGATGATGTCCGCGGACATGCGGCCGTGTATGAAGTACATTGGTCCTTTGGCCCATGGCTGCTCGCTCTTTCCAGCGCCTTCAACGTGCCGCCGCACAGCAACGTCGCCTGTCTTGAACCACTTGCCCTGACTGTCCGCATCTTCGACGAACTCCTTTGATGTTGCTTCGGGGTTCTTCCAGTACTCGCGGAAGATGGTGGGTCCCCGCAGTTGAATCTCGCCTGCCCGTTCGCGATTCGTGGATGAGTCGAACTCGTCGCCCTCCTTGATGATCTCGTTTGTATCTGTGTCTACAAGCCGAACTTGGACAGATGGTAACGGCCAGCCAACTGAGCCGTCGACGCGATCTGTATAAGACAGGCCACATGATAATGCCATGCCGATCTCAGTCATACCGTAGCGCTCCAAAAGTACATTGCCTCCGCTCAGCTCTGTCCACGATGACTTAAGCGGTGTGGGTAGGGCTGCCGAGCCCGAGATGTTGAGGCGCATATTCGATGGGTCTATGGCTGTTTTGGTGGCGACTTGGAGCTCAGGTGACAACTTAGCATGAGCTGGGATCAGACGTGTGTATATTGTTGGGACAACTGTGAGAAAGGTGATTTGTTTCTTCGCAGGGTCGGCGTTCGCAAGGAAAGGAGCAGCCAACCGCTCCCAGACTGCGGTCGCATTGAAGGGGAACTGGAACTCGATGGTGCTGCCCGCGAACAATGGTGTCAGGAGTGCGTTCACTGTGCCGTGAATGTGGTGCAAAGGCAAGACGTGCAGTAGCACATCCTCCTTGCTGTACTTCCATGCTTCCAGCAATGAGCGCGACTGTGCCGTCAGCACATCTTGAGGGAGCAACACGCCTTTCGGCCGATTCGTTGTTCCAGATGTGTATAGCATCATGCCGCCCTGTTCGCTCGTCGGCTCTTCCAGCGTAACATAGTCGTCTGTCTTGCCCATCATAATCTTCTCTTGTTTGTAATTGATCGGCTGGGTCTCCATGCCTTCTTTCAGAATATCGTCTGCCTGGTTCTGGAATTTCTCAGACGAGAGAAGCATCAAAGACTCGCTTTGGTCGATGATGTATCGTAGCTCATGGGCAGGAAAGGCGGGCGACAGCGGGACGGCGACAGCGTGTGCTGCAAGGATAGACAGCAATGTCACTACATACTAGTCAATTGTCGTTCTTTTGGGGATGGAAGTGTTGGGACACAGAGGAACGCGCACCTACATAGTCGTACCCATTTTCCACCAAGAAGGAGATTCTCTGTCCTTCGGCGCCTTTGCCTTTGGTGTTTCGCTGTAGTTTGTCCTTTGCCGCAGCAATATCGTTCACGAGCTCCCCATACGTAAACGTGCGACCTGATATCGAATGTACAACAGCTATGCTTTGTGCATCGTGGCCCTTGATCGCTTCAAATATGGGCAAGCGGGGCAACGTGGATGCCATTCTAGCGGTCGTGTACGGTGCGTTCACGAGGAAGCGGTAGCAATTGCAAATGTCGCGTGACGATGAGCCTCTTTGCTTCAAAAAAGTTCTAGAGAAGACTTTGTGCGCCCACATAACGGTAAAGTGCCCAGGATCAGCACGAATGATCAGGATGCTGGCCTCGGGTTACGGCAATTGATTCCAAGGCGAGTGCCGACGCGTCGCCGTACATAACTCTGCTGGACGGTATTTGTCAAGACATCAATGAGCTGCGCCTCGTATGTATAGAGTCAATCGATGGTTTGATTGCAACCGACGTGGTTTTCTGATGTTGATTGCGGTCTGATAACCTTTCGCAACGGTGACGGCATGTACGCAGCAGTTCAAAATATGTCTTGGCGCTCGCGTCCGCTTGCGTTTCAATCGCCGATCAGCACCGGCTTCACATCACAGCATTTGGGCCATTCGCATCCGTCGCCTAGCTTATTCACACATTGTGTCGCGAATGCTCAGAAATATCGGAGCAATCGCTGGAAGGCGGTACATGTCAGCAATGTCTCAGTCCGCGACGCCGATGGAAGATGCGCTGCGGGCAAAGGGAAGCCCACGACCTCGGATTTGGCTCGGTAGAGCAGACGTCTGGATGTGAGTACTAATAGCCATGCAGATAACGGAGTCTTTGAAGCCTTCCACGCTGCAGATTCATAACGACTCATACAAGCACGCACATCACCAAGCCATGCAAGGAGTAACAAGCAGAGAGGTAGGAGATACACCGTACAACTACGAGTCCCTGGCTGACCATCTATAGACGCACTTCCGGTACGCGGCTGAATTAAATGTGAAGGCTGAGGACCTTCGTTTACTGACGAGCATAGTCTGGTCATCACATCATCTGGCTTCAATGGCAAAACACAATTGGCACGGCACCGCCTAGTCAACACGCTCATGAAGGACGAGCTTGCGCAAGAAGGTGGCATCCACGCTCTACAGCTCACGACAAGGACGCCAGAAGAGGATGAAGCTAGGAAGAAGAAAGAAGCGACAGTTGGTGCATAAAATGCAACCAAAGACATCAGATACCCCTCCTCTGCTATGAACGAATGTGCCAACAGTCTGTCTGAGTCTTCTTCCCACATCTCGCCGTGCCTACACATGCCATCATCCTCGGTCAGCGCTCAGCACCACCCCAAGCAGATCTAGCTGTCCCTGCCATCACACGGCGTACCGCTGTCTCTGCAGCTCTTCCTGAAACCAATGTCATCGCATCCACCTTGCTTGTTGCACCAAAAGACCCACTCCCACTTGTCGCCTGTGTATGAGGTGACCTGGTCGCAGGAACCACAGTACAAGCCGGGGTTGCTGACTTTCTTACAAGTGCATGCTGCTCTCTTGACCACTTCCGGGCCTGCCGACATGTGAGCCGCTGAGATAGAAAGGGGTCATTGGCACGATGCTACGTACCAGCTTCGCGGAGAGAGATGTCCTTGAGAGACCTGTCCTTGAGAGAACGAGCGGTGACCTCGTTGGCGGGAGCTGGGCCTGCGATGGCGGATGAAGCGAGCACAAGAAGGGCTGGGAGGAGGGTGGAGAAGTGCATGATGATGTTTGCGTTGGTTTGCTGAGGTTTGGTGTTTCGAGTGTGTAGTGACGCTTTGTTGGTACTGATGCTCAATCGCGTTCGCCAGCGTCTGCTTTATACTTGACTTTCACTTCCTTTCTCGCTTTCCTCGCAATGCGTTCCATCCCTCGCTCTACCGGTAGACCGGTCAGTTCTCTCGTTGTGGTCTTGCTAAGCGCTATTGCAGATGTTCCCAAACTTGTTCATATTAATACGAGCTGTACCACAGTAAGGCCACTGGAGCCTGGCGCATGTAAGCGCTTCTCGACGAGGCTGTACCCCGCACGTACGACCTACCTTGAGTACCTACTCCTACCCCATGGTAGTATCGTGCGTCTGCACATGCAGTGCTGTACGGGATGGTCGCGTACTTCGCATTGCTCTGCTATTTGGGTAGTCGCAGCATTGCAATTGAGGAAAGTCGAGCTTCTAGATCGCACGTTTGAACCAGGGAACCCGACCTAGATCGAACCGACTGAGTATTTTGCGAGTAAAGCGAACAGGGGGATGACATGCGCACTGCACCATTTAGGGAGACATGGGAGCGGAAAATACTACGCAGAACCGCTTGCTATTTGATGTTTTTCTCCTCTCGAGTGAGTTTCTCAGGGATGACAAAGACGCTTTTGAAAATTCCACAACACGTAAGTCGTCATAGCAGTAACTTCGACCTCCGAGAAAAGCATGTGTATGTGTGACAAAGCAGTATGAGCCGGCCGAAGATCCAGATCATCGAAGCTGGGGGCTGCAAGTGGTAGAACAGCTCCACGTCGTACGGCAGTCTAGTCTCGCGCCGCTCCTCATCCACAGAAAAGCCCAATCCGTCGCTGATTCTTCAAGATTGTTTGGTGAATAAGTGCATATGGTGTGGAGTGCTTGCCTAGGCTCATACACGCCTAGGGCACTGAGACATGTAGTCGGGCGGTAGATGTGAATGGATTGAGGCACTGCACAACACCATCCGGCTCGTCTACAATCCCATTTTTGCTACGTACCGTGACTGTGTTTATGACGCCAAGTCAGACTTCCACGCGAGATCACGACGCATGGGCCAATGGACTTGTCCCGTGCCGCTTCCGCGTCGGGAAGACGCGACCCGCTGCGATCAACCGCCACTTGCCCTTCGTCGGAGACTTTCCAACACACTTGGTTGGTGGTCCTGAGTTGATCATGCTAGATTTGGGCATCACTGAACCGACCTTGGGAGGCGCGAAAGGAGTTGTGGTACATGTGGATGCTCTTGTTGGTCGCTCAAAAGGCTTGATTCAAATGTCGATCCAACCCTGCCCTCCCAAATTCGGTATGCGTCTGTTATTCACGGCCATCCACGAAATTGAACGGTATGATGGTGCTGCGTCGAGCATAGCGTGCAGCTTGCGCATAAAAAGACTGCCTTGGTACGTCGCAGCTTGCTGCATTCTTATTGTTGCAAAACGTCCTGTACTCGTTCTTTCCTCTGTCTTTCATTTGTTGCCAGGGTCGCCTTATTTGGCGTACTCCTCATGTATCGCGTCCCGCGCCTTTCCTTATTAATGCAGTGGTGCTGACGACGTACAGAACATATCAGAACCAAACACAATGTCTGAGAGAAACCTGGTCGACCCTTGACATAGCTTGTCAACCCGTAGTACGCCGAGACATGCGGGTGGTGGTACAGCCTTGGTAGAAAGTTAAGTCACTTGTGGCGTGGCGTGATGTGTGGTAGCTTACACATTACAATTAATTTACTTATCATTTGTAGGCCGTGTCGACATTATCCCCTCTACATTCATCGTGGAATGCGGCTATCGCGCGAGCCCAGGGATCGCTCTTCGTCTGTGATATAGAACGTCCTCGAAACCATGATCCCCGTCCCCGTTGGGTCTTCGTCAGCGCTACTCCTCGAGTCCTTCGTCTTCAGGCTCCTCTCGCTCTCATTATCGCTTTGGCCACTCTGGCTCTTCTTCGCAAGCTTATTCGAGTCTTTTGCTGACGACTGAGCACGACCCGGGAACCACTTTGACGGATTCGGATACTCGATTGGTCGTAGTCCAGCTTCGGTATCGGAAGAGTGTCTCGTCTCTACGACAGTTGACAGCTTGTAGTGATCGGGTCGTAGACTATCTGAAGTCTGTGTTTTGCCTGGGATCGGTCCACTGGCCAGAGGTCCAGATTTCCCACCATAAGACGGGCCCGACGGCCGTCCTGCCCGCGTTGAGAGACCGAGTTTGGACATCGCAAGGAAGAGAAGTGGGCGCAAAGTAGCAAGGCTTCCTGCAGTGATCGCTAGGCCCTGCTCGATTGTAGACCAAATAGCAATATCCGTGGTAGCCCAGAGGAAGTCGGGCGAGTTGAAATGCTTAACATAGGGAAGACGAGCAATGACTGCCGCACTTGCGCTAGGTGATCGATCAGCCATCGTATCTCGATATGGGTCTTACTACTTACACGCATCCCATCAAGATGAGTGGTACTAATGCCACCTTAGCCCGTCGTTTGAGCTGGAGGTGCCATACGAGAAAACCAGGAATAATGGAGAATGTGAAGTCGGAGATGATGCTGAAGACGCTGTAGGTGTATGCGAGGCCAACGATAAGATCGTTGCTAACACATGTTCCAGAGGGATTCCTTCGTGCCCAGAAGTAATAGACTGGGTTGCATTGGAAAATGATCACGAAGAAAAAGGTGCATCCAGCGACAACCGAAACCAGCATCGCACCATAGAGAATCCACGTGTGGATGCGTCTGATGCTTATCCTAAGGAGAAGGACTCCGATTGACATCTTGGCGAATATCATGGACCAGCTGTAGAGATGTCAGTTTAGCATCAGCGACACACTGTAGCATATCCAGACACGCATGTCACAAAGGCTGACGTACCTGTAGAAGATGTAGCAGAACCACCAGCAGTGCCTCGCTTTTTCTATGTTGTCGTCTGATAGATCATCATGATGCCGGCCTGTGCCAAAACGAATTCCGATATTCGAAGAGATTATGTAGAGGAGAAAGAATATCTGTCACAGATTAGCGCACATGAATTTTGGTTGGATATCATTCATACCAAGGCTACGCCCATCAAACAATCGTCAACACCAAATCCTTTGACCATCTTCACTCGAACGAAGCACCTGAGCGAATATGCCAGGAAGGCTATGGAAATAATTGCATTGTTCACTCCAAGCAGCTCAGGACCCCGATCCGGAATCGCCATGTTGCTGTCAGCTGCGCGCAATGGGTGACAAGAACGGGAAACCCCAAGGTCAGACCCTCCTTGAGGGTTTTCGTGCTTTTAACATCCTTACTTCGGTAGTCGCGTGTGGACCCTAACAGCGGCTGATGAGCCTATTGCCACGTGAAGTGGGTCTGGTGCCTGATCTTTTTCCATTGGCCTGCAGGGCCCATGGTTCCGTTTCAGCATGAATGCCATGTCCTCCTAACCTGACATGGATGGACTCCGTCGATTCGCACAGCGGCGCACGCATGAACTGGAAAACAACCTCGGAGCTACGGCTGATGTGTCGCGCAGGGACCCAAACAGCGGACACCAGATATGTCGCTGGAGGTGTCACTACGAGTAGAGTTGACGCAGCTGGTGACCACCAGGGCATTCCACCAACGTTTCGCAGATGACAACATTTTTTGTTCGTTACCGCTCGGCCAGACGCATGTGCGATGCTGAAATGCAGCCGTTCTCGCCTTGCATGATACAGTAACACAGATCCACTCGTCAGCTTCTCCTTACAACTAAGAACCCGTTATCGACATGGACCGCAAATGGATACCCCGAAAAGTTTCCCGGCCCCACGTGTGAGCTAACTCTACTAGGACAAGATCTTGACATCTGGACCTCTATCAAGCTAGACTACCTTCGCGACTCACGAACATTGCAGGCATGCTAGGAATTCACCCTTCAGAAACTGGGCGACCACCGGGACTTCGACAAGGCACAATAAGTCCACGGACATGCAGATAAACTTAGCTCCCTGGAAGCAGGACGTAAGAGCGGATTTGAGCCTCTGACCCCTCAGCGCCCTCGTTGTTTTGACGTTCTGACGCGACGGTTCGTTTGGCCCGCGGCCGCTTACGCACCCCTAAGCGAACGTCACATTCTGGACCTGCAGTGATCTTCGCGAGCGTACCGGTTGCTGCGGGCGCTGACGATCTTACAAAGACGTTCGGCGCCATGAAGCCGTTTCAGCTCTCAGAAGTTCAGGACGACAGTGAGAAGGAGACGACTCCGAAGCATTACTTCCAACTACATAAGCCACTCCGCGCCTACAGTCTCAGGAGCCAGGATCATGCTGGTCGCAATGCTTCTTCCATCGGAGTTCCTAGGTGGTAATACACGGCAGTTAGTAGGCATGATGATTGTGGGGACACGGAGCGGTATGAATGCCAGCTTTGGCAGCTAACCTAGCACCTGCTCTTGCGGGTACACAACCTGAATTGGGGACCACTCCTCAAAGGAAAAGCGAATCGCCATCACATCGTTGTCTGGAGGTATGAAAGATGTCGCGCGGTCAATGTGGCAGAACCAAGTTCTGAAGCGCGACACACGGTCATCGCACGATATGAACATCTCGCCCGCGGCCTGCGGAGACAGGAGCTCACCGGGTGGATTCCATTTCCAGCCTCGTGGCGTGCGTAGGTGTAGCTTTCGAGTAATGGTCACAGCAGTGCGGCATTGGTCGAACTCTATGCTGTGGGGTTGGTAGACTGGTCAACCTACAGGTTACCGACGTTTGGCGTAATGCAATCCGAATGCTTGGATAGACCGCAAGTGACTCTGCTCTCACCTGGGTACGTATGTGAAACGTAAGTTGCATGCATGAGATCATTGATGGCGCTCACGACTTGGAGGCTGTACTGTGGTACGAAACAGTGCGGCCTTCCAGTCAGCACTAGCTAGATCACTAACCTTAGTGGAGCACCAAAAACATGCAACTAGGGTTGCGGAGACAGTCGTGGTGAACATGCCGAGACCCAGAGCGGCTGTTGTTGACTCGTAGTCCACTACGTAAACTCCGTCTTATAGTTCACAATGCTGCTTTCTGTAATTTTGCAAAATAGGTATACACTTCGTCAATACAGCGAATGGAGTCTGAAGGGATGGTCTGGCTGCGTACAATCATTGCGCTTTTTTCATGACCAGAATTGGGATCATAGATTAGATCCTGTTCGTCTAGCTCATGTTATCATGGGTGCAGGGCCAACTCACAGTAACTCATATGAGTGCTGATGCTTTCAGGTCCTCCTATGACCAAGGGTCAGGTCGTTCGACATCCATGGCACAGCGCGGCTCCTTGATGAATATGTCGAGATGCTTGAGTGACAACCTTATAGATGTTTCGTCGCCGACGCCGCTTGGCTCGGAGTTCTGTGCGCTATGGAAATAGCTAAGACCATGTGAACGTTGTAGGGACCTGGCGCGTTTGATGCTAGAGTTGGGTCGGTGAATGGAAGGCGTTAGTCAATGCTATCACCATATGTGCGACAGTATCTGAGAGCTGCTGGGATACGTCTGTATCCGGGCCCATATCTACTCCTTGCGAAAGAAAAAGCGAGTGTATGGAGGTGGAGAATTGACCAAGCATGATCAGTCCAGCGTAGTAAAAGTTGATGTGTTTGCGACGTCCAGAGAGGCGAAGCGCGTCACGACCGGGACTGAAGTGGATGTGAGGAAGTAATTGATGTACGCGCAAAGACTAGCGGCGGAGGATGAGTTTGTGTTATATGCTGTCCAATAGGTGAATTGTGTTTTGGTGCCCGAACATAGTATGTGAATCTTGCGAAATCGTCTGGAAGTTCCTGAGCGTGTCATCCTGGGTAGCGGTGTCTGTGGTAATGATGTAGACGTGGTCTGTCAGCGCCTAATAATTTGCAGAGTGTTGGCCGATTTACTTCGAGGCGAGTTTGCTCCTGGATACCGCCATCACATCAAGCGACCTTAATCTGGCATCTTATACAGTCTCACAACTGTAACCTTCAGATACAGTTTCCCGCCTGTAATCTCCAGGTGAAGGCCGCGAGTGTGGTGTGCTTGACGGCTTGGTCCAGGCGGAAATCTCAAACTCTCGTTCTCGTTTCTGACCGTCGTCGACAACTGCATCGTCTTCGCGGACGATCCAGAACGTTACCGCACAGAGGCTTTCTCGGAACTCAAGACGAACCAAACAACACCCTGCACCGCAGCTCTAGCATCCCAGTCTCGACAGGCCAATTTCCGCTTAACTCACAGATATCGATGTGATGGCAGCCCCCCGAACGTTTCGCCTTCGGGCTATAGAGGCGCACACCATGCTTTCGAGTTGCCTTTGATCTTTGGCGTTGCTGGCGGCGAGCACGAACCATCGAAGACGATGGGAATGAAGGTGGGTAGAACGCTGCAGGAGTTTGGGCTTGACTTTGCAAAGCATCTTTCGCATGGGTTAAGGCACGCTGCATGGGCACCGTACGGCAAGGGAAGAGTTGTACTTGTTGGACGTGGAGAAACAGGTAGCGAGAGATTGGCGTGGAGAACGTCGGCAGAATATGTGGCTCTGTAGAGCTTGGTTGCTCAGGCTTCGATCGTTGAGTATTGGTATAGTCTCTAACGTACCTCACGGGTGAGCTGGCCACCTTAAAAACACACCAAAAAGCCTAATTTTTGGACCTTAGTATCTCAACAACCACTCACCCAAATTCTCTAAAAAAATTAATAAAAGAGCTGCATCTATATAATTATCGATTTTGCGGGTAGGCTTAGCTCTAGCTTACGTAACGCGAGAGATAATACGAGATAAACGTATCTGTCCCCATTTTTCCGCCCCCAAACTAAATATCTCCTGCTTTACGTAAGCTAGAGCTAAGCATGCTTTATGGATTAAAGATTATATAATGTAGATGCAGCTCTTATGTTAAACTTTTAGAGAATTTGGTTAAGTGGTTGTTGAGATATTAAGGTGCAAAAATCGGGCTTTTCGGTGTGTTTTTAAGGTGGCCAGCCCACCCGTGAGGTACGTTATCCCAAGATTCAATACTCAATGCGGATGTAGCCTTCGCTCCATTCTCTTACATCGGCTCTACCTCGTCATACAATTTTTTCTACGT
>Ga0265797_10010293_pt1 | contig 11938 bp, 13 predicted proteins | sample P2T30metagenome_FD_192433 | JGI IMG/M metagenome (GOLD analysis project Ga0265797, IMG submission 192433) | Plant litter microbial communities from East Loma Ridge, Irvine, California - P2 T30 | ecosystem: Environmental > Terrestrial > Plant litter > Unclassified | place: USA: California... | reverse complement strand
TGAAAAGTTATCATCCAGCGTTAAGAAAATTTCGAGTTCATGTCGCAGCTCATGGTTGAGAAAAGAAGTGGGCGATGCTGAGGTCGGGGAAAATCCCCAACCTTCTATTGGTGCGCGGACGAATGTATGCGATCGGATGCGCGCGAAACCTTGGCCGAGAAAGTCCCTAAACCCTAAATCCGGGTGCTGGCATCCTAGCAATATGCGTCAATGCTAGAGACGTTTGAGCGTGGTATGCGACATGAATGTCCGGGGAACGAATGAGTGCTGACGGAGCCTCAGCCGGGGGGTAACTGGAAGTACAGGCTCAAACACAAGCATAGTGAGTATCGCGGCGGTATCGTAGTCCCTATGAATCTACACATGTTCTTGGCAAGGATACATAAACACCTGGCATTTCACGTCAGCGTTTAGCAGAAACCTTGAGCAGCTCGTACAGACGAATAAGACCATCGTTTCTTACGTATCCTTATCAACTTGCTTCCACGAACTACCAAGCAACCCGATTCTTCTTACGCATCAACTGCGATGGCCACTGTTCGCAAAGTTAACTTCCTCAGCCATGGCATCAACGTAATCGGCGATCTATACCTACCCTCCCCAAACGCACCAGACCGCCAAAATGCCGCCCTTATTGTCGGCCACCCCGGTACATCTATCAAGGAACAAGCGTCTGGATTATATGCCAGAAAGCTAGCCGAGCATGGCTTCATCACTCTCGCGTACGATGCAGCCTTCCAAGGTGAGAGCGGAGGCGAGCCACGTTACCTAGAAGATCCGTACCAACGAGTCGAGGACCTCAAGAGCGCCGTAACATTCCTTTCAACTCTTGACGGCGACGTTGACCCCGAAAGGATCGGAGTTGTTGGAATCTGTGCTTCTGGAGGCTACGCAATCTTCGCTTCACAGACTGATGTACGCATGAAGGCCGTGGCGACCGTAGTCGGCGTCTGCTTGGGTGGTATGCATCGCAACAGTTTGAGAGACGACTTTGGAAACATCAACCCAGAAACACTGCATCAGCGCCTGAGTTTTGCAGCGCAAGAACGCATCTCAGAAGCCAATGGAGGAAAGCCTGCCGCATTCAGCACGCTAGACGTTTTCGAAGAGGCAAAGTCATACTATCTGACTCCCCGCGGGTACCATCCCAAATGTAACAATCTGCAGCTTGTGAGGAGCTTCGAAAAGCTTTCCACATACGATTCTCTTGCTTTCATCGACTGGATCTCTCCGCGACCGCTGTTGATGATTACGGGAAGTTTGGCAGACACGGGTAATGGAGGCCCAGCCGATACCGCTTGCTACAGCAAGGACGCAATCAAGAAGGCCAAGGAGCCGAAGGAACTTTTCGTCATTGAAGGAAAAGGACATCTCGATTTGTATGCTGATACTGAGGAGAGTGTTCCAAAGCTAGCTGATTTCATGGGGAAGGCGCTATGTACTTAGAAGCCGCCGGTGTGTGCCAACACCTAGGTACATCCTATTGGCGTTAGCAACAGGGCGCCCTACGTATGACAACGCGACTCTTACGCGAAGTGGAGTTTCCCAGCTTGGACGTAGATGCAATGCGACACTTTAGGCAGCAGCCACTAGATCTCAATAAATATCCTCTCTAACAACAACCTCACCTGCTGTATCTAGGCACACAAAAACAGACTACTGTTCTGAACCATCTCATACCAAATTCGGAAGGCAAAGCTTCCTCAACTACTACATCATGTCCGATTCTGGCAAGTCCAACTCCGGTCCTCCTGGCGCGCCCCCAGCCGACGCTCCAACCAAAACCTACGACGCATCATGCCACTGCGGCGCATTCAAGTACTCCGTCACTGCGTCTCCACCTCTTGATGACCCCAGCGCGGTCCTAGTGGAATGTAACTGCAGTATCTGCGTATCGAACGGTTATCTTCTTATCTATGTGCCCAACGAGCGTATCGTCTTCTCAAACGGTAGCATCGAGCAGTTCAAGGTAGGCAAATATGTCACTAGCAACATAGTAAATACCGCAAAAGATTAGGTCAGCTGATGTTAGTTCACAGTCTTATTCTTTCGGAACTAAGAGAATGGGCCACTACTTCTGTGGTACCTGCGGTGCATCATGCATGATCCGCTCCAAGGATCCCAGTTTCTTTACCGGTATGACGTGTATTAATGCACGCATGCTGCAGGGTGTTGAGATTGAGAAATTGAAGCGCAAGTCTGTCGACGGGAAGAGCTTCTGAGAGCTTGTAGTGGGGTTGTTGGCGCAGATGGTGTTAGTCGGGGAAATGGCGAACGAGGACCGGAGTTGGTGACGTGAGGGGCCGGTCGCTGTTCATTCGCTATGGTTCTGCATGTACAGTTCGTACTTGCTGACAAAAGTCGGATATTCAAGATTATAAATGCGACTTTGTCCTACTGTAAGGCGTGCCATTGTTAGTGAAACTATAAAATCGGACACAAGAGGCTCAACTCTAGTACTTGAATCGGACATAACAGGTTCGGGCGGTAGTACGAGACATACGTTACATCGATAAATAGCTGACACAGTCTCCGTTCTCTGCATTGACCAATTCAGATACCTCCATACACTGAACAAGCGCTTTCCTAACTCATTCAAACTATGTCTCCATCACTCTCCACGCCCAACACGTCACCCACACCAACCTCACCAGGCCGTTGGGTTATAACAGAATTCGGCAAGCCATCCGTGCTAAAATGGGAGGCATTCGATCCCATGGCCGCGCTATCTGCTGGCGGAGTGCTTATTCGCATCCTGGTTGCTGGTATCGCTGGAGTCGACAATATTCAGCGTGTCGGCGGTTACCCTCATCCCCTAGCCAAGGCACCCGGCTTCACACCTGGATATGACCTCGTAGGCGAGATAGTTGCGCTGGGCGATGCTGTTCCAAAGGGAAGAGAGCTGAACATTGGAGACAGAGTCGCAGCGTTGAGCATGTTCGGCTCACACGCTACACACATCGTCTTGCCACACGAAGAAGTCATGAAACTGCAACTGGAAGACGACCTGCTGAAGACGTGCGCACTTCCACTAAACTACATGACTTCATGGGGCCTGTTGAAGCACAGTGGTGTCGATCTACGACCTGGCTCGAGCATCCTGATCGGGAGTGTGAGTGGAGGACTTGGAACAGCTATGGCTCAACTTGTCAAGGCATTCGACATGGGCATCAAGATGTTCGGTACATGTTCGCCGAGCAAGTTCGATTACGTGCGCTCACTGGGTGTGGAACCGCTTGACCGAAACGCCCCGGATCTTGTGGACCAGCTTTGTGGGCTGACGGATGGAAAGGGGGTGGATGTCGCATACGACGGTGTTGGTAGTGAAAAGAGCGTCCAAGACTTCCTCGCAGCAACCAAGCAAGACGTCGGCAAAGTGGTCGTCTTCGGAGTTATGGGGGGCATCGCTGCAGATGGGAGTAAGATGTTGGCGAACGTCGACGAGCTCCTTGAAGCAATACTGCAGCCACCGCGAGTAAGCTTCTGGGCGCTTGATATTGAATACCCAAAGAAAGAAGTGGCGGAATTCTTTGCGCTTGTAGAGAAGGTGAGGGAAGGGAAATTGGACCCGGTCATCGCGAAACTGATGAGACTGAGCGATGCAATTGAAGCGCATGAGCTTCTTATTCATGGAAGTGCGATTAAGGGGAAGATGTTGTTTGTAGTGGACGAAGAGCTAGCTAAGTCCCATGGCATTTAGAATGTTTTTGGCAGAAGAACCCTGCGAGAAATATATGAGATGAGTTTACAGCTGTAGCAGAAACTGTTCGGAGCTGTGACCGAGTAAGAGATACTCAAATGTTGCACAGTAAGAACGCTAGTGAAGCGACACCATGAATGAAACCGTGACGTGTGATATATAGACAACGTCTCTCGGTGACACACATCCGAGAGAAAACGAAACGGAAAAGTTCTCTTCGCACACATTCGGCAGGTGTGCCGCCATAGTCTTGTTCCCGTCACTCATACGGCTGTAGGGTCTCCGGTGTTCCGGAAGAGCTGTGTCTTTTGACTTGTGCATACATGGTACTAGGAAATATGCTCATTAACTTCGAATCTGGAACATAGGCATTGGTTGGATACATCGCACTTGTCGTAGGAGCTTGTTCACTAAATTCTGGGAAGTAGTAACCTGGGTTTGGCTCAACCATTTGCTGAGGGACCGCACCCCAGGTTGCAGGTATCGTGGTCATTGCTGGTGGTGGCCAAGAATTGTTTTGCCACGTTGGTGACACATCTGAAACTGAGTAGTAACCAGGGTTCGGCGTAGAAATCAATGGCGATGGCGTGGGTGCTGTTTGTATGTCTTTGGCAAGGATCGTAGCCGTGACCTGGGGGCACTCATTCTGCACCCGCTTTCGCAATGATCCTGGCAGGCCGATATTGTTCTCGCATAGCCGTTCTAATAGACTCTCAATGATGTTCTCCAGATTGTCTATCTTCTCGTTGCATCGTCGCTGTGACTGCACATTCTCATTCTTCGTTGTGATCAAGTCGTTTTCTAGTGTACTGATACGTCTCTCTTTGGCTTCAACATCTCGCATGAGCTGCGCGCATATCTCATTGCCCCTGGCAAGAGCTTGTCGTTTGGATGGCCTCCGTATCTGGCTATGCTCGAAACCAGGCCCTGGCAGGAAGTTGGGCTCCAGTGAGTCTGATCCAGGATTCACTAGCTTCCATATGAACTTCCATCTCTCTTCTTTAGAGAGTGTCGCCCAGGAAGGGCACCTCTCGGACCGACGATGATGAGACGCTGTGTCGGCCAAGCGATCAGAGCAGGAAATGCCAATGCAACGTGGCTCGCAACCTTCTGAGGTATGTTTCTGCAGCACATCACCCGCTTTCTTCTCTAAATCCTCGATTGGCAAAAGTTTGCAACAATCCTTGCATATGACGATTCGGTGGCGAACTTTCAGGCTTCTTAGTAGCTCCGATATCGTGGTGTTCGTTCCTTGACATTGATGCATTTCAAGCAGTGGACAAGGCATCTGATCAGAATATATCGGTCGATCCGGTGCGTCCGAATGGGCCGGATCTCGCTGTCTATTCGGCTTCTTCCGAGGAAGTTGATCCTCTTCATCGTCTCGCCCTGAAGCCCTTATGCCTGGGGAAAGACTACTCTTTCTGGCTCCCCCAGTTGAGAATAGATTCGACGTTGCAGAGCTCTTCGAAGAGCCATTTGACGCAGAACCTCTCTCTGTCGTTCGCGGTGAGATTATAGCATCGATATCGTACGATGGAGTTCCACAAACTAGCGATGGCTCGCGAGTATCGTAGCCTCGGTCGTTGTCTTGAAGACTATTCCAAAGCTCAAGGACAAGCGTTCTTGTTGATGGTATTGAAGCGTCTATCGTACCCAAGACTTGCGCTGGTACAGCTGGAAAACCCCGATTGCTGATGCTGGCATTCGTACTCGGTGGGGAATCCATAGCGGAGAAGATACTGCGATCTCTAGTCGCGTCGACCCATTTCAGTATCCCATCTTCCACAGCGTGTCGTTGATCCGCATTGCTCGTATCGTATTCGCAGATCGAATTCGATTGGTCTTTGACTTTGGTGCTTGGAACTTTCATGGCCAGAGTGGTGGGTACGATGATGCCCTGCGTATCCTGTCGGTCTTCCCCTGCCATCAAAGTTTCGTGTCTAGGGCAATTGCACCGCTTCTCTGTGATTGAAGGTAGCTGTGTTCTCGCGATGGAATTTTCTGTGAAATCGAACGAAGTTGGTCTCTCTGGTACGGGAGACCAGAAACTCTGTGGAGAGAGCGGTGGGAATATAGACGTCGCTGAGACCGAGTCTCCGTCATCTTGAGGTTCAAGCTTCACAGCCTGTGTTCCGATACTACTCGTAGTCTTCACACGTACTAGACGGTTCTTCCGATGAAGGACTGGAGTTACTTGTCTGCTCGAGGAGTAGTCAGAAACGGAAGATCCCCTGGATTCGCTGTCGTAATCATCCTCCCCCAACAGTGAGGAAACATCCGGAGGGCAACTCGTGGGGACATCAAGCAAGCCAGGAGAGGCAAAAGGTAGCTTGTAGTAGTCGCGGCACAGATAATTGGGGTCGATGCTTTTCTTTCGCTGCCGCGACGACTTGCTTCGAAGGTAACATGATTCCGGCTGTTGTATGCTCATGCGTGCGTATGTTGCGATGATTGTCGGAAGGAACTAGGAGTGCTATATTAGACAAAATAGGCTTTGAGAAGACTGTATATGAACTGTGGAAAAAGCAATGACATGTATGAGAGTAAGCCTTGGCTCTCCATTGGCAGAAGGTGCGGGCGGAGCCGTCATGGGTAGGCGGCTACCTCTCAAGATGACCAATGACGCGTCGTCGCAAATGGCCAGCGACGGGAACAAATTGTTCAGCTCCCAAAACGTGATTGACTGGACGTCATCTATGCAGCCAAGACATAGTCTACAGCTCGCATGGAAGAGAGCTACCACTTTCGGATGCGAGCAGATTGTTCGACCACATCGGCCTTGTACACAATTTCCAGACCTATTGTACCATGAATTCCCCAACCACGGTGCACTGTAGGCATCAGATTCCCTCCTCAAGCAAAGTGTCGGGCTTTAAGATGTTTTTGTCTGAGAGTTATCGAATCGGTGTTGCAACATGTCATATACCGGCCTGTATCGTATCTGAGTTCATGAAGACGATGAGGAAACGCTCATCCCGTCCAGAACCACCACAGACCAATGAGCCCGACATTCGGCGCCACTGAACTTGAGCAAGCCATGGAAACTATCGTGTTCAGTCAACAGCTCCATCGGGAGCTTGAAATCTGGATCGGATACACCAAACACGGCCGCAACTACATTGACAAGCAGACTAAAGCAGTCGACACGGAACAACAAATACTCTATCTCATCGAATACTGCAGGCTATGCTTCAGCGCCACAGAGCGCATCATCTCACGCTGGGTGTGCTGCAAAAGGCCCATCGTCCAGATATGCGAGATCAACGCCGTAAGTCCATTGCCAGACAATAACTGGCACAGAACTCAATGCTGATCATGTCCAGCCCTCATTCCGAGGACGTACCTTTCCTCTGGAGGTGCCCTTCGAAAACGTCGAGACATCACATGCGCTATCGGCTGCTTTGCTGCGACCGGGGCTACTACGTGAGAGTGGGAGGATGTTCCACGAAACGGAATCGTTCGATGTGGAGAACACAGAGGCATCACCGAAGCGGAAAGTCTTGTGCATTGGCCATGTCGTCGACAAAACGTATCTAGCATGGCCGCTAGCCCTATCCTTCGTCATCGCGACAGTTGTAGCGGTCACCGCAGGAGTCGCAACCCACAGCGTATCGGCAGGTGCGGAGCTAGGGGGTTTCATCGGCGTCGGTGTCGTATTGTCATGGTCGTACATCCTGTGGCTCCTAGGATAGCTCATGCATCTATGCGTCTGAACCTCTGACCACCGTCTTCATCTCTCTCTAGCAAACCCCTCATCTCTTTAGCCCTCTTCTCTACCTCTCGTGCACTGCCTATTCGACTTTCTTCGGGATGCCATCCTTCAATGTGCGTGAATAACGGTACGATGGCAGAGCTCTTCCAGGCCACTACGCCCCTCCTCCATGTATGTACGAGCGTAGCTACGAAGAACGCAATGCCCATGATGACTTCAACAACTGGTACGCTTATCCAGGCCCAGTGGACTTTTATGTATTGCTCCGTCGTGATTGTTCTACCAGGGAGTTTGATGCTGCTAATTCCCGTATTGAAAGCGTACGTCATGGAAGTGCTGATAGCCTCCACAGTTTGCGTAAGGTTTGTGGAGTTGTACAGAGCGAGACCGTATGCGTCGCGTAGCGAAGAGGAGAAAACGTCGGAGAGAAATGTCTTGATACCCTTGTTGTCGCCTGCGTTGATGCTGAAAGTCGTGTTACCCGTGAGCGTTGTAGTCTCATCTGAAAGGTTGAAAGAGGCCCACTGTATCTCTTCGCCATATGACTTGGGGATACCGGAGAGCTCATGGTCTTGAATGATACCGAGGTTGAAGGTACCGTTCACGACGGTCATGTTGCGGACATGCCGACCGACCCAACGCATGTTGCACTCTGTGATATCGGGGGCTTCAATGCTATACTGCCCTATCATGTTGGCTGTTGCGAAGCTGATTATGGAGCTGTTGAATGCAGCGCCATCGTTGGACTCACTCGAGTGAATACGAGCGGTACTGTTGAACCAAGTTCCCTTTTCGCCTCCTGAGCTAGTACTCCGAGACGATTTGATTAAAAAGCCAGTGGGAGTTGTATAGTTGCATGCTAAGCCTGCGTGTATCCTACCGCAGACGATTTGAGAGATGGATGTGACATTTGTACAATTGCTAGCCACTGCCAGGGTTGTAAAGTCATCCCATTGGCAGTTTCCAGTCTGACATTCCACTTGTACTGGTGCACTGAGGTTGTAGAGTCCATTCAGGATAGCGCCTTGTATCTTGGGGTCCATCATCCTGTCTGCTCGCTTTGTAAGCCTGAAAACGACCTCTAATGAATCAAGCTCAGAAGCTTACCTATGGTCCCTCCTCCAGTGACGCCTCTGGAAGCACCTGAATCGTAAACTTGATTCCTATAGAAACTTGCGCCGGAGGTTTCAAAATGCAGTCTCGAAGGGTAAGAAAGCAACTGCTGCGACAAAGGGCCCATGGCGAGGGATAGTATCGTGATAAGAGAACCCCATGTTGCCAACTTAGTTTTAAGATGCAATCTCCAAACGAGTTCCAGAGAGCCCCAAGGTCCACGACTGGCGTCGTCGAAGATTTGCATCTCTCGCAGCGGGCGTGGTGACCTGACCAGGTGAATCCACTTAAGTTGACTCAAGCATGATGCAACTGATACTATCAGGGCTGTCCGCGATAGGGTCGAAAGAAGTGCAACAACGGTGTTTAGCGTGATATTGTGAACAAAATGCCAATCAGACAAGGGTCTCTCCTGGTAGACTTTTAGTATGATTATTATGGCAACAACGCACAGGAGACTGAAGACTGCGGATGCAACCTCCCACCGCCAATCTCCCCAATGAAAGCTTCCAGAACGCTTCGGTGGATCGTAGTGCGTTCTGACAATGGCCTGCTCCTTCGAAGATCTGGATTCTGGTCCTTCTGAACTCCATGCTAGGTTGTTACCGAGCAGTCTTTCGCTGTGAGTGGAATGGCCGTGATCCGGGATACCATGTAAACGATCCTGCTTGAGACCGCCTGTAAGTGGGTCTGCCCTGACTGGAGCGGTGGCCGTCGGAAGGTACTCTTGGCTGAGCTCCAACGAACACATAGAGGCAGAGCGAGATGAAGCCATGCTCAGGATCCGGTGGAGCGGCGATAACTTCGTGTGTCAAGATCTGTGAGGAGTCGACAGGACTAAGTATTGTTATATGCGAGAGGCCGCTGGCCTAGTGGCTTGGGTGGCTTCGGCTGGGTGGGGGCCAAAAGCGGCTGAGGTGTTGTACAGATTCTCACCATTGGCTATGGTTTGGCAAGGCGTCCTGCCTAGTAACACCTGACGCCGTGTTCGACGATCTGCAACGCACGCGAATATACCTGTGTCAAACAACAGTAATACACCTCATATAAGAAAAAAACTGAACAGGTCTAGAGCCTACATCAACGCCAAGTCACCTATCTTATAGGGTTTTGAGTTGATGTAGGCTGCAGGCCTGTTCAGTTTTTTTCTTGGTTGGCGTGGATAGGTCTCCTGACGGCTAGGATGAAGTGGACGGTGACACCAAAAGAACTTGATCATTTGGAGATTGATATTGGACGTGGCAAAACTATCGCAGGGGTATCTTGGTGTTCGAAAGCAAAATAGGCAGGAAAGTAGCTCGAAGTATTACAACTCGTCGAATGCGCGCAGTCGCTCATCGTCATCTAGTACAGGCTGCGCTTCGGGTGTCTCCATTTTTGGACTTGCAGTTCTGGATGACGGCCCTATGATTGCCTCTTTCGCTATGTCTGGAATGTCGGCATTCAAGATTGCCTCTCTGGTCGCAGGATCGAGTGTGTTCTTCGGTTCGTGTGGGTTGTCGATCGGTTGCGACGGGCGGAAGAAAACGAGAGCTAGTATGAGTGCAGTTACAAAGCCCACTATAGCCCAGAATATGCGCACGCGATCTGTGTGATGTCAGTTGGGACGGAAACAAAAGAAAGTTATGAGGATAGCCGTACGGGTGTTCTTCGCCTGCCACTGCGCTTCCGATTTGGCCCTCGCGTCGACACGCTCTTTGGCTCGTTCGAGCCTTGCCGTCAGTGCATCGGCTTTCTCTTTGCCCGCCTTGATGCGCTCTTCCAACCCGCTCACTTGCTCCTGTTGTGTCTTGAAGCCATCAAAGGCTTCCACTTGGCCAGTCACATCCTCCAGCAACTCTGTCGTGTCCGACTCGAAGTTTTCGTGGAGCTCCTTGGTCAGGCCAGAGAGCTCTTGCAGCGTTCCGATGGTCTGGCGCAGTACGGAGACCTTCTCGAGGATAGAATAGTAGGTGTCGTCTAGACGGCGCGATGTCTTGAGGGACTGGTCGGAAAGGGTCTGGAGAACCGCACGAAGGTCTCTGCGGGCCATGTTAGAGAAGGCATCTTGGGGGAACGCTACGGAACATCATGGGGGTTGATAGTGAATGACGCAGACGCACCGCTCTCTAGCCTCAACTCTCTTAGCCTCTAGCTCCACATCTGCCTGCCGGATTGGTCTCCGCGGCGGGATGGTGATGCCTGGAGTGCTTTCCTCCTTCCCATGCACGCTGCCATCCGCCTGGCCTGGTGCGACGCTCTCCCTGCGACTGTGACTGGGGCTCGTGTCTCTGCTCCCTCGCGCCTGCCTCAGCAAGTCTCCGAAGCTAGTGGGCGGCTGTATCTGGATGGCTGACTGCACCGCCTCTTTGGCAGCATGGCGTCGGCTGGAGCTGTGGCGGTGCCGGCCATCGTGACGGTCGTGGTGGTGTCGCGACGACTTGTGCTTGTGTAGGTGGGAATGCGACTTCTTCTCGGGGTCAGTCGTCACGTGCGTCGCCGAACGGGAGCTGTAGAGGTTGGGACGGAAAGACCTGGGGTCGGCCAGGCCGGCATGGAGGTGAAGCTGTCCGTCCATGTCATGGTGGTGGTTGGGTCGGCGCAACGAGGCAGTTGTCGGTGCTGCTGGGTTCCAAGATCGACTTCCGAGTTTCGCGTGTCATTGCAGGGGTCTCCTTCCGCTAGCCAGCTGGGGAAGCGCATGTGAAGAGAGTCATGAAACAGCCTAGACAGTGATGATGATTGTGACTTTGCAGATATTGAACTCGAATTGCTTGTGCACGCAATTCCACGTCTGTGGGTATGGTACTTTCAGTAGTGATTTCAGATTCTTTGATCATGTACAGGATTCTAATGATTGCTTTTTGCTGCGTCTTCCACTGTGGAAGTCTCGATAGGGTATCATTGCTTGCATCCCGCCCTACAGACTGGACTTCTCTGGACTGCTGCCGGTCGCTCTTGCTTTCCCGGTGGTTTCTAGGTCGTGCAGTCGCGCCTACCTCTGCACCTTCGCTACATCCTCCCGAAGCGGCATTTCCTTGACCGCATTTTATGCTTCGGCTTTAGTCTATCCGACCCGAGCTCATGACTTCAGCATCTTGTTGCGCTTCTCCCTCCTCTTCAGGCGCTCGACGCGCTTCTTGTGCATCTTCTCCTCCATCTGGGCGAATCGCTCTCGTTCTGCTTTGGCGGCGCGCTTGGTCTTGATGGCTTCGACTCGTCGCTATTGCACAGTCAGCTCCTGTCTACTTGTAACCAAAAGCCGTGGTTTCCTACCTGTCTCTCAGACTCCTTCTCGTCCTTTAGCTCCTTCTCCTTCGCCTTGACAGCAGCGAGCGCTTTCCTCTCCTCACTGCGCTTCTCCCATGAGGTCTGGCCAGCCTTTGGTCGGAAGGGGCCCTTGTTGTCGTGCCATTGCTTGCCTGGGGAAA
>Ga0265797_10010292_pt1 | contig 11939 bp, 12 predicted proteins | sample P2T30metagenome_FD_192433 | JGI IMG/M metagenome (GOLD analysis project Ga0265797, IMG submission 192433) | Plant litter microbial communities from East Loma Ridge, Irvine, California - P2 T30 | ecosystem: Environmental > Terrestrial > Plant litter > Unclassified | place: USA: California... | reverse complement strand
CGGCCGCTCCCTCTTCAACCAAATGATCACCCTCACCTCCATCATGGCCGAAGTCTGCGACACCTTCTACTCGCAAACCGCCAAAGCAGACATCGACCGCGCCGGCCGCTACGCCACACAACTCGTCCTCAACCGCGCCAAACCCGTGCAGATCCGCCTCAAAGACTGGTTCGCCAAACTGCCCGCCGAATGCAAAATGGACTCCTACAACGCCGACCAGAACTGCGCGACTGGATACTTGCACCTAGCTTACTTCGCCACAGAAATCAGTATCCACCGCCGCATCGTCCAGTCCCTCGATCCTGCGACATCAGACCCCTACATGCTCTACATCTGCCGCTCCGCCGCCAAAACCCGCCTCATCAGCGCCATGGACTTCGTCAACCGGCTACGCCCCGAACACCTCAGCGCGTTCTGGTACTTCGCCTCAGCGTCCAACTTCGCTCTAATCGGGACTTTCGGCGCCTTGTTGCAAGCGACCAGCCCCGGCAGCGAAGAAGCCGCTTTCTACGCTGCGCGTCTGAACGAGTTCAAATGGACGCTCAGCGTGAGTGCGCGCAAGGCTCCTTGGATTTCCGGCGCGCTGGAACTTCTGGATGCGACGGCGACGATGCTGACGAGGTTGCCGAGCAAGCCTGTTAGTGTGACAGATGATTCGGAGGGGATGGAGCAGGAGATGATGATGACGGGTTTTGGGGTCGGGGGTTTGAGGCCTGAGATGGAGGTTGATGGATGGTGATCATCGCCTATCTCTTTTACGTTGTCTGGATTCGGAGCGCCCTTTTACTCTCTGGAAGGAGTTTTTTCAACAATGCTTTTGGTTCTTTTGGCAAAGGACAATTATTTTATGATACAGGGATACCAGGATATTGCTAGGAGTTTTGAGTTGTTCGTCAAAAGGGCGGATATGCATTATGTTTTTGTGTTCTTTAGAGGTTTAAACCCAGATCTTTATATATGCACAGACCAAAATGCTATGATGAGTTTAGACTACCAGACCTTCCTACCAAAGGAACGGAAGATCCAGGAATAAGAGAGAGTAAGAAAGTAAGAAAGAAAAAACAAGAACTCCTCGCTACTACCCAAGAAACCCAACCCATAAGCGCCGTCAGATCACGTCGTTAAAAAGTGCGGCAACCCACACACAGAAAAAGCCAACAGGCTCTCTTCCTCCTCCTCTATCATCATGATCGAGCGACCACCCTCTCAGTCTCCCTAGTATCGCCACCTAGTCTTCCAACAGTCACCCGCTCGACCTTGCGCGCCTGGTCCTTCACCATCATACCCTCCCAGTACAACTTCTCGCCCACATTGATATCCTTGTCAGCATCGAGTCTACCCAACCCGCCGTTGGCAATCCACTGGCCCACAACATCCGCGACAAACCTGAGCTTGACCTCGACGTCGTTGGCGCGCACGACTTTCGCGCGCACGCGTCCGCTTTCGTGCAGCAAACCCTGCACCGTATCCGCCAGAATCTCGCGGCCGGTGATGTGGTGCGGGAGCAGATCGCCGTTCACGCGCAGGTACTCTGCTGCTTCGGCTGAGATGCACGTCGCGCTGACGAGCGTGCCGGCAGCGGAGATGACCAGCTTGGTGTGGTCTGGGAAGTGCACCTGCATGGCGCCGTCTGCGAACACCCAGAGGCCGACATTGCCGATGCGCTGGTAGAAGCGGACGAAGCACTCGCTCTTCGCGTCGCCCATGCCGACGTCGCCTTCGAGGCTCTGGCACATGTAGCGTCCGAACTTGGCCCAGAGGACGCTGAGAGTCTTCCTACGGGCTGCTTCAGCAGCCAAAGGCCCTTCCTTGACGCTGCCGAGGCCTTTGTAGACTTTGTGGATGATGCCGTCGGTGCCGCGGTCCTCGAGGATTTCTAGGGGCACGATCTCGCTGTTTTCGAGGTCTTTGCGGAGTTTGGCGAGCCAGCGGCGGCCATCATGGTTGTAGACGTGGGTTACGGGGGTGTTGTGTTTTGCGGAGGCGTTGAAGACGCAGCCGACGGTGCCGTCTTTGAGGACGTATCCGACGCCGTGCTTGACGCTGTAGTCTACCCATTTGCAGACGAAGGGGAGGTTCTCGGCATCGGCTGGGTCTGGGCGGCTGGTTTGTTTGGCGAGAGAGGGAGAGTTGCTGATTGCGTTGGCTAGATTGTCGCGGAAAGCAGTCAGGCGCTCGAGGACTGTTGTAGGGTCGGTGTCTGGGTGAGCGTCTGAAGGAGTCGTGACTTTGCGCGGTCGGGGAAGAGTCTTGCTCATGCGAGGTGGAGGTGGGAGAGATAGTGCTGGCGCTGAACGCTTCTCTTCGGGTTCTGGGTCGGAGAGAATCTCGACTACTTCTGCTTGAGGCACCTTTCGGCGCGGCCTTCGTACGGGAGAAGTCTGCTTCAGCTCGTCCAACGTCGCATAGGGACCTGTCACTGGTGGAGAAACTGGCCTCTCGGCCTTCTTCACGGTCGCCCTTGGTCGTCGTGCAAGACTAGCGTCCGCGCTTCTTTTGATTGAAGGATTCCTCTGTGGTTTCGTCTCCGCTGATTCTGTGTTTTGCGATTGAGATGACTGATATCCAGCGCTCGATATCGTGTTCGATTCCCGCAATGTGGTGGTTGTGGTGGCGCTTGTGCTCGTTGCTATCCGGGGCCTGGATGCACGGTAGGGGAGTACAAGTTCAGGATCAGAGGCCACTTTGAGCGACTCGCCAGCCTTCGCAGCCTCCTCGCTGATCGTCCTTGCCGCGCGGCGCACTGTGCCAGAACGTGCTGCTACTCTCGATGCTGGTCTTGACGGTGGTGGCATCATTTCCGCATCGCGCGCAATCCGCCTCTCGCTGGACAGCGTCGTCCTTGGCTTCGCGACCTCGTTGTTAGATATCTCGCGCATTCCCCGGGAAGAAGATTGGGACGATGGAATCTCTTCTGGTTCTGGTGTGCCCGAGATGTCCCATTGGCTCACAGTCGAAATGTAGACTGTGTCCTTGGGAATTGGCATCACAGGAGCTGTGCCCATCTGCGCCTCCTTCTGGAAATCGTGAACAATACTCTTAATCTTCCTCCCGCGATTGAGTTTGAAGGCCGTTCCATCAGGCAGCTTGCCGACACCAGCTTCCTTGCAGAGACTGTACCATGAGTCCGTGAAGCCTTGATCGCGTGCGGCTTTGCTTGGTAGTGATACCTCTGACCATTGGGGAATCTTCTCGCGCGATGCAACCGGAATCTGATGCGGCACGTAACCCATTCTGAAAAACGGCTGTCCAATGATGTCGTCGGGCTCCGGGCGTTCCTCTTCGGGCACTAATAATGAAGCCACTGTGTTTCTCAAGTCCGTCGAGATGTCGTTGTGAGTCGCGCTAAGTTCTGGCCATTTATATTCGCCCTGCTTGAGCTTCTTGTAGATTTCTTCTTTGCTGCTAGCGTGGAAGGGGGCCTTTCCGACTGCGAGCGTGTATGTGATGACGCCGATTGACCAGAGATCCACCTTCTCGTTGTGTCCTTTGCCCTTTTCGAGAATCTCCGGCGCAAGGTAGTTTGGTGTGCCACACATGGTCGTTCGTCGCTTGACCTCCATTTCCTTCTCGGTGACCAGAAGAGCTGCCAGACCGAAGTCGCCGACTTGCACGTTCATATTCGCGTCCAGGAAGAGGTTGCCAGTCTTCAAATCGCGGTGCACGACATGTCGTGTGTGGAGGTATTTTACAGCGCCACATATCTGGATCATGAATCGTCTGATCTCGGGGAGGGTCAAGCATTTTCGCTTCTTCAGCATATCGGCCAGTGATCCGTTCGGGCACATGTCCAGGACGACGTATGTGCTTGTGTTGAATGAGAAAGCGCGGTAGAATGTGACGATGTTCGGATGTGAGAGTTTCGAGTGGATCTGGAGCTCGGAAACGAACTGACGGCGGCTGTGTCAGCAAGAATAACATTAAAAAATAGTGGCATTCATCGCATACCTTCTGCGCAAGCTTCGCAGGCTCCATCTTCGTCTTGACGATCTTGAGCGCAACAATGTGTCCAGTGGGCCTGCTGCCGTCGTATCGCTCTGCGCGGTGGCAGATGGCGAAACCGCCTTTTCCGAGCGACGGGCCAGTCGCATAATTGATGCCCGTCGGCTCGGTGACAATTGGGGGCGGAGGCTCAGCGTGGATGGAAGACATGGTCGTTGTCGCTGGCCGGGGATGCACAATTCGCTGTGCTTGTCGAGCTTGTCGAGCTTGTCTGCGCTGGACTGGACCATCTCGACGAAGGACGGGCGGTGGTTGAGTTTACGGCTGCACACACTCGGTCGGCGTTGCCATGGGCGACCGCTTCGCTGCGAAAAGCTCGGGTCGCTTCCGGCTTGCTCCACCCTTCGATTCAGAAGCTCACGCTGCACGGATGAAGATGACATCGCAGTCATTGCGCGTAAATTACCATACTGCTGTCGTCGTTGTATTACTGTGATCAAGAGCAATGTTCTGAACGTCGATCACAACGGGTTGCCGCGCCCGTGATAACCATTAATCTCTCCCAACCCAACCATGTCGCTCACTTTCAAGATCCTCTCGCTGGTCATCCGCACAGCAGCGAAACCGATTGGCGTACGTAGGCCAAGCGTCCATTCCAGTATCTTTGGACCTCGTTGTTGACATGCGATCTTGTAGAACTATATCAAGAGGCAAGCCAAGGAGCATGATGGCTTCAGACGCTTTGCCGTCAACCAAGCGCAGCGCGTGCACAGGATCGACATGCGCATGCGCCTGGGAATGCTGCATGACAGCGCTGCACAAGATCGCATGGTTGAGCGAGAGCGGAAGTTAGCAGAGGAGAGGAAGAGAAAGGCAGAGACACCCACAGTGTTGAGTGAGCTACAGCAAAAGAAGGCAGACGAGGAGGCAGCAAAGGAAAAGGCCGAAGGAGGGACGAAGAAGGAGGAGAAACCACACATGCCGAGGATTCGGCCGCTCAGTGAAGCAAAAGCTATTGAGTAAGGCATACATGCTGTCACAGCTGTAATACTCGCTAACTCAATTGGACAGACTCGGAGCGAACTTCTTCTCGGAATCTTTTATCTTCGCGGTCGCGGTGGGTCTGCTGGTCTGGGACAGCTGGCGAAGCAGAAGCAAAGCCAAGGACCAACGAGAACTGCTGGAAGATCGACTGGACATTGTAGAGGCTGAGGTGGACAGACTGCGCAACAAGTACGAACCGAACTGGGAAGCGCTTGCGGACAAGGAACCGGAGCCTGAGAAGTACTCTTGGTACAACCCAGCTGGGTGGTGGATGCGCACAGAGCCCCAGCAGCTGCCAGCAATTGATGTCGTCAAAGACCAGAAGGGCACAGTTGCGGCGGTCGCAGCAGCACCTCACAACGCGCCCAAGAAAGGCGAGGACGGCGCGAAATCAAGCGATGGCGAGCACAAACCCACTAAAGAGGAGTTGGTCAAGAAGCAGGTGCTCAACACACCACCCGAGCGCATAGACTCAGTGGTGGCAGCGAACAAATCGCGATGATTCGACTCGAAAGACGGATGCGATGTATGTATGTATATATTCAAGATACCCCACTTCTGTAACAACAAATGTATATATCACGGCTGTAAGCTGTGTCAACAACCACTTGACTGCCATCTGCTAGGCAGCCATCGTGGAAGCCTATTTTGACCTTACTTCTTGACCAGACTTCCCGGGCTCCGGACCTCTCATCAACGACTACAACACTGGCCCATCCAAGATGTTTTGCACGACGCTCAGAAGGCGGCCTTCTTACGCCTCAGCACTATCTTCACTGATCGCGGCCGATGGATTGAAGCTTCGAGGTGAGTGGTACCGTCTGTTTTCGCAGCGCACATACTAACTCTGCGCGTACAGATAACAGGTTGGAAACTCATGATCTTGCTATTCCACTGCCAGCGTCGAAAAACACCAACACAAACAATGCCGAACCGACGCGCGAGCTCCGAGTCCTTCTTTTGGCGCCTTCCTGTACACTGGAAGCCGCTCTGCCGAACACGCTCGACCGCGTCCACCATTTCGCTTCCTTGACAGGCGGACAAGACCTCGCCATAGTCTTCCTCCTGAATCCACCCAAGACCTCCAGCTTCATATCAGTCAAGGACATCACCTCAAACGACAGCGACCCTGACGCCGACACAAAGGGTGTCCTCGCCTACGCCAAACTTCAAGCTTCTCTGCTCTCCCGCAGCGACATACCTCACATTCCTATCTTGCCGCTCGCGTCGGTCGAGGGTTTGCCCGACTTGCTGACGAAGACCATCGCCGCCCTCTCGCGCAAACCTCAGCAAACGCCAGCGTCTGCGACTCCCTTTGGCATGCTTCAGCTCTCTACGACGGAGCCGCCCATGGACAGACAGACAGCGTACTTTGCGACGGACTGCTTTGCTGATTTGCGCCAGCTGGCGGAGGCATGTACCAAGCCGGCGGCAGAACCTACATCGAGTTCATCTTCGTTCGGCATGGGTGGCGATTCATTCTCGCAGTCTAGTACCGGAGGGCAGCTTGGCTACATGGGAGCTGCTTCTCAAGGACATGGTGCTGAAGAGGGCTTGAGACACCTGCGGGGCCTCGTTGGAGAGGAGAGATATGCGGAGCTTGTGGAGTTCTGGCTCGATGAGTGGGTTGTGGAGTGAGCATGCATGCAGAATAATGCAAGACAGATGGAGACGGAAAAGGTGTGGCAACGTGTGCAAAGTCGCCCTTCTAGACATGCAGATCATTGCTAGCACAGGTCACCAAAAAGTGAGCTCCAAGATAAAGTATAGCTCGCTCCCCGACCTCTTTTTTCTCATGCTTTCTCGCAATTCTGCCTACTCCAACCTGTACGCCAAGCCACTCAGCTCCCAACAGCTGCACCAAGCTACCCAATCACAGCGAAGCAGTCGCCTTGCAGGTCGCCCTTTTTCTCGAACCACCTACACCGCCAATCATGTCCGACTACGTGTCCAACGACCACCAGGACGCCTTTTTGGTACCGGATGATTTCCGCTTTGATCTCGACATCGACCAATACATTGACCCGGCGCTGCTTGGCCTGCACCCTTGTGATGCAGGCGAGTCAGGGTGAGTTAAAAAAAAGCCACGAGCTAACATCAGGGCGACAGGACGAGCCATCGTGAAGAAAACACCAGGAGCTGCCAATCGGCAATGCTTATGCCCTGGTCATCCGCAGATGCACCGGATGGTCCATCCGCTGAGGCCCCAGTATCCACCACCACGGACCGCGCCACATCAAGGAGGGCCAAACTTAGGTGCAGCGTATCGGACTGCAACCATGAGGGGCTGTTCGCCCGACAATATGAACTGGATCGCCACATATCAACGAAACACAGTGACTACAAACCCTTTCATTGTGGCGCCATCAATTGCTTCAACAAGACCCTGCCATGGACATTTGCTCGAGCGGACAAGCTGGCCGACCACGTCCGAGCGAAACATCATCGAGAAGTGCTATTCTCCGACTGTCCGGCAGAATCATGTGACATTGGTCCTCGTACGCTGGAGGCCCTTGCCATACACATCTGCTTGGCGCATCCCACCCTACCTGGAGAAGCTCGTGCAATCGTCAGTGTTGCTCTGGGCCAAAAGCGCAAGTGTCCCTGGTGGCGATGTGCTAACACATCACACGTGATAAATTCCTGGCCCACCTTAGCAACCATCAACCAGATGAGATCGTTGCGGCTCAAGACAGTATCCATTTCGAAGGTCTGGAGCTCGCTGACACTACAGTGACCCAGGAAGCTACCATTGCACATGGCCACCATCAAGTGTCAGTGATCCAGGTCATCTGCCCAGTATGCAAGGCTGCAAATGTCAATTTCGAGCAGTTTGTCCATCACTTGTGGGCGAGCCATTTGTTTGTTAACAAGCCAAATGGCACTGAGCACTTCCTGGAGTGGCGAGATGCATTGAAACGTCTTGTGCGCGAAACAAGTCGCACGAGCGTTACTGACATGCACCCCTGGACCAAGCTGACGGCCGATCTGCGCTACAGAGAGACAAGACAGTTTGGATGTCCCAAATGCCCTTTCTCCTCCAATGCCTACTCGGGGCACTCCGCGAGGGATCATCACCTTACTCTATTGCGACCAGAGGTGGATGTTGCTGCGGAATTGTACCCTGTTCGCTTTCAGATCCTGAGACTCTACCCAGAGTTCGCCACTCACCCTGTGTTCTACGATCTTGCCTAACGAATGGAATTCACCTCGGCGAACACTACTGGAGCTTCATTGGGATCTCAACGTCCGCGAATTGCTTCACAATTTATTTGCAATCTCTCCCTGCTCACGTCTGACGTTCTTTACCATCACGGTCACTTCTGGATACATGTTCCTCGATTCTTTGCGTATTCGTCGCTTGTCTACTACACGCCTTCAGTCTCTACGTTCGCTTATCGTGTTAGTTTCCCAGTCAGTCGTTCAACGTTCATAATTCGCGATATGCAATACTTTCTTCTTGAAACCCTTCTCTCCAAGCTTCTACGCCTCACGTCATGTTCCCGACACTATTCAGTGCAAGTAGACTCGCTGTACCCTGCTGGTATATGCCTTCAAGCATTATAGCAGATCCAACTGCATATGCGTTTTGCTGTGTGCGATTTGTTACAAGGTAAAGCGCTCGTGACACTGTAAGACCTATGCCAATGACGACCTGTACATAGCCTTATTTTCCACTCCCGATGAACTATCTGATGACAGTGCTCTCTTGTGTTCGGTGCTGAAGTCCGCCCTTCAAAAAAGAGTGGGGCAGCTCCCATGGACAACACGCCTCGGAGCGATAAAGCAAACCTATCTCCCGCCATCCTTTTTCCTCACGCTTTTCGCATTTTACCACAGTTTTTCACCATACTTTACACCAGAAAATCAGCAGAAACCAACACCACACAATCGCCAATCACGCCATCACCTGCACAGCCGTCCTCTTCGCGAACCAGTTGCCTTGCATACCGCCCTCCGCTTAGCCTCGTTCAAGCCGCCAATCATGTCTGACAACATCCCCTTTGACGCGCAGGAGATGCCTTGGACCATGGACCTTGACTATGACTTGGACCAATGGACTGACCCAGGACTGCCGGATTTGAGCATCCCGGACGATTTCGACTGGTCCGACTCGATGGACGCATTTGACTGGAGCGCCGACATACCTGATGCTTTGGGCAGCTGCAATGCTGGCCCGATCAGGTGAGTAAAAAAAAAAGTCACACGCTAACTGAAGGGCGTCAGACCGGCGGCGTTCACCATTGCCCACAATGCTCACGAAGGGGCGATGCAGCTGCACGGGTGGCCTTCCAGAAAGGTCGCAGATGTGGATCAGTCCACGATCAACGCCAGCATCAATGCATCGGCCCAGTTCCCGAAGAATCACAAGCTAAACCACACATCGCCTGCTCCGCATCCGCAGCATCCCAAACATAACGCAGTCGCCTCCTTGGCACTCGCAAATGAACTTAATAAAGAGTGCACTGTTGACGGATGCAAGCACAATGGATCGTTCAAAAGCGCTTACGAGCTTTCCCGGCACGTCCAAAGTGTGCACGGCGGTGAATCTGCGAAGAGATTCGCTTGCCATGCACGTGGCTGCTTTAATGGGCACCTCCCATGGTCTTTCGCCAGATCAGATAAACTCACGTCTCATATCAAAGCGACACACACTTACAACACAGTCTTCAAAAATTGTCCGGTCGCTACATGCTCCTTTGGGCCATGCACTCTGGAAGTGCTGGGTGTACACATCCAACATACCCATCACGCCCCGAAAGAGGGCCATGCGGTTCTCAACGCCACGCCTTGCAAAACCCGTAAATGTCCATTGTGGCGATGCGGAAAGCATGTAGCTGCCAGTCAATTGATAGCACACATCCAATGTCACGCTTCGGACGATCTTGAGGCGGCCAAGTCAGCCTTAGAGACGGAGGGTTTCCTTCTGGAAGCCTCGACTCAGAACGGCAGCTCAGTCCATGTCGTATGCCCCGTCTGCCGTGCAGTCACCGCCGACGCGACCCAATTCGTGCGGCACTTGGCTACTGAACATCTTCAAACATCGACCTCCGGCGGCTACTTACACTTTGAGAAGTGGAAAGCCTACTGGAACCAAAACGTCCCAAACTTTTTCGCTGCTAAAATCAAGAAGCTGCTGCCTTGGTCTCGAATCGGTGATTTCTGGCCACATAGTCGTAAGCTGGACTACCAGTGTCCGTGCTGTCCATTCTCCGTAAAGAACGTTGGAGGGAACGATCACCGCCAAAGTCAGCAAGATGAGCGAGATCAACAAGACAAAAGAGCTCTCATCCAAGGGCACCATCTCAGCTTCTTGCGACCAGAAGCAGAGGTTGTTTCCGAACTCTACCCTCATCGTATGGCAATCCTGAGGCTATGGCCGGAGTTCGTGACCCATCCAGTCTTCGCAGACTTCGACCAGGTTCAACAGCAGAGCGCCTCTACCCTTCCAAAGACGCAGGAATCGTACATGGGCCAACATCAGGATGACTTCGAGATTTCGCAATGGACTGCGGACGACTTCAACGCCTCAGGTTGAGTCGATCAAGAAATACTCGCCAGATCCCCGTCAAAGAAACACCAAGGCCAAGATGCACAGAGCAAAGGCTTTAACATTCCTCTGTTGATCTGGACCGACACTACTCCCTTTTCTAAGTTGCTGACCATGCGTACATTCTCTAATCTGACTGTCTTTACCTCGATCCCGCCTGTCCTTACGAAATGTTTCAACTTATGTTTCTGTAGTCTTTCCTAATTAACAAGTGATTTCAAGCGCTATTCCTAGTTAGCTAGTCTTCATGAATGAAATTTAACGATCACATGGTGACATGATGTCTCTTGGCTCTTCGAAGTTCGAGCTCAACCACGTGAGACTCCAGCGTTCATGGTTGAAAAAACCGGCAATTGTACCAGTAAGACAGAGCCTTTTCATGAGCAGTAAACAAGCTCGATGATGCGAAGGTGGTTGGCCTATGATAGAGTCAGATGTGTGTAGTGAAGTCTCTCCGGAATGTCATGCCTTTTTCCGTGAGCGCTCTGTGAGGTAGTAGGCCAGAATGCCAATCGCGACGATGAACCCATAGATGATCATCCCGTTGCGTTGACTCCACGGTCACCGATGATAGTCTGCTCCGCCTGCGAGTTGCTATGTAGATAGACGTAGAACACAAGGCAGCTCTCGACTAGATTGAGCAATAGCCGCCTGACCTTCTCAGCACTGTTGTGACTACCAAGCATAAGCGATATGGCGGGAGCTACTGCACGTGTTCCTGTTTACAACTGCACGATCTGGCGTGCATGGTGACGTTGTGGGTGGCCTCTCTTTCTACGTCGAAGTCTCTGCATGTTTACCAATGACCACAACCGTTCTGGTGATCGTAAACACGTATGGGAATCATCGAAATCAATTAGCAGTATCTGGGTATAGATGCAATGCATTTTCACCTTTCCAATCAAGAAGAAAAAAAGGATACCACCTCCTACCAAGACTCCGCTCAGACAGTCGATTGCCATTACCTGCCATTCGACGAGTGGAAAACTCCCAACAAAGCATGAAGCACTTCAGATCTGCTCGCGAGCCTTGCCTTTTATTCGCGTTTGATGTCGCGACCTCCTCTTTGGCCTCGAGTCTTGCCGCCTCGGCCGCCACGACCGCCACGTCCACCGCCTCCGCCTCCGCCTCCGCCACCTCCAGACTGCTTGCCGCCGCCGCCTCGTCGGTTGACCGAGAAGCTGATCTTGATCAAAGGCTTCTCCACCCACTCCACGCCCTTCAAACCCAGTCTGTCTTTCTCTTCATCCGGAATGCGCCAAGGCTGGAACACACCCATCAGACTCTCAAGGCTACTTTCGTGCCTGTTATCAAACTTCTCCTGGTTGAGTGAGACACCACCTTCTTCTTTCTTTCCAACTCCGCGTAACTCCGGCAACCACATTCGAACATATTCACCGTT
>Ga0265797_10010291_pt1 | contig 11939 bp, 10 predicted proteins | sample P2T30metagenome_FD_192433 | JGI IMG/M metagenome (GOLD analysis project Ga0265797, IMG submission 192433) | Plant litter microbial communities from East Loma Ridge, Irvine, California - P2 T30 | ecosystem: Environmental > Terrestrial > Plant litter > Unclassified | place: USA: California... | reverse complement strand
CCTCTATCCAGTGTCATGCGTGCGCAGATGCCCATGCATTGGAGATTGGACTGAACGGCATGTGAACGGCACTTGCAGCTGTCACAACCACCATGTCGGGCCATACAAAAAAGCATCGAGACGTTGTTACCCGAGGAGGAAAGAAGCAAAGGAGCGGACCGCAGCGTTCGATCTATACTCGGATACGTTTCATTGCTAAGTAACGGTTGCTTTTTCCAGATGAACTGTCGCGGAAAACCGGCATCGCCGCCACATCCCGCAGTCTCGCAACGGTTGTTATTACACTATCGTATGTATGCCAGGCAGTCACCATATCTCGATGGCGATGTGGTCTCGTCATATATCGGTAATCACAATCGCTGTCTATGCGGAACCGATCAATCATGCATGCGATCAAAGTGCCGTATTACCACTTTACGCCCACGGCACTTACACGCATCTAACGCCGTGCTATTTGGAGACGCCGCGCTTACACTGTACATGTACTTGCGCCTGAAACATCTTTGCTATTCATGTGAGTGAGATATAAGATCGACGTTATGTCAGATTCGTGAGGCGTGAGATTCGCGTACCGTACCGCAGCGAAGGCTGATGTCACATGACGCCTAATCTACATTTATCTTTACTGATAGCAAGGATGATGCAAAAATCAGGCCTTGGAAGGGTCTTGAATAGCGAGGTAGAACATGTTCGGTGTGCGTTGCATACAAGAACAAAATACTTCCAATAGTGTTCGTGTCCAGATATAGAACACGAGATAAAGCATCAAGATCTCCAGCTCAGGGAACATCACTATCGATACGAACGTCCCGAGGTCAGTCGTATCGTGTATGCAGTATTCGTATCCAAACATGGGATGCCATAAACAGATATAACACATATGCCAATTGATATGCCTGTGTAGAATTCTGTCTTGCGTTCCAAGGGTTGTCATTTTGCTCAATTGCCTACATGCGCAGTTCACGAGAAAAATCACCAACCAACCACACCATGAGAACCGCACTCACTGACAAAGAATAACAAACCCATCTCTCGCCTAAAACAAGCTCTACCTTCTATAACTCACCCGTCGCCTACCCGAATGATAGATCCACTACCTGCATCTAGCCCTCAGCCCCCATTAGCACGAGATCTGGCACCTTCAAGGCAACATCCGATTCGCCAGCGCCTCTTACAGTAGTTCGCAAACCCAAACAAAGTGTCCCATAGTATCTTATCGATTAGTTATTGTTGGCGTTGGGCAGCTTTTGCATCCATGTGCAGTAGGTACACCACAGTTGTGGCGATGTGCAGTAGCCGAAACAGCAGTTTACATGTACGAGCAAAATGTGACGAACGCCACCATTTGTTTTCCGGAACGCTAAGCGTGTAGGTCGATGCATGAAGGAACCAGTGGAGATGCCGCGGTGGAGATAAGATAGGTTGAGCTCTGCAAAGAAAATGCGATAGAGGTGTGGGTTACTTCGGAGTCAAGGGTGATAAATCGTATTGCTACGTAACGGCTTTTGAAGCGTAGAAGTTGCTTCTACAGGGTCACTACAAAACCAATTGGTAGGTATGATGGGAGAATTGATGAGATCCGAGAACCAGGAATCGGGATCTCTAATATGCTAAGCCCGTAGTTGTGGCTACACAAGAGATCATGACAGCCCTGAATGCGTGCGATTGAGCGGTACGCTGCACTGGTCAAACATGGCTGTGGCTTCATGCAAAGTTTATCAGTTGACACTGTAGTCATACTGACATACACAGACTCTGTGTATAATTGAAGGAATGTGTCTCAGCGTCAAACCATCTCCGTCATGGAAAAATTTCAAAGGTGGTCTGCATGCGAGCAACGACTGCTGTCGTCTGGCGTTCTTCTCCGCTAGTCGTATAACTCACGTCAACCATCAGGTTCGGTTGGGGAGTAGATATACTAGCGTTCGTGTCAAACTTCACGTAGAGTGTCACTGCGACGGCTGGAGTAACAAATCTCATTCGTTGCCAAACTCCATTCCATCGTGGTATCATTTCGAACAGAAAACTTCGACGGGGCCGCATGATGGCAAGTCCATTGTTCGAGCTAGAAGCCGGTATAACGCCCTGCTTTTCCATGCGCGTGTCGCATGCCCAAACCGTGAACCCATGATATGCATTTCATCCTCTAGGGACGGGGATGCTCGTGTCGATGTCCCTCATAGCCGTAGTGTATCGTCAATAGAAAGGGACGATACGCTTATTGCTGCTCCCTCTGCTTCTTCTTCTCCTCGCGACCGGCGGACTTGCGCTCCAGGATTTGCTCACGGTCCTTGTCGAGCTTGAGCTTGGTGACGACGACCTTGGAGGCAGCGATGGGGATGGGGACGGACTGGCCGTTGCTCTTCTCGCGAACAACTGTGTTGTGAATTAGTATATCTGCTGGCGAGTGGGAATAGAGGGCTACGCACTGCCGTTGACGTGGAGGCAGTACTTGAGGCGGTAGACGGAGGAGATCTTGCCCTCACGTCCCTTGTTGGAGCCGCGGACGACCATGACCTCGTCCTAGGAAAAGTCAGCATACGACGAAACTGGGGTGAAGATCTGGATACTTACATCCTTGCGGACGGGAATGCTGCGCACTCCGTGCTTCTCGCGGAGCTCCTTACTCAAAGGCGCCTGAAGGTTGTTAGAACATGTCCCATGCAATGTTCCAAGTCTCTTCATACGCTCATGATGACCCGACGCACACTACTCGGCGCACTGAAGTGCGCCTTTCGGGACTTGCGTCGAGAGCTCGCGACCATTGCGTTAACCTTGGTCATTTTTGCTGTGGGATTGGCGGTTGTCGGGTTAGTAGACAAAGTTCGTGTCGCGATCACAAAATTGGTGTTGTGAGATGTGCCTCTGCTAGGGCGGCTTCGCTTCGCTAGCGCGGTCGGTGGGTGGGTTTCTCCGCGCCGAACAGTCCGGCGCTGCAAGTCGCGTCTGCATCATAGAGCGCATCGCCGAGCCGTCGCGCACTTTCAACACGCGTCGCAGTCAGTCTGCTCTCTCGACCAGCGCATACCTTGCGCCAAGGTGCAGCCTCGATACGGACGATTCCCGAGTGCGGTATTAGTATTGCATCTACACCCACCCGAACCCCCGCTCACGCCTACCCGAGCCCCTTCACGCGAACCATGGTTCCCATGCAGCGACCGAATCTTCCCTATATAGTGGCTTCGCAAGGGCTTGCAGACCTTTAGGAATACGCTGCTATGTCGTCAAACAACTACAACCCTTATAGCTACCCGTATCAACAAAGTTCGGCGCAACAGTATTCGGCATACCAGACTGCACCCGCTGCAAACAGCGTCGCGCAACCGTCCCGCCAGTATCAGCAGCCGCCGACGACCCAAGCGCAAGACTACGTCTCCTACCAGCCGCAATCGTACGCGAACCAAAACAGTGGATATGGAACGGCGCAAGATAACTCATGGAGTAGCAACAACTATGGCGGGACACGAGAGACAACCAGAGGCGCCGCCGAGGTTTTGCGGAATATGAGCAGCTCGACATCGTATACGAATAATTCCGCGCCGACAAATACCCAAGCGGGCTTCACCGCAACTAATACGGCCGCCTCTTCGCACTCCAGTCGCTACGCCGCCGGCAATTCGCATTCGCCCCAAGTACAGGCGCAACAACCCCACGCAGGCTACGGACAAGCGCAAGCGCGTCCAAGGAGCGTCAACAACAACCGCGCGCAGCCAGCGAGTCGGGGCTTGCCATCACCGGCCGTGACGGCAGGGTACCCTTCCCAGACTCAGAGAACCCAAGCGATGTACACCCAGCAGCAACAGCGCTCTGCCAGTCCAGCCCAGCCTCAGTACAACAATGCGCCTGTTAGCAACTCACGCAGCGCAAGTATGACCACTACGGCGAACCAGCAGTATGGCGATTACAATGCTCGACAGCTCCCTAGCGTTGCTGCTGAAGCCTCGCGTAACTCTCAGAACGCCACATCGTCAACGGCCTACAACTACGGCAACGCGCAAATGCCTTCTGCGATCGTGCCGCCACCACCGGCACCGGCCACCAGTATGGCGGACACATACAGTGCGCAAGGCACCACCACTGTAGACCCTATGGCAGTTTACGATCCATGGCCAGAATATCAGCGAAAGCAGGCTGCGCAACAGGCGATTCTAGATGCAGCGCGCGCAGAAGAAGAGAGGATCGCCGAGGAGACGCGCAAATTAGAGGAGCAAAAGAGGGAAGAGGAACGCAAACAACAAGAGGAGGAGGAGGCCAGGTTGCGCGCGTCACAACCCAAGCCAAGAGCGAAGAAGGCGCAAAAACAGCAAGCGAATGCGACGGAAGCAGCTTCTGCAGCATCTAGTGCCGACGGCCCTGCTGAAGCACTAGAGAGCGAGATCCGAGCGATGATGGCTAAGATGAGAGAGCTAAACAGCAAAGACCCGGCACTCCTAGCTCGAATCTGGGAAGAAGAACGCAGAGCGAAAGCGCCCAAGTCTCCGACTGCGCAGAACAAACCCGCTCCTCAGTCTGCCACCCCGCAACCCGCACAGGCTGCTCAAACCGTCACGCCCCAAGCGGCGAACTCGAAGAAGAAGGCGACGCCCAAACCAGCAGCGAAGCCAGCGACGCCTGCCGTACCTCAAGCTTTCCCCGTCAGACAAGTACAACCGACCCCCACTCGACCCACGGGTAACACTCACTGGCCACCCGAGAAGAAGGCACATCTGGCGAGCGCAGCAGCAGCATATCTCAACGCCCAAAATGACGTTCGCAAAGTTGAACCCAGCCAGATATTGGGCCTACTCAACAGCAACCCTTCCTACATCGAGTTGTGCGAACAACTAGAGCAAATGGGTCTGAAGCTAGATCGCGCAGTGTTTGCCAAGAGCCTACTCACAGCAGTACCAGATGTGAATTCTGCATCTCGCAAGGCAGTGCAGGCGGCGCCAGTTCCAGTTCAAAAACCGCCAGTGCCGCCTGCCGTCATGAGAAAGGAAGTCGCGACCCCCGTTGCGCCAACCCCTCAATATACACCAGCAACTGCCTCACCAGCGAACGGAAGCTCTTACCCGTCATTCCCAGGGAGCGCGTCGCCTGCACCTGCACCCGCGCCTGCACCCGTCGCCGAGATGGTGCCAATCAAGCCCGAGCTGAGAAAGCCAGCAAACAAGGAAGAGGCTGCTCGCAAACGCAATCTGAGCGATCTCATCGATTTGTCTCAACTTTCCGAAGAGGAAGACATGGGCCCGCCGCGCAAGAGAATGAATGCAGACCCTTACGCATCATATTCGCATCAAGATGCCATGGCCGTCGATGAAGAGCCTTCCACCCCGAACTTCCCCATAGCAAACACTCCCTCATATCAGCCACAAGCATCTGCGCCGCCGCCAGTTCATCCGCCGCCTAATGAACTCAGGTACCAGGTTTATGTTGAACCACTTGAGAAGAAGAATGCTCTCCGTCGAAACACATACAACCCTGCCACGATTGCAAGGGATGTACTCCTCGCTTGTGGGCGCCATCCGTCTGAGCGCAATCTGAACCAACATCTAGATGGACTGAGGACCACATTACCGCAGATAACTTGGGAATCGGATCTTAGTACAATCAGGTGGGACTTGATTGATCCAGGAAGACCCCCGCCAGGGTATTTCAAAGACGGCGTTCAAGCCTTGACTGAGGATGCAGACGATGAGGAAGACGAGTCCGACGACGATGAAGCGCGTCGTGTCCGCGCTCCGCCCAGTGCGATTGGTGAAGGTGGGGCTCAGAAGGTCCAAGCTCTACCCGAAGCCATCAATCCGTTTAAGCAGAAGCGCCGCGGTCGCCCTCCTCGACGCTCCCTCCCCAACGGTGCGGGTCCAGGTCCAGCGACACCCAAACGTCCGAGCAACCCCGTTTCTATGAGCCAAAGTGCCCCACGCCCTACTTCCGGTGCGGCTGGTGTTGGGTATCAAGCATTCCGCTCCGCTACGGAGTATGGGCCTGATGGCAAGCCACTGCCGAAGAAGAAGGGCCGCCCAATTGGGTGGAGGAAGGCAATCCATGGATCTCCGGCTGCGCAGTCTCGTCCAGCTCTGAACGGTCACACAGGTCCCCTCAAGCACCAGCCGCCGCAACCAAGCTCATTGCGCAACGAGCCCATCCGTATCAGTTCCCGGTCGCCGAGTGTTGCAAACCATATCCCGCAGTACCGATCGTATAAGTGCAAGTGGCAGAACTGTCAGGCGGATCTACACAATCTAGAGACGCTTCAAAAGCATATATACAAGGTGCATCGCAAGGAGACTCTGGAATGCTTGTGGGATGATTGCGGCAAAGAAGTCACCAACTACGACCCTATGACTAACATGAGCATCGAGCGTCATCAGCCTTATTCCTTCGATCTAGAGAGCAACTGGCGCAACCACATACACGGAGCCCATATCAGTCCTCTGTCATGGCAGCTTGGTGATGGGCCGACTGGGGGTCTCTCTGGTAAGGAAGATAATTGATGGGCTTAAATCGTCGTTGAACACTTGGAGAGAAATGATCTAACGCTCTCATTCATAGACTCGCATGATTCTGAGGCATATCTCAGCGATGCGCAGGGACGTCAAGTCACACCACGTATCACAGTCGAGCCCGAGCGAATAGAAGCACTGAGCATGTCACCACAGGCACCTGTTGGCCAAGGTCGCGGTCGCGGACGTCCACCCAAGCGTTCAGCGGAAGAAGAAGCCCGCGATGCGCATGAAAGACTTGTGTCGCTCAAGAAGCGCATTGGTGGACCCGGCATGGATCGTGGAGGCGTAACGCTTGCCAACGAGAAGCGTCGAAGGGGTTTCATCGAAGGCGACGAGGAAGAGGAGGAGCTGGTAGATGCTGAGCATTGAGGACTGCGAATAACTTCAGATTTGATAATTTTGTATAAGTACGCGTATACCCATAGCGAGGACAAGGCGCATTGGGAGTCTTTATGGGTGCGCAGTAGAAGGAAACCGAAGTATGTCTCCATACGTGTAAGCCATAGCCAATTCGACCATGTTAAATCCATCAGCGACAAAACCGCTATATTGATACGCCAGAACTCCATGCCCCATTCGATAGAAGTCTCCGAGCTGCAAGTGGTATCCTTTGTCCTCCCTCCAGCCTCTCTCCTTGTTGTGACCCTCTCCCACGTATGCACCGCGCAACTCATGCCTTGACCTTGCCCGCTGCAGCCTTGGGCTTCTCCTCAACTTTGTGATCGTCGGAATTGACCTCGAGGAAATGGTATAGGACGATGAGCAGCATGGCAGCGCTTCCGAGGAAGATGGCGAGCGAGTAAAGTTGGCTGTCGGTAATCATCTTGGGTGCGACTGCGCGTCGAGTGTAGCTGGGTGACAGGTGTAAGGCGTCAAGGGCGCTGCGGAGTTGTTAGTAAATCCAATGGCGGAGACAAGAATGGCAAGAGCTTACGGAAGCTAGATGCGACAGAACTATCCGAGAGACGGGAATGTCGCGACAGTATTGGATGCGCAGCGATTGACTATTGGGGTTCATGTGAAGGCCACCTTGAAGCTTCGGGAATGTCGGCGAAGGTAGGGCTGGCTCTAGCGCCAGATGCTCCGCCACTCGAAATTCCACCCCACACAGCGTCATTCTCACTTTGACACACACGACCCAGGTCCCATATCCCCCGCCAGGCACCGAATTTTCGACTCTCCAAGGCGCCCGGATCCTTGGAATATCCCAAACCAACCACCTCACTGTCACTTCAACGTCCGTACACAATAAGCCAAGATGCCACCCAAAGGCAAGGGCGAGCAGCCCAAGGTGAAGAAGGTCGCCGTGGACAAGACCTTTGGTATGAAGAATAAGAAGGGAGGAGCCGCCCAGAAGCAGATTGCGCAACTCAAAGCCACCACCGCATCAGGTGGCACACCCGACGAAAAGCGCAAGGCCGCTGAGAAAGCCCAGCGCGAGAAAGACAAGGCGGCCGCAGAACAAGCCCGCAAAGAGACCGCCGAGCTCTTCAAACCAGTGCAGGTCCAGAAAGTACCTTTTGGCACCGACCCCAAGACCGTACTATGCCAGTTCTACAAGAAGGGAAACTGCGAAAAGGGCAAGAAGTGCAAGTTCAGCCATGACCTGGCCATCGAGCGCAAAACAGAGAAGAGGAGTTTATACACCGATAACAGAGACCAAGAAAAGGAAGAGGAAGAGGAGCGACGGAAGAAGGATAACATGGACGATTGGGACGAGGAAAAGCTGCGACAGGTCGTTCTCAGCAAGCACGGCAACCCAAAGACCACAACAGACAAAGTGTGCAAGTACTTTGTTCAGGCTATCGAGGACCAGAAGTACGGTTGGTTCTGGACATGTCCGAATGGAGGTGAGTCTCGACAACGAAATGCATATGAGGCGCGCGCTGACCTGTATCTAAGGCGACAAATGCATGTACAAGCACTCTCTACCACCTGGGTACGTATTCTCAATTCATTATCGCCATACAGAATGAACACATCTGGGAATCGAAACTAACATGTTCTTCAGATTCGTCATCAAGACTAGGGAGCAACGCGCCGCCGAAAAGGCCCTGATGGCCAACTCACCACTCAACACCCTCACCCTCGAAGACTTCCTTGAATCTGAACGACACAAGCTCACCGGCAAGCTCACACCTGTCACGCCCGAAACATTCGCCAAGTGGAAGAAGGAGCGTATCGACAAGAAGCAGGCTGAGGAGGAGGCTAAGAAGATGAAGGATGCCACTGGTAGGGCTATGTTCGAGAAGGGTGACTGGGCACAAGACAGCGATGCGGATAGTGATGATGAGGGCGGCGATGAGTGGAATTTGGAGACCATGAGGAAGGAAACCGAGGCAGCGAGAGCCCGAAAGGAAGAGGAGAGAATGGCAGTCGCACTCGGCAACATGACAGTATCTTGAGGATATCCATCCACTTTGGATCGAACACCACAGGGGGAGATGAAGCAGGAAAACCTCGCCGGTTGCCACACAATGCTGCAAAAGCTTGCGGGGCATTACCGGGACCTGGCTTCGATGGAAGTATGTGGAGGCAACAGATTGACTTGATGCAGTCTTTTTTGCATCATCAGCATGTTTGGCCGTGTCTGGGCTTCAGCGTTAATGCGGCATGTCCCGAACATTATTCGCAAAGCTTAGTCGGCTTTGTGTGAACGGCGCTGGCGTCTGGGTTCTGGTATATATTATACATGATTGTACGAATACAGAAGTACATTCACCGGGGCAAGTTGCTCTACGGACTCACATTATTGTGGTACAAAATGGGTGCGTCTGATTGAACGTGAGATGGATGTCAATGAGGTCCAGCATGAATGCTGATATCGGAACAAGCTGTTGTACGATACCTTGGGTCGCAAAGATTATGATGATCTACATGATATGAGCTTTCCTTACGCCCAGAACGTTTCGTAAATCATGATACATGTCACCACGGTCAATTTCAACATCTGCACGGTACATTTCAGAATCAAGACGGAGCATTTCGAGACCGTCACGGCGAAATTGAAATCGTGTTCATTCACTAGCAGCAAAGCTCCTACTGGAGCTATGACATCCTGCGGCAACATCCTCGATGGAAACTCCACGGGAAGCATACTCGGTACTCGCAAGCGTAGTCTTACTTACACGTGCAGCCTTATCATCATCTCAACGACAAGCTTCGGCCCTATTACCTTCACCCTCATTGGCAGTACACGTACCCTCGTACGAAGTCCAAAAGCAAAAAAAGAATCCTACTCACACACCAAACATCAAGGGAAGAAGAAGCGGTAAATGTAAGCGGCCGAAACACTCCACTTCACGATACTCCATGCCATGCTCGCCTGCCTCGCCCAGATCGCGGCTGCGCGTCACCTAGCCTTCATCCAACCACACTAGCCCTCCGAAAGGTAAAGTGCAAGATGTATCTTGGCGCTCAAAATGCCGCGCATCAGTTCCGCCAACGCCTAGTCAGACTCCCCGCAACATGACGGCATGCCCATTCGGCGCACGCGGCGACCCACGTACCCAGGTCCCCAGGCCCTGGTCCCTCTCACGCGCATCCGAAGTCGTGTGCCGGCGCGCACTACGCACTCCCGAGTTGTCTTGCCATGACGAAGACGCGGCCGAGGCTAGCCTTGGTCCGTGGTTTGATGGCGTCGTTTACTGATTCTTAAAGAGCAGGTGCCGGTCACTGGGATCGTCGGTTACTGTTCGAGTTAATATACTTTATACCCTTTTTTACATACTTTACGCCTCTTTCTTTACGCCCTGTCGCCTGCATTGAGCAATTCGGTGTAGCTGGGAGCGAAGAGATTACTTACTTTGATCATTGAGTGTGGGGCATCATCCGTATTCCCGGACCGTTCCCGTTACGTCTTCATTTCCTTGAGAGACTCTTCCTTGGATCTGGGTTGAAAGAATAGCAATGGCGGTGGAAAACTACGATATCGTTATCGTGGGCGCGGGACCTGTTGGTCTCTGCCTGTCAACATGTCTCGCAAGATGGGGCTACAAGATCAAGCACATCGACAATCGACCGGAGCCGACCGCCACTGGACGCGCAGACGGAATCCAGCCGCGTTCCCTCGATCTGCTACGCAACATGGGTCTCAAGCGAAAGATTATGGAATACGAACCGGCAAAGGTTTATGAGGTAGCTTTTTGGGATCCAGCGCAAAAGGGTATTCACAGGACAGGTACTTGGGCTAGTTGTCCAAAGTTCATCGATGCGCGGTATCCGTTTACTACGCTTCTCCACCAGGGTATGATTGAGAGGACGTTTATTGGGGATATCGAGAAGAACGGTGGTCAGATCCAAAGACCCTGGACGATCAAGGGTTTCAAGAACGATGGCAAGGATCAGACTTATCCTGTTGAGGTCAACCTGGCGCATGTTGATGGTACTCACGAGGAGACTGTACGCGCGAAGTACTTGTTTAGCGGAGAGGGAGCGAGGAGTTTTGTGCGAGATCAGTTGGGTGTCAAGATGATCTATAAGGATCCCATTGCGCATGTTTGGGGTGTCATGGATGGAGTTGTCAGGACGAACTTCCCCGACATCAAGGTATGTATCTCGTATGTTATTTGCTCCTGTGGGTACTAACAGTGACATAGATGAAATGCACAATCCACTCCGACAACGGCTCCATTATGATCATCCCACGCGAGAACAACATGGTCCGCTTGTACATCCAAGTCGCATCTTCCACGGACAAAGACTGGGACCCGCGGAAATCCGCCACTGCGGAGGATGTTCAGGCGCGTGCCAAAAAGATCTTCGAGCCGTACACCATCTCTTGGGACCGCGTAGAATGGTATTCAGTCTACCCGATCGGCCAAGGTATCGCGGAACGCTACACACTCGACGAGCGCGTGTTCATGGGTGGTGATGCATGCCACACACATAGCCCCAAAGCTGGCCAGGGCATGAACACAGCGTTCTTGGACGCAGTAAACATTGCCTGGAAGATCCATCACGTGGAGAGCGGCTGGGCACCCCGATCCCTCCTCTCGACATACGAATCCGAACGCAAACTGATCGCCGAAACGCTTCTCGACTTCGACGCTCGCTACGCAAAGCTGTTCTCCGCACGGATACCATCAGCCGGTGAAGTCGCCGGCGCATCCGCAAAAGAAGCCCCGGAAGATAACGAATTCATCAAGACATTCAAAGCCAGCTGCGAGTTCACCAGCGGATACGGCGTAGCCTACAAACCCAACATGATAAACTGGGGTCCGGAACACACCGCCCAGCACCCCCTCATTCTCTCCTACCAAAACGGCACAAGCCAACGGACAGGAAGAATCATGACCCCCGCAACCGTCACACGAGTCGTAGACGCCAACGTCGTACATCTCGAACAAGAAATCCCCATGAACGGCTCCTACCGCATGTTCATCTTTGGCGGTAGCTTGGATAAGAGCGCAACAGCACTTAGAGATCTGGCGACGCAGATGTCATCTCCTA
>Ga0265797_10010289_pt1 | contig 11942 bp, 7 predicted proteins | sample P2T30metagenome_FD_192433 | JGI IMG/M metagenome (GOLD analysis project Ga0265797, IMG submission 192433) | Plant litter microbial communities from East Loma Ridge, Irvine, California - P2 T30 | ecosystem: Environmental > Terrestrial > Plant litter > Unclassified | place: USA: California... | reverse complement strand
ACATTGATTTGGAGGGCCGCCGCCACGCGCCATCCATGGCGCGGGGCGGCTAAACCGGCATCCCTGCCGGTTTACCCTCCAAATCAATGTCGAATTTCGGCCAGCGTGGTTTAACGGGGCGCCTAAGATCACGATCAAAAGCAAGATCAAGAGCGGCTCGCTTCGCATCGTTGTTACGGTTGGCTGCTATACGTTGTGTAGACACCTATGCCCATAGAGGGCAAACCGCCTCCTACATGTGGACCGGGTTTTACTCAAGTTCGCCCTGTTTTGCTTGTGGTTCCCAGGCCCATCCCCAGCCCCGACTGACGGCTATTGTCAGAAATTTCCGACAAGAGTACAAATGTACTCCATGACGACCCTGACCCCCCGCCGCACCGCCATCCTGACCTTCATCCGCGACCGCATCGCGCAGCAAGGCCAGCCCCCGAGCCTCGCCGAGATCGCAGAGGCGTTCGGCTTTGCCTCGCGCAGCGTTGCCCGCAAGCATGTGGTGGCCCTGACCGAAGCCGGCTTTATCGAGGTCAACCCCAACCAGGCACGCGGTATTCGCCTGCTCAACCAACCGTCCCGCCCGGAATGGCTGGACATCCCGGTGCTCGGCCGGGTGGCCGCGGGCCTGCCCATCGGCGCGGATGCCGAAGTGCACAATCGTCTGCAACTGGACCCCGCCACGTTCGCCAAGACACCGGACTACCTGCTGCGCGTGCAGGGCGACTCGATGATCGAAGACGGTATTCTCGATGGCGACTTGGTAGGCGTGCGGCGCAGTGCCGAGGCCTTGAACGGGCAGATTGTGGTGGCGCGCCTGGACGGTGAGGTCACCATCAAGCGTTTCGAGCGCAGTGGCGACAAGGTGCGCCTGCTGCCGCGCAACCCGGCGTATCAACCTATCGTGGTCGGGGCCGATCAGGACCTGGCCATCGAAGGGGTGTTCTGCGGCCTGGTAAGGCAAGGCTGATGGGCGCCGTGGTTGCCCTGGACTCGCTGTTCAATGGCGGGCGAGTCTGGAAGGGTCGGCCCGCCGAGCCACCGGCCAGCGTACATCCCACCGGGCTTGCGGCGCTGGACGCGGTGCTGCCCAGCGGCGGCTGGCCGGAAGCGGCGTTGAGTGAAATCCTGATGGCCAAGGATGGCGTGGGCGAGCTGCAACTGGTGCTGCCGACCCTGGCACGCTTGTCGGCGATGGGCGAACGCATTGTGCTGGTAGCGCCGCCCTACACGCCGTATCCCCATGCCTGGCAGAACGCCGGGGTGGATGTGCGCCAGCTCGCGGTGATCCAGGCTCAGGAGCGTGACGCGCTGTGGGCGGTAGAGCAATGCCTGCGCTCCGGCAGTTGCGGCGCGGTGCTGTGCTGGCCGCACAAGGCCGATGACCGGGCCTTGCGCCGTTTGCAGGTGGCGGCGGAAACCGGGCAGACCCTGGCGTTTGCCTGGCGCGCCTTGAGTGAAGCGGTCAATCCATCGCCGGCGGCCCTGCGCCTGGCGGTCGAGGCCAGGCCCGCACAAGTGCGCGTGCTCAAGTGCCGGGGCGGCCTGGCCCACCCGGCGCCGATTGCCCTGGCGGGGCATTGAGGTTGCCATGCGCTGGGTGTGTATTGTCTTCCCGCAATTGGCGCTGGACGGGGTGTTGCGTGCCCATCCCGAGCCCGACCAGCCGCTGGCACTGCTGGCCGGTACGCCGCAGCGGCGCGTGCTGCAGACCGTCAATGCCGCCGCCCGCGCCCTGGGCTTGCGCCCCGGCCAGTCGCTGACGGCCGCGCATGCGCTGGTCAAAACCTTTGCCTGTGCCGAATACGACCCGCTGGAAATCGAGCGCTGGCAGCAGTTTCTCGCCGCCTGGGCCTACCGCTTCAGTTCCCAGGTCAGTGTGTATTACCCACGCGCCTTGCTGTTCGAAATCGAGTCGAGCCTGGGCCTGTTCGGGCCGTGGCCGCAGTTCGAAGCGCGTTTGCGCAAGGAGTTGACCGAGCTGGGCTTTCGTCACCGCATCGTCGCCGCGCCCAACCCGGCGGCGGCGCGGGTGCTGGCGAACCGTTACGATGGCCTGGCCGTGGCCGACGACAACGCCCTGATGCAGGCCCTGGCGCCGCTGCCGATCGACCGCGCCGGGATTGAACCGCAGGCCGCCGTGGCCTTGTCGCGCATGGGCCTGCGCACGGTGGCCCAGGTGCAAGCGCTGCCCCGGCATACCCTGGCGCGGCGCTTTGACGCCAGCTTGCTCAAGCACCTCGACGCCCTGACCGGGCACCGGCCATTGGCCCTGGAGTTCTATCAGCCGCCGGACCAGTTCGATGTGCGCATCGAGTTGAATTTCGACGTGCAATCCCACCAGGCGCTGCTGTTTCCCTTGCGCCGTTTGACCGCTGACTTGTCCGCCTTTCTGTGCGGGCGTGACAGTGGCGTGCAGCGCTTCGATCTGCACCTGGAACATGCCCAGGCGCCGGACAGTGTGATCAAGGTGGGCTTGCTCAGCGCCGAGCGCGAACCGGCAATGCTGTTCGAACTGGCCCGGGGGCGATTGGAACAGGTGCAGGTCACAGCGCCAGTGCGCGGTTTTCGCCTGGTGGCCCAGGACTTGCCGGTATTCGTGCCGCAACGCCAGGACCTGTTTGACGACCGTCCGCAACAGAGTTTGCCCTGGGAGCAATTGCGCGAACGCCTGCGTGCGCGTCTGGGCGATGAGGCGGTGCAGGGCCTGCGTTTTCACGCCGACCATCGGCCTGAATGCGCCTGGCAAGCCACCGTCGACAACCATCCGTGCCCGACCTTGCACAAGGTGCGCCGCCCTGGCTGGTTGTTGCACCAACCGACCTTGCTGGCTGAGCAGGGCGTACAGATCCTGATGGGGCCGGAGCGCATCGAATCCGGCTGGTGGGATGGCGCCGATATCCGCCGCGACTATTACCTCATCCAGACCCGCGCCGGCCAGCAAGGCTGGGCCTACCGCACGGTGGGGCAGCAGGATGGTTTGTGGTTGCAAGGCTGGTTCGCATGAACACCAACAGGCCACCACCCCCTGTAGGAGCGAGCTTGCTCGCGAAGGTGGTTAACGATAACGCAGGGCACCTGAATGAATGCGGTGCCCTTGGGTTTTTCGCGAGCAAGCTCGCTCCTACAGGGGTGGGTCAGGCATGAGTTACGCCGAGCTGCATTGCCTGTCCAACTTCAGCTTCCAGCGCGGTGCCTCCAGTGCGCTGGAACTCTTCGAGCGGGCTAAGCGCCAGGGCTACAGCGCCCTGGCGATTACCGACGAATGCACGCTGTCGGGCATCGTGCGCGCCTGGCAGGCGGCGAAAGCGCTGGAGCTGGCGCTGATCATCGGCAGTGAGGTGCGCATCGAGAACGGTCCGAAACTGGTGCTGCTGGTGGAGAACCTGAGCGGTTACCAGCACCTGTGCCGCTTGATCACTCTGGCCCGGCGCCGCGCCGAAAAGGGCAGCTATCGCCTGCTGCATGAAGATTTCGAGCAACCGCTGCCCGGCCTGCTGGCGCTGTGGGTGGCCCAGGACAGCGACACCCAGGCCAGCATCCAGTGGCTGCGCCGCACCTTTGCCGAGCGCCTGTGGCTGGCGGTGCACTTGCACTGCGGGCAGGACGATGCGCGCCATCTGGAGCAACGCCTGCAGCTGGCGGCCAGCCTGCAGATCCCGGCGGTCGCCTGCGGTGATGTGCACATGCACGCGCGTGGCCGCCGCGCCCTGCAAGACACCATGACCGCCATCCGCCATCACGTACCGGTGGCCGAAGCCGGCCTGCACCTGCACCCCAATGGCGAGCGGCACCTGCGCAGCCTCGACGCCCTGGCCGCGCTGTACCCGCAAGCCTTGCTCGATGAAACCCTCGCCATCGCGCGGCGCTGCACCTTCGACCTCGGCCAGTTGCGTTACCACTACCCCCGCGAGCTGGTACCCGCCGGCCATGACGCCGAATCCTGGCTGCGCACCCTGACCAAGGAAGGTATCGCGCTGCGCTGGCCCGACGGCATTGACGCCAAGACCCTGAAACAGATCAACACCGAGCTGGAGTTGATTAGCGAGTTGGGCTACGAGAGCTATTTCCTCACGGTGCACGACATTGTGCGCTTTGCCCGCAGCCGCTCGATCCTGTGCCAGGGGCGTGGCTCGGCGGCCAACTCGGCGGTGTGTTTTGCCCTGGGCATCACCGAGATCAACCCGAGCCTGAGCAACCTGCTGTTCGAACGTTTCCTGTCCAGGGAGCGCAACGAGCCGCCGGACATCGATGTGGATTTTGAACACGAACGCCGCGAAGAAGTGCTGCAATACGTGTTCCAGCGCTATGGCCGTACGCGTGCCGCCTTGACGGCGGTGGTCAGCAGTTACCACGCCACTGGCGCGGTGCGGGATGTGGCCAAGGCTCTCGGGTTGCCGGCGGATCAGGTCAACGCGTTGGCCGAATGCTGCGGGCGTTGGAGTGACGACGCGCCGCCGTTGGAGCGCCTGCGTGAAAGCGGTTTCGACCCGGACAGCCCACTGCTGCGCCGCGTATTGACCCTGACTCAGCAGTTGATCGGCTTTCCGCGGCATTTGTCCCAGCATCCCGGTGGCTTCGTGATCTCCGAATACCCGCTGGACACCCTGGTGCCCGTGGAAAACGCCGCCATGGCCGAGCGCACCATCATTCAGTGGGACAAGGACGACCTCGACGCCGTCGGCCTGCTCAAGGTGGACATTCTCGCCCTGGGCATGCTCAGCGCGATCCGTCGCTGCTTCGACCTGCTGCGCCGCCATCGCCACTTGGATTTGAGCCTGGCCAGCATCCCCAAGGAGGACCCGGCCACCTACGCGATGATCAGCAAGGCCGACACCATCGGCGTGTTCCAGATTGAATCGCGGGCGCAGATGTCGATGCTGCCCAGGCTCAAGCCGAAAACGTTTTATGACCTGGTGATCGAAGTCGCCATCGTACGGCCGGGGCCGATCCAGGGCGGTATGGTGCATCCGTACCTGCGTCGCCGGAACAACGAAGAACCCACCACGTATCCGTCACCGCAATTGAAAGTGGTGCTGGAGCGCACCCTGGGCATCCCCTTGTTCCAGGAGCAAGTGATGCAGATCGCCATGGTCGCCGCCGACTACGGCCCCGGCGAGGCCGACCAGTTGCGCCGTTCCATGGCCGCCTGGAAACGTCACGGCGGCCTGGAACCCCATCAAAAGCGCCTGCGCGATGGCATGCTGAAAAACGGCTACACCGAAGCCTTTGCCGCGCAGATTTTCGAGCAGATCAAGGGCTTTGGCAGCTATGGTTTTCCCGAGTCCCACGCGGCCAGTTTTGCCTTGTTGACGTATGCCAGTTGCTGGCTCAAATGCCATGAGCCGGCGGCGTTTGCCTGCGCACTGATCAACAGCTGGCCGATGGGCTTCTACAGCCCGGACCAGATCCTGCAGGACGCGCGCCGTCATCGCCTGCAGATCCGCCCGGTGGACGTGCAGGCCAGCGACTGGGATTGCAGCCTGGAACCCATCGACGGCCAGCAGCCGGCGATCCGCATGGGCCTGCGCATGATCTCGGGGTTTCGCGAAGAGGACGGCCGGCGCATCGAGGCCGTGCGCCAGCACCGCGCTTTCAGCGACATTGCCGACCTCGACGCCCGTGTCGGCCTGGATGCCCGCGCCCAGGCATTGCTGGCGGATGCCGGCGCGTTGCGCGCGTTGGCCGGTAACCGGCACCAGGCGCGCTGGGAGGTGGCCGGTGTGCACAAGCAACTGGGCCTGTTTGCCGGCCTGCCGAGCCCCGATGAAGCGGTGGTGGCCTTGCCCCAGCCCACGGTCGGCGAAGACTTGCATGCCGATTACGCCACGCTCGGCACCACCCTTGGGCCCCATCCCCTGACACTGCTGCGCGCCGAACTGCGCAAGCGCCGCTGCCGCAGTTCCCAGGAGCTGTTGACCGTGGAGCATGGGCGCAACGTGAGCGTCGCCGGGCTGGTCACCGGGCGCCAACGCCCAGGCACCGCCAGCGGCGTGACCTTTGTCACCCTGGAAGATGAGTTCGGCAACCTCAACGTGGTGGTCTGGCGTGACTTGGCCGAGCGTCAGCGCCAGGCGCTGGTGGGGTCGCGGCTGCTCAAGGTGGATGGACGCTGGGAGGCGGTGGGCGAGGTGCGCCATTTGATCGCTGGGCGCCTGACCGACCTGACGCCGCTGCTGGACGGCATCGTGGTGCGCAGCCGGGATTTTCACTGAGGCCAGTGGTTTCTTCGGCTTGTGTCAGACAAGATGAAACCATCCCGCACTGATGCGCTCCAAAACTTGCAACTGCCCTCTTTTTGCCCAGAGCTGAACCATGCAATTTTTATCCAACCCCCATGGCTGTGAAGGCTGGGCCGGTGAAATGGCCCAGCAGATTCGCGCGTTTGACTGGTCAACCACCGACCTGGGCCCGATTGATCGCTGGTCCACGAGCCTGGCCTGCACCGTGCAGATGATGCTCGCCTCGCCGGTGCCGATGGTGATGCTGTGGGGGCGGGCCGGTTACATGATCTACAACGACAGCTACTCGGTGTTCGCGGGCGGGCGCCATCCCTACTTGCTGGGCACGCCGGTGGAGCTGGGCTGGCCGGAAGTGGCCGAGTTCAACCGGCATGTGGTGGACACTTGCCTGGCGGGCGGCACCTTGTCGTTCAACAACAAGGAACTGGTGTTGTCGCGTAACGGCAAGCCGGAAAACCTCTGGCTGGACCTGTATTACAGCCCCGTGGCCGGCGACAACCAGCAACCAGCCGGCGTACTGGCCATCGTGGTAGAGACCACTGAACTGGTGCGCTCCGAGCGAGTGCGCCAGGAGCTGACCCATAATCTGGAGCAGCGCGTGGCGGCCGAAGTTCAGGCGCGTTCCGCCGCCGAGGAGCAGTTGCGCCAGTCACAGAAACTCGAAGCAATTGGCGGCCTGACCGGCGGCGTGGCCCACGACTTCAACAACCTGCTGCAAGTGATCGCCGGCAACCTGCACTTGCTGGCCCGGCATGAGCCGGACAACCCGCAGGTGCAACGGCGGGTGGCTGCCGCCATCGCTGCGGTGGAGCGCGGCGCCACCTTGTCCTCGCAACTGCTGGCGTTTGCGCGGCGCCAACCCTTGTCCCCGGCGGTGTACAACCCGCAACGCATCTACGCCGGGCTTGGCGAACTGCTGCAACGCGCGCTGGGCGAGACCATTCACCTGGACGTGCAGTTGCCGCAGGATTCCTGGTGCATCAACGTCGACCGCAACCAACTGGAAAACGCGCTGCTCAACCTGGCGATCAATGCCCGCGATGCCATGCAAGGCGAAGGCGTGATTCGTATCACCGGCGAAAACATTATTCTCAACCCGGCCGAATGCGCGGGCAAAAGCATCAAGCCCGGCGAGTACGTGCGCCTGGCGGTGACCGACACCGGCGTGGGCATGCCGCCGACGGTGCTCAAGCGCGCGTTCGAGCCCTTCTTCACCACCAAGCGCGAAGGGCAGGGCACCGGCCTGGGGCTGAGCATGGTGTTTGGCTTTGTGCGCCAAAGCGGCGGGCACGTCGACATCTGGAGCGAGGAGAACAAAGGCTCGGTGGTGCAGATGTATTTCCCGCGCAGCCTGGAACCGGAACATCTGGACCTGGATACCGGCGAGGAAAGCCCCTGCACCGGCCAGGAAACCATTCTGGTAGTGGAGGACAATGAAGGCGTGCGCCTGACCGTGGTGGAGCTGCTGCAGCAATCGGGCTACACCGTGCTGACCGCTGAAGACGGCGATCAGGCCATGGCCAAACTGCAATCGGGCCTGCAACCGGAATTGATTTTCACCGATGTGGTGATGCCCGGCCGGGTCAAGAGCATCGACCTGGCCAACTGGGCGCGTGAGCAGGCGCCGCCGATCCCGGTGCTGTTCACCTCCGGCCATACTCGCGACATTCTTTCCTCCAATCATCTGCTCAGCGCCGATATTCACCTGCTGAGCAAACCCTACAGCCCCGACGCCCTGACGCAACGGGTGCGCAGCGTGCTCACCGCCAGACAAGGTTGTCCATGACTTCACAGCGCAACATCCCTTCACTGACCGCCCAGCACACCGGCTTCGTGCGGGTGCGTGGCGCTCGCGAACACAACTTGCGTAATGTCGATGTGGACATCCCGCGCGATGCCCTGGTGGTCTTTACCGGGGTGTCCGGTTCAGGCAAGTCGTCCCTGGCGTTTTCCACCGTATACGCCGAGGCCCAGCGTCGCTATTTCGAATCGGTGGCGCCGTATGCACGCCGCTTGATCGACCAGGTCGGCGTGCCGGATGTCGACAGTATCGAAGGCTTGCCGCCCGCCGTGGCCCTGCAACAGCAGCGGGGCACGCCGAGTGCGCGCTCCTCGGTGGGCAGTGTGACCACCTTGTCGAGCCTGATCCGTATGCTGTATTCGCGCGCCGGCAGTTACCCGCCGGGGCAGGCGATGCTGTATGCCGAGGACTTTTCGCCGAACCTGCCCCAGGGCGCGTGCCCGCAATGCCATGGCCTGGGCCGCGTGTATGAAGTGACCGAAGCGTTGATGGTGCCCGACCCGTCCCTGACCATCCGCCAGCGCGCGGTGGCGTCCTGGCCGTTGGCGTGGCAGGGGCAGAACCTGCGGGACATCCTGGTGACCCTGGGTTACGACGTGGACATCCCGTGGCGCGACCTGCCGAAAAAACAACGCGACTGGATTCTGTTCACCGAAGAAACCCCCACCGTACCGGTGTACGCCGGCTTCACCCCGGCGCAGACCCGCGATGCCCTCAAGCGCAAGCTGGAGCCCAGTTACCAGGGCACTTTCAGCGGCGCGCGGCGCTACATTCTGCACACCTTCGCCCACACCCAAAGTGCGCTGATGAAAAAGCGCGTGTCGCAGTTCATGCAAGGCAGTGCCTGCCCATTGTGCGAGGGCAAGCGGCTGACCAAGGCGGCGCTGTCGGTGAAGTTTGCCGGGGTGGATATCGGTGAGTTGTCGCAACTGTCCCTGAACCGCCTGGCCGAGTTGCTGCGGCCGGTGGCGGCGGGGCAGGACAAGATGAAGTTGTCGGTGGAAAAACGCCTGGCGGCCCAACGTATCGCCGAGGATTTGCTGGAACGGGTCAGCACCTTGATCGAACTGGGGCTGGGCTACCTGTCCCTGGAGCGCAGCACGCCGACCCTGTCATCCGGGGAATTGCAGCGCCTGCGCCTGGCCACTCAACTGGGCTCGCAGTTGTTCGGCGTGATCTATGTGCTGGATGAACCTTCCGCCGGCCTGCATCCGGCCGATGGCGAGGCCCTGTTCAGCGCACTTGCGCGCTTGAAGGCCGCCGGTAATTCGCTGTTTGTGGTGGAGCATGACCTGGAAACCATGCGCCGCGCCGACTGGCTGATCGATGTGGGCCCGGCCGCCGGCGAGCACGGCGGCCAAGTGCTGTACAGCGGCCCGCCCGCAGGGTTGGCGGATATCGCCGCGTCGCAGACCCGTGAATACCTGTTTGCCCAAGCGCGCCCGACGAATCAGGCGCGGCGCGAACCCAGCGGCTGGCTGAAGCTGCACGGGGTGACGCGCAATAACTTGAACAATCTTGAGGTGGGCTTCCCGCTGGGCTGTTTCACGGCGGTGACCGGGATTTCCGGTTCGGGCAAGTCCAGCCTGGTCAGCCAGGCGCTGTTGGAGCTGGTGAGCAGCGGCCTTGGGCGCGAGCTGGAAAGCGTCGACGAGCCCAGCCTGGAAGACGCCGCGCCCGCCGCCAGCGAGGGGCGTATCAGTGCCGGGCTGGAACATCTGCGCCGTCTGGTGCAAGTGGACCAGAAACCCATCGGGCGCACGCCGCGCTCCAACCTGGCGACCTACACCGGGCTGTTCGACAACGTGCGCAAACTGTTCGCCGCAACGCCGGCCGCGAAGAAACGCGGTTACGACGCCGGGCAGTTCTCCTTCAACGTCGCCAAGGGCCGTTGCCCGAACTGCGAAGGCGAGGGCTTTGTCAGCGTCGAATTGCTGTTCATGCCCAACGTGTATGCGCCATGCCCGACCTGCCACGGTGCGCGATACAACCCCGAGACCCTGGCGGTCAAATGGCAGGGTTTGAACATCGCCCAAGTGCTGGGTTTGACGGTGGAGCAGGCCGTCGACGTGTTCGCCGAGCAACCGAGCGTGCTGCGCGCACTGCAAGTGCTGCGTGATATCGGCCTGGGTTATCTGCGCCTGGGGCAGCCGGCCACCGAGCTGTCCGGCGGTGAGGCGCAGCGCATCAAGCTGGCGACCGAGCTGCAACGCAATGCGCGGGGCGCCACGTTATATGTGCTGGACGAACCGACCACCGGGCTGCATCCCAGGGACGTCGACCGCTTGCTCAGCCAGCTCAACCAGTTGGTGGAGGCGGGGCATACGGTGGTGGTGGTCGAGCATGAAATGCGCGTGGTGGCCCAGAGTGACTGGGTGATCGACATTGGCCCCGGCGCCGGGGATGCGGGCGGCAAAGTGGTTGCCAGTGGTACGCCGCAGACGGTCGCCAACAGCAAGACCAGCCGCACGGCGTCATTCCTGGCGCGAGAACTTGGCTAGCCGCCAGGAATGCGGGAGGGCGCGCGCGTCCTCCCACCAGTTCTCAAGCGACTTGCCTGGCCCGTTCGCGTTCGGCGACCAGCTGGCGGGTCAGCGGTATCAGCGTCTTGCCGTAGTCGATCGCATCATTGAGCGGATCGAACCCGCGAATCAGGAACGTTGTGATGCCCAGGTCGTAGTAATCCAGCAACGCCTGCGCGACCTGTTCGGCGGTGCCCACCAGCGAGGTGGAATTGCCCTGTGCGCCGAGCAAGCCGGCAATCCCGGTCCACAGGCGCTTATCCAGACGCGAGCCTTGCGCCGCTGCCGCCAGCAATCGACGCGAGCCTTCATTAGGCGGTTCGCGCCGCACAAAGCCGCTTTTTTCAGCCAGTGCCGTGGCTTGCTGCAAAATACTGTCTGCCCGCTGCCACGCGAGTTCCTCAGTCTCGGCCAGGATCGGGCGCAATGACAGGCTAAAGCGAATCGTACGCCCGTGCCGCGCCGCTTCGGCACGCACCTGGGTCACGACCTCGCGCACCTGCTCATAGGTTTCGCCCCACAGCGCATACACGTCGGCATGCTTGCCCGCCACTGCAATCGCCGCCGCGGACGAGCCGCCGAAGTACACCGGGATATGCGGCTGTTGCGGCGACTTCACCGTGGAATACGCGCCCTCGACCTGGTAGTACGTGCCGGCAAAGTCGAAGGGCTTGTCGCTGGTCCATTCCTGACGCACCACGCTCAAGTATTCGTCGGTGCGCGCATAGCGCTCGTCCTTGCCGATATGGCTGCCGTCGGCGCGCAGCTCGCGGTCGTCGCCGCCGGTGATGATATGCACGGCGGTACGGCCGCCGTTGAACACATCCAGCGTGGCGAACTGGCGCGCGGCCAACGTGGGTTGGGCGAAGCCTGGGCGGTGGGCGATCAGGAATTTGAGCCGCTGCGTCACGCTGGCGGCGTGCGCTGCGATCAGCGTGCTGTCCGGGCTGTTGGAATGGAAGGCCACCAGGGCACGGTCGAAGCCGGCCTCTTCGTGGGCGCGCGCCACACGTTCAACGTAGTCCGGCTGCAGGGTGGGGCCACTGCGCGGGTGGATTTCGGAGGCGTGGTGGCCGCCGATGTAGCCGATGAATTCGATGCTCATGGTCAGGTCCTTGTTGAAGTCGATAAACAAGCCTCCACCGGGCAGGGGGTCGGTCCGTAGCGTGAAAATAGAGCGCACGGGCGTGTCTGTAAAAGGCCGATTGGTTCTAACCTAATTATTAAATTATGGAATTATAGGTTTTCATATTATCAATGGATTGCATTTTGCTACTGCTGTGCACGTCTGTTGCGTGACGTGCTTGCCTGGTCAGCGCTCGACAGCCTGCCCATTTGAACTACCTTGATTGACGAGCCTTCCCACTCGGTACTCACGCATGCGCA
>Ga0265797_10010287_pt1 | contig 11942 bp, 10 predicted proteins | sample P2T30metagenome_FD_192433 | JGI IMG/M metagenome (GOLD analysis project Ga0265797, IMG submission 192433) | Plant litter microbial communities from East Loma Ridge, Irvine, California - P2 T30 | ecosystem: Environmental > Terrestrial > Plant litter > Unclassified | place: USA: California... | reverse complement strand
CTCTACTGTACAGGACTGATTGATGCGGCGATAGGCCAAGTCCTGTCACCGGAGCCGCTTCCGATGATCGACCAACCAACCAGGCCAAGCCCTACTACTAAACCCTCTTCCGTTCGACCTCCGACCCTGGGAAATCTGCAATCTTCAAGAAGGAGCAGGCATGCCTACTGTATTGACGCTCGTCTGCGTCTGCAGTAGCGGTGACAGGAGTGGCAAATGCGGGTTGCATATTGCTGGTGACAACACTGGGAACAACAGTCCTCAGCTGCCACCCCCTAGAAGCCAATGGTCCCCTAGAAACCCCGCCGATATCCATCTCAGCGCTAGCTACGCCAACGTCTTTCAATAGTGCTTACTGAACGCCTTTCTGGCAGAGTTTCGCAGCACAGGTTGGATTCGTTACATCTTAACCCACCAGCGGGCACGAATCGTGCCATCCTCTAGTCTGATGACATGTCTCTCAGACTCGGCTCGCCTTATACCTCTGGGAGATACACGTCCTTAGCCGGAGAATCGATCGTCCATCCGCCATTTAGCCCCATGATAATGGACAAACGGCTTGCTCGTGCAGTTACTGCTTCAGGCTAGAAGGGGCGTTATATCTCGCCAATTCGCGGCATCAACGCCTTCTAAGCAGGTAGAAGCAACGCCACATTGGATGCTTGATCTCGGGATGGACAAGCCGCGAAAGCATTCAATTGCTTGAGTCTTTCTTCTAGACGACGATGACTCTCTAGGGAGTTACCGGGAGATGTGGTTTTGATCGAAGAGATCGTCAGGTCGGGTTCGGGACAAGTTGACACGCGGCCCAGGAACTATCGACATGAATGAAAGGGAGACTTTTATCTAAGGCGTTGGCGATAGGGATTGTGACAAGAACAGACATTACTCGTTACTACTATTGAGTATTGACTGACTCACACATCTACCTGAAATATCGAAAGCACGACAATAGCAGGTCTTGATCGGTCTTCCAGTCTTACTACGTACGTAGGTACAGAGTATTGCTTTGCCTACATGTACATGTTCAGTTGGATATACTTTGCTGGACCAACTGACTCACGCCTTTACCTGAAATATCGAAAGGACGATGACAGGAAGTCCTGATCGGTGTTGCATTCTTCCTGTGTGCTAGAGTGGTGGGTGCTCTAAATCGATATTGAAGCAATCTGTACCAGTCTGATGACTCGTGATTATTTGCACACGCGCTACACGCACGGCTCCCTTGACGTCTAGGTGTTCAATAAGATACACTTTGCTAGTCCAATTAACATGTAGTTGAGCCGAGTGCTTGGTTACCACAGAGTGGGTGGTAAGGAGAAAATCTGCGCAAAGTCGAACATCAAAAAATCCGTTCCAGCGTTTGATCAACGGTGAATAAGGTATCTGATTGCAAAACCATTGTGTCGACATGAGTATCTTGCCGATTCCACTTTCCACGAAGGACAGCGTCAGCGTTGATAGCAACCCAGGCATCATGACACGCGAGCTACCTCGCCAAGAAAAAAAAAAAGTGAAATTTGAAAAATTAACGATTTGCTCCCGAAGCTTCAGACGACGTCCCCAACGATGTCCTTTTGCAGTCCAAAAGGCAAAAGAATCGATTCCGTATCAGGGAATTGAACCCTGGCCTTGTCGGCGCTGATCTTCTGTTAGGAAGACTGAGAGCGACAAATCCTAGCCACTAGACCAATACGGATTGTTGATGAGAAGTCATGTTCTCGATGGATGGTGACGAAGCTGATCGCTTATAATCGCTGGTATTGAGTAAGATCAGCCGTGCGCTGTAGTGGTGTTAACACTCAGGCCGAGCGTGCCAACAACACAGGGTGTCAAGAACTGGATCTGCGAATTTCCACTGCGGCGGAATTTTTTTTTCCCAGGAGCCTTTTTTTCAAGTCAATGCTCTGCCAGCAATACTCAGAAGCCAGGCTGCATCTTCCCAGACTCCAACCCGCTGGCCGTCATCACCAGGGACCGGTGGCGGAGGAGGAGGCTTTGGAGTTCTTCGCTTGCCTTCTTCAACATCCGTTTCAACCCCGCTCTCTTCGCTATCGCCACCAGCAAACCACCCAATACCAGCGATGCGTTCGAAGATGCCACCAAAGCCGATCGAAGGGTTTTGGGCGAGTTGCTTTAGCTCTGCTTCGTCATCGCCTTCGTTTGTTGCACCGCCATTGGTGTCGTCCTCGCTTTCCTCGTGAGCATCGAAGTAGCTTGATACGCCTTCAAGGTTTGGGTGGTGCATAGGTGTTCGTGAGATCGTTGGGCTGCCAATTCGACTTGTCCTTCGACTTGCCGACCGACTTCCAAAGCGACTACCCCATCTGTATGCCCTTGGGCTTGATGGCGATGCGATCCTAGGGTTTTCCGGTGAGGTAAGTTGGGCAGTGGCGGCCATTTCCTCGTAGCCCTCATCGTCAACATCATCTTCGTCGGAAGATGGCAGTGCCAGTGCTGAGGGTGAATCTTGGGAACTCAGCCAGGTCTGCCCGCGTGATTCCTGAAGTAACGCGTTGGCCGTAGCGGTAGCATGGGAAAGCCAGTCTTCCTCTCCTTTGGCAGAGAGACGCATGTTGCTGCGCACGCGTGGCGTATTGGACCCAGCAGTCTTGCGTCGCGACGGTGCAAGCCGTGTCTGGTTCAACCTTACGGCTGAACCGGAGACTCGTTGATGATGTTGGTGTCCCAAAGTGAGTGCGGCTTCACTTTTGGCTTTTGTGATGCCACTACCTTCTCTTTTCGTCTGTAGTGACTCCTGCCTCATCTCTACAGGATACACAATGCTTACGTCTGCTGCTGCCACTGCATCATCATACAGTGACCCACGTCTGCTCAGACCGCCTCCAAGATGTCTTCGGCTTGAGCTGCGACTTAGAATTCCTGGCGACGTAGGAGCAGAGCGGCCTTGCATATATGTAGGGTGGTGTCGGGCGAATGTCATATCAGCAGCTTCTTCGTAAGGACTGCGAGATCCATGGTGCTGTCTGCTGTCATCTGGTACAAAGCGCGTTGAGAGCGGTGCCAGTCGGAGATCGGCGAGATTCGTTGTGCTGCGCTTCTTGTTGCGCGAAGAAGAGCGTGAGGTTGACTGCGACACATGGTGAGATACGTCTTTCGATGGAGGGGTATGCTCGAGCTATACATACCATTGTTGTTGCACAATTGAGAGAGGTGTTGTTGAAAGGAACAAGGCCAACATCCAAGGCAAGGATAGGCCAACCAACCCACAATATCCCCGCAGACTGGACCCCAGAAACGGGAAGGCTCCACACAAACGCGCTCTTTGACTCCCGTCTTTGACATGTGACACCGACAAGGAACCCTTGAACAAGCTGGGTTTACGAACAATAATGTGCTCTGGCAGACGCAATAGCGATGCCAAATATGCGGCAGCGATAGCCTTGCATCTTCTGGTCGGCAGTTATTTCAGAGCTTTTGCGGCTGTGATCTGGTATTTACGAGGCTCGGTAATGTCTGCAAGTGTCTAGCTCTTAAACCGAGAAAGGCGTATCTTCGTTCATGTATGTACATATAAACCATGGTCTCTTACATCATCTTCCAATATCCTGCAGACATCTCCAAGTTCCAGACTTGGACGATCCTCAAAGCCAAACCATGCCTATTCCTGTTCCAAGCGCAACCGCAAAGAACCCCCAGGCCCACCTCACCACTCCAGCACCACTAGGTTCCCTCTTCGCCTGGTCATCGACGCCGCTAACAGTCGCTGTGCAGCTGGCTCCGCAGATATAGTTTGAGGGACAGCATCCGCCTCCTTCGCTCTCGCCGCACATAAACCAGCCATTCGCACAGGTATCTTCGTCATGCGAGCTCGCCGCTGTAGCAGAAGGGTCGTCGTCGTCGACAGTTGTGGTGGAAGTTGACGCGGCAACATCGCCGCTTATTCCGGCAATTGTCACGCCGTTCGAGACGAGTGCGGTGCTGTCGCTCGTCGGGCAGGAAGTCGTGTCGCAGTTGCGGCCAACACGACAGCAGCCGCCCAAGTAGTGTGCAGAACACATGTAGAAGCCAGTCGGACAACTTTCATCGCTCGGAGCTGGTTCTGAAGTAGTTGTTGTCATGCTTTCTGGTGGGGGCTCTTCGGAACTGCCTGTCGGACGAGCAGGAGGAAGGGCTCCGCTTTGTTCAGACGTGGTAGATTCTTCCGTTTCGGAAGGCTCCTCGCTTGTTTCTGACGCCGATTCTGACGCCGATTCTGTCACCGTGACTGTTGTAGGTGCGGTGATTGTTCCGATGCTGGTTATGCCTGGCGCTGTCTCCGTGACCGTGCTTTCGATCGTGGTGGTGTATGTAGAGCCTCCTGCTCCGCCAGCAACGACTACTGTCTCCGTCTCCTCTCTGGTTGTTGAGCTTGGCTCGTTGTTCGTCCGTCCCGATGTCGCGGTCGCAACCGGCAGATTGGTTGTAGTAGTCAAGGTGCTCGCCCAAACACAACCCACGTCGTAACAGGCGTATCCCTCGATACAACAGCCCTTGTTTTCGCTTTCGGGGCAGCTGGTCTGGCCGGCACTCTCGTTGCAGTCCGAGATCGAGCTACCGCAGTTGCCGCCTAGCGGACAGCAGCCCACATCTCCATTACCAGTATCGTCGACTCTTATGCATTCATCGCTCTCGCTACAGCAGCTGTCCGGCCTGTCGATCTCGGTACACGACCTAGTGCCGGAGGGACACGATCCCCAGTCCCGTGCGAACAAGCTGTATCCGGGAAATCGTCGAAAGGTATGCGCTCGCTCATAATGCGGTGCAATAGGTGCCGATAATTGTATGGAAGCGTTGGCATATCTCTCCACCTCTTCAAAGTAGTCCTCCAATGTCTCAGACCCCGCCAGCGAAACGCCAAAATTCCAGTAGTGCAGGAAGAATTTCTCACCCTCGTCGCCGCTCATCTTCCGCATCCCCACAGGTTGCTGCCATCGTAGCTGCTCCTGTGCCTGTCGCTCGCGTTTAAGGTGTGTCTGGTGCTCGGGAGCAATGTCGGCGGATCGAAGCTGGTGTTGGGCGGTTGCGGAAGAGGTTACGATTAGTGCTAGCAAGGTAGCTGGCAGTGCCAGAAAATCTCGCATTGCTGGTGCTGCGGTCTGCAGGTGAAGGACAAGGATAGCGGGTGGATGCTTGCCTCTTCAAGAAGGTGGTACAAGACGATGCTGTAAATGGAAGGAAGACTTGGTATGCGTGCAGACGAGACTTGAAGAGAATGGAACCTAGCTTGTGTAACAATGATTCTCTCGTGAGAGTGGCTGGACAAACAGCAAAACAGTCGTCGTGTCGTGCACATGCACGCAGCTAGCGAGTCGTGAGATTGAGATGGCTGGCCACAAGTTTGGTGGCTGGGCATGCAGCCGAAGCAAGCGGGCAAGCTGGGGAGATGCAACTTGATGCAAGCTGGAGTTGCACCGCAGGCATGTACAGTACTGTATTTGACCTGTCGACACGTAGCAATCATGAGTACATCTCTTCACCATTTCCTTGCTCGTCTCAGGTGGGCAGCACGGCTTTCTACGTGACTGCAGTGCACTTCTTCGTGGGCCGAAATGCCGACATGCCAACATGTTCACCGCTGCCATGCAACGACTTCGGCCTCACCATCGACGCTGTCCTTCACTTGTCCGACATATAGCCACTGCACGTGAGCCGCACGGCTATCACGTCGGAAGACAACCCGCAGCTCAGCGCCTCGCCGAGGTCTCCCATTGCGATTTCGAACCGAAGAGCGATGCATGGTATAACCACCATTTCTCTGTCGCAAAACGCTTCGCCCCGAATATCCGACGCAAACCATCTTATACACTCGCACATCTGAACCTAAAATCTGTAGAAGAGGCAGCTCCACAAAGGCTGAGGGACAACCCACTCAATTTTGCTCGCCTCGAATCTGCAGACGATGACATTTTAAACAGTTGCCTTGAGCTCTACATCGCCCGAGTCAACACCCAAACCCGCAACCTTTTTGAACTCGAGCCTCATACCTAAATTTGAAGCTCGAGCCTCATACCTAAAAGACAGACCAGGTATAAAGGCGTTGTCAGCACTATCACGCTCAGCATGCTCGAAGAACACAATACCATCACATGACCGCGTCCGACTAATCCAGAGCATTGCGCACTGCCTGATCGCCGAGAACAATAAGGAAGCTATTTGGCGATGGGTAGGAGATGAATCATGGACCCCTGATGTATTCTTCAAACACGATCGACGGAAACAAATTTTGATCAGATGTACTGTTCAGGCGCAAATCCACTGGACATCAAATCCAGACTTCACAGCTGATGCGCTGGCGACGATTACTCAAAAGCACAACACCGTCACGCTTTGGGACAAGCGCTCGGCCCTTTTAAGACTCATCACGGTCTTGCTCAACAGAAGCGGCACATGCAAAGATGTGGACTTGTTTGATCGATTCAGACGCGCAGCTTACGCGTTATTCAAGGAGTTGGACTTTACCCGACCAAATTTGGCTATACTCGACCTGGTCCATCCAACCCGCCCTTCTGCAGAGCCTTATTTGCACCTCCTTAGAACCGCCGCTGCTTCTGATGAATCTGCGAATTCGATCGGCCTCTTCTTCGAAACAAAGTCACTCAAGGCTGCTGAAGGCCTGCGTGCGATAATCTATCAAATCATCCGAGTGTGCCTTGTCGAGGGCAAGCAAAAGGATGCCACTTGGTTTCTAGACTTTGCATACGACAACAAGCCGGAACTTTTTGAGACGGCGGCTGTCCTTTTGAATTATTTAGGCGGGTTGGAAAAAGTGCATTCAGAAAGGGAAGTAGTGCCTCGCAAACGCAAACCTACAACAGAGGAAATTCAGACAGGTGTTCCTGTCGATGAATTCGGGCATATGGTGCTTTCCCCTCAGATGATGGAGAAGATTCGCCATATCCGGCGGTACACTGCAGTCGACGGCTATCGTAGGCGTGCTGAATAGCGAAACTCACGCATTTCTAACGTGTTAATAACTGTCAGATCAACGGCTAAGTCTCCAGCGTACAGTGCCGTTCTCGCAGGCACTGCGTAGCAGACATCATTCCGACTCGGGAAACGCGCGTCGAGGAGCCACTGGAACACATTAGCAATCATCCACATCAACGAGAAGCATACCGCACTTACACCCAAGCTCATTCTCATCAACATCAATCACCACACGATACTTGCTCAACAAATGCGTACCCAACACGGCAACGTCCTCCTCTTCCGAAGGCCAAATCCCGACCACGCAGAACGGGTATCCATACACAGCCTGCTGGGAACTGTACTCATCCCTCGTCAGCCGGACTTCATGCCCGCCAATATCGAACACCAGGTCTGGCAGCTTCGCCCGAGCTCCGCAGTCGATCGAAGCGCCTCGGAAGATGCTGTTCGGTTTGGCGCCGATCGCTTCGTATATCTGTTTGGTGGTCTCGGAGGGCAGGCGGATGGTCGGGTCGAGATCTAGACGGCCGTAGACGGCTTTCAGAGGGAGATGGAGTTTGGAGTCACCCTCCAGTGAAATGGAGTTGAGGGGTACGTGCCATTTGCCTGCTAGTCCTGGCGATTTCTGGTTGGCAAATGGGATTCTTTTCATGTCGTTGTGCGATTTCGGGGACAGGCCGATTTCGAGGGAGCCGCGGTCCAGGGTGCTAGTTGGTAGCGTAAGGGTGAGCGTGTTGTGTCGGACTGCTTGGCTTTTTATAAGCTGTTGCAATGGATTTGGTGCCGTCAATGGCGAGTAAGCCGATGTCTTCGCATTCGGCGGCGCAAGTCCAAGAGCACTGTACAGGCAGGTCAATTAATTGGCTTCACCACAGCTCGCTTGGGGAGGACGCTTACCCATCAGCCACGAACGACATCACATAGTAGAACATGTTCTCTCCTTCATACTTGTCTATCTCGCCCACCGTCGCTTCTCCAACCTCTACACTCACGAGATGCAGCGTGTCGGTGGAGACGTTGCCACCAATTGTCCATCCGCCCGGATTCACTTCGAACCTCTGGTTCAGGGATGCTCGAGTCGTGGACTTCTTGAAATTATATTTGAACCCTGTCCCGCAGTCACGTTTGTCGCATACTGAGGAGCGGACATAGAGGCCGTCGAGACTCATGTTGAGCCAGGCATTGAAAGGCTGAGCAGGATTTCCGACGGCTATCGGCGTGTGGAATACGGGGAACCCTCCAATGGTGGACATTGATATTTCGAGCGATGCTGGATGATGAGAGCCCTTGTGTTGATGAGGCTTGTCCGGACTGGTTGATTGACCGTCGGTGTGATAGCCTAGTACGATTTGTTGTGGTTTGATCGCGAGCTTCGATGCTGCAAGCCCGTCAAATGCCTGCGCGGCATCACTTGTTGTCAGAGACCAGAACAAATCATCGAACTTTTTGGGTTCTTCCAGGATGCTTAAGTGACGATCCTTAGGAGTGGGACTGTTCTCCAATATTTGTTGAGGAGAGACATGCTCGTCTAGTCCTTGATACGGCGACTGCAGACCATTGGCAATCGTCCCAATGGTTATGAGTGTGTAAATCCAATTGACTAGTATGCTGCTGGACCACATGCTAGATGAAGATATATTCTTTGATGGTCGTTGAAGAGAAAGGAGAACACGAGTCGATGAAGTGAGACGACGTCTGTGGTCTCAGCTGAGAAGGATCCGTGCATGATTGACAACATCGTGCATCGCCTGATAGAGCACAGTAAGCATCAACACGCGTTGACTCTCTTGAGAACAGACAGTCGATCATCAATGTGAAATTTTCATTGCTGCTGGTTATTCGGGGTTAATGTCATCCTGCTACGAGAAGTCGATGAGTTAACCTCAACCCTAACCCTTGCCAGCTACGCCTGACAATGCATTGCACCATCGAAAAGTCATCTTTCGCCAGTAGATAGTTGCAAACACTTAATAGCCGTCAGCACGTATATGGAATAAGGCGCTGGTGTATTCAACTGGTCCGTCGGGCGGCCACGTGCCAGAGCTGATCGCTGTTGCCGATTCTGAACATGGAAGCAGGGGACTTTTACTGCACTCACACCAAACTCGCCCCAACCTAACATAAACAATAGTTGCGTAGCACTGATCTCGAAATACTACAATGGAACACACCGCACGACCACTACGATGCTGCCAGAACCCATACCGTCATCACTGACAACCTTCTACCACACGTGCCATATCCAACCTCACCTCGAACACACTACGACAGCTGGACGACAATGCATCAGACATCACGACGACCATCAGGCTCCAGTCGGGCTGCCTCTTTCCGCATATCTGGGCTCCAATCTCTGCGATACGCCATCTGTGACTGACCGTCGCCATGCCGCCACAGGCTACCGTGTTCATGTTGCCGTGATGTCTGCATGGCGGCCATGGGCGTTCAGGTAACTTGATTGGGGATGACCGGATCGACTTCATCGAATCATCCTGATTCAACGGTGAGATGGCCGAGCGGTCTAAGGCGCCAGCTTAAGGTGTTACCATTCGTGGTTCATCAATACAATCGCTGGTCCGAAAGGGCGTGGGTTCAAATCCCACTCTCATCAACATATCTTTTGCTTTTTGACGCGTCGCCTACTTCCTGCCGTGCACGCGACTCAGTGAGGCCAAAGGAAAGCAATTCGCTCCTCTCCTTCATCTTTTCGGAAGGTTATCGAGCTCGGATCCGCCTTCTGGACTGTTGTGGCTGTTGCGAATCTCATTGAATACATTCGTCCATATAGACGACATCAAGAAATCCCATACTATTGATCAGACTTGAAACGATCCCCAATAGTCTCCCGAAAGAAGATTACGATACCTCTTGCGTCCCATGCAATCGATCGATCAAAGGACAACATCAAAACCGAACAGTCGACCGACATTGGTTTCAGCGTCATAGAATAGATTGTCTGATAATTAAGTAGATACTTGGATACCATTCCACCAGAACGCTATCTCCTAGCACATCAAATGAAAGCCTTCCCACTTGCACCAGTGAAGACCCTACTCCTCTCCAACGCACTCGCACTCTCCTCCCGAAGCGCCCCGCCGCCGACATCCTCCTCCTCTTCTTCTACAACCCTTTCAGCCCTCAGACTGCTCAACCGCTTAATGTCCTCTTCGACACTGATGGGCCTTGAGGTTTTTGTAAAAGCCAAGTGCGGACCGGATGGAACACCAGCTTTCACATTGTCGGTATCAGTGGTGAGCCCGCTGTCGGTATCTTGGTCATTGAGCTTGACTTTGGGTTCGACTCTGCTCAGACTGTCCGCGCTTGTAAGAGCCATGGGTTCAGAGAGTCTACTGCGACGGAGGCGGGAGCGGGGGTATTTAGAGGGAGAAGAAAGAGAGGCTGTGGTGATTTTGTCACCGCTGTTGTTTCTGCTGCTGTCGAGAGCCTGAACGGCCAGAGGAGAGATCGACCGCGAGGAAGTGGCACTAGTATGCCAGGGTTTAGGTTTCCTGATGGCCGAATTGGGAGTGCTGGCGCGGTGCATAGGTGGCCTTTGGCGGCGGTGAGAAGAGGGCGGAGGATTGGAAGGAGGCGGAGGGGTGGGCGAGGCTTCGTTGGGAAGCACCCAGGACCTTTTGTGGCGCGGTAGGGCCATTTCGTCGGCGAGCTCCATCTCTGCCTCGACATCCCGACGGTCGTTATCCTCGGAGGAGCTGCTTTCGGAGGACGTGGTCCAGTTGTCTTCGTTGTCGTCTTCCGCTGCTAAAGTGGAGCGGGTGATGGCTCGGGGGAAATTAGGAGCGAAAGAGGATCTGAAGCGGCGGCTTACGCGATTCGAAGAGCGGGAGGGTTGGATGGAAGAAGACTCCGAGTAGGAGGTGAGTTGGGTTTTGACCCGTTTCGATTTGCGCGAGTTCGCGCCGGAGACGACGTCAACGTCGGATGTTGAACTCTGCCCGTTACCTCTGTGGGTTCCTATTGTGGCGGACCAAAGAGGGCTGCTAAGAGTTGTGCTCGCCCGCTTACGGATAAAAGATTGCCGCTTTTCTTGCATGCTGCGCTCGTCGTTGGCGTTGTCGTCTATCGTACGGTCGTTGCTGGCACTGTCACTACGAGGTACTAAGCGCACACTCTTTCGTTTGTCAGTGCCTGCGAGGAATGGCCTGAAGCCAGTGAACGACTCTTGAGTAGGTAGCCGTGGAAAGTCCGATGGTCGGGTACTGAGCATGCTAGTGCCTCGTGTGGTGAATGAACCGCAACTGCTCCTGTCCATCGTAGCCTCGTATCCCATGCTGCTAGCTTTTCGACGGCTTTCCGCGCGATGGGGGCTGAGATTCGCGCCGCTCATACCTATACCCAGTCCAATGTCGTCCTCCGATTGAGGCCTCGCACGTTTGGCACGTAGTCTCCGCAATGCGCGTTTGCTAGGGGACATGTCCGACAACTGTCTTGATACTCTCGCTAATTGCGCGGGAACAGAGAAGCTCTCATGCGGCGTCTGAAGCACGGCAGACTCATGTCCCCACTCGGGGATGTTGGCATCAGCCCTGATCATGTCCTCGCCGTTGCCTAGCGAGGAAACCAGACTGACGCGCGAAAATCGCCCTGTCCATTTGGAGTTTCTGGCGGAACGTGGCGGTAGGTTGAGATCGATCTGAGGGGCTCGATCTTCTTCCATGGACTCGGCTTTTTCGACATCCCTTTGCATCGTCGTTACAACCGCTATAGAGTTGGTTTCTGGATGAGGTATGGGTCGAGATATCGATTGTTTCGATGTGCTGGTTTGCTTCTCGTAGTCCTCTCTTCTGCGTCGTCTGCGACAACATAGGAGCAGTAGGGCAATGAGGATCGCCACGGCAAGTATTGTTCCAACAACAATTCCAGCAATAGTTCTCCCTGGTAGTCCGTCGCGTGACTCAGTGTCCGTCGCGAGAGCAACGGCCGTCGAAGTCGCGGATGTGGTCGGGGCAGCCCGCGAAGTGATCAAAGTCGTAGCAGTGCTACTCGACGAC
>Ga0265797_10010285_pt1 | contig 11944 bp, 12 predicted proteins | sample P2T30metagenome_FD_192433 | JGI IMG/M metagenome (GOLD analysis project Ga0265797, IMG submission 192433) | Plant litter microbial communities from East Loma Ridge, Irvine, California - P2 T30 | ecosystem: Environmental > Terrestrial > Plant litter > Unclassified | place: USA: California... | reverse complement strand
TCGGCCATCTCGTCCTCGTAGTTGCGCGTATGTCTCGCGAAGTTCCTTACATTTTCTTTCAGCGCCTTATAGGCGGTTCCATCGAAAAGGAATTCCCGGATCTTGGAAAAGGCCGGCATGAGGATAGGGTCTGGATCGTTTAAATCGATCGGCTGGAGTCGCTGCAAAGACCCGAAAGCGTTCTTTTTGTCGGCTAGATACGCCCCAAGAGCTGTAGTCTTTTCAACGTTGAAGTGTTCGTATATCTCAGACGAAAGACAACGTAGGCGATGTCGCAAGAATGCGCAAGTATGATGTTGCAGGGTGGAGTCAGCCTCGGCGCGCAAATCCCTCTCGAACGCACCTAGGAAGAAATGGACATCATCCACATTCATCTCAACTGTATCCGTTGTCTGAGAGCGAACCAATTTCTGCCAACTTAGTTGAGGGTCTTCCAACAGCACATCAAGAACCTCTGCAACAGTATCTTGCCCCTCCGATGCGATGAAGGAAGTACATCTGCTTAGCGTAATCAAGGTCGAATCGACGCTCTCCCCGTCATCCGAGCTATCATCTGATTTCGTGGCGTTGTCAACGATATCGGCAACCTCAGCACCGCGTTTGAGTTCGTAAGGTTCTGACCTCGGAACGGGATTCCCTCCATGTGATGAGCATACATATCCTACTAAAACTGTCTTCTCCTGAATCGCGTGGCCTCGCTCGCCATGCGCTGCACAGGGGTCTATCGCATGCTTGTAGTAGAGGCAGCGGCAGACCGAATATCGTTCGACGGCCTGATAGCACATTTGAGGTTGCGCATGGAAAGGCGTTTGACGTGGTGTAGTCTGGGAAGGTAGCCTGGCTGCGGGGTAAGTTGAAGTGTAAGCAACAGCCTGCCTGCCATGCCTGCCTAACGAGGTTGGTTGCTTCCTGGGTATCTTTGGCTTTAACTAAATGCGTCACATAACACCTGAACCGCCAAATTTTCGAAACTATAGCTTCACGAGTCGATATGTTCGTACTCCAAATGTTTCCATATTGGTTCTGATTAGATGCTGACCATTCCATAATTATAAGATCTACATCCATGTATATACGCGCAGAAAGTCACAATGCCGGTATACGCGCTCATAGTAGGACTGACCGTGAATGACAGAGGAGACTATAACTCAGCAGACTTTGCGTGTACTCAGAGAATCTCGTGGTTAGTGCTCATACCAAATATGTATAGTGATCCAGGTGTCTCTTCCGTCACTCGTGAGTCTCCATTGAGTCACTGTTGTGTCGACCTGGTCAGTTCTACTCGTTGACACAATACTTGAAGGCGGTCATACTATTCCATGACTTGAGTGATTTGAGTAATCAAGATTCACATGAAGCTTATTTAAACATGCCGCGAGACACCCTACCTTGTCTATTGTCACCCAGTATATTGTCTTCCTGATAAACTTACCAAAAAGACATCCTTTGATGCACAGGCTGTCCCTCGATCAGATATGAGCTTTTCCACGACCCAAAAACACAAAACAGCGAAAGCTTGGAGCCGTACCGAAGGCAAAGACCTTCGCATTAAGAGACATGAAGACGTGCCCAGCGACAAAAGAAGAGGGTTTAAAGCAAAGAGTCTCGAACCGAGCCAATCTACATCAGACAGGCTGGTACCCGTCGCCCCGCCGCTTCCAAATGCTGTACCCACACGAAACGCGAGTTCAGCAAGCGCGGCACCAAGTTATATCCAAGCGAACCACTATTCACGACCCATACTTGGGGACGTGACTTACAGTACGTATTCTGTGAGCGCCGTCAGCAACACTGGAAGCCAAGCAGTAGCGAACGCAGATCCTACAACTTCGTCGCGTGCCCCACTTATCACTCATGATACTCATAGCACGCTCGCTTCGAGCGCAGTCAGCGATACAAAGAGTCATGCGAGTAGCGTTAGTGCCACGCGATATAGCGCACCAGGACATTACAACCCAGGTCCTCCACGAACTGTTTCGACACCCTCAAAAGGTACAAGCAACTCCCACACTTCAAGCGTTGTAAAGGTCACTCCGAGTACGGCCCCCGAGAATCCTCTGCTTTTGCCCGCGCCGAGAGAAAGATCTCGCGCATCGAGTGAAGTAAGCGTCACTCCGAGCACGGCAACTGGAAAGTACCCGGCTTTGCCAGTGTCAAGAGATAGCTCTCGTGCCTCAAGTGTCATACTCCCCGTTCAGAGTCAGGTACCTGGAAGTCACCCGCCTTTGCCTGAGGCAAGATTTCAGAATTATTGCGCGCCAAGCGTTAGAAGCGTCGCTTCAAGTACGATATCCGTACAGCACCCGCCTTTATCTGTCTCGGAAGTTCCAAGCAAGATTCGAAATCTCCACCCTTCTCGTTCGCAGAGTGTTACTAGTGCGGCCAGAAGTGCGGTGAGAGAGGACCGTCTTTTGCTGCCGGCATCCAGATCTAGAAGTCCGAGTGTCGCACCTAACAAAGTTAGCATTGTCGAAGAGTCATCAGGATATCTGCAAGAGAGCCACTCGCGTGATTCTTCTCGAGCCTCATCTTCGCGAGCCCTGGCTTTACGAACTCCATCTTCGCAACCTCCAGCATCGCGCGCCGCTAGTGTGACACCAAGCATTCGAAGCGAACATTCTGTCAGCAGTTCCAGTGCTGTTCAGCGCCGCGCTGACGAAGAGTATGCCAGATCTGAGGTCGGCAATGGTTCAAGCGTAGCGGAAAGCAGTGCGAAGAGCCGCAGACCAAGTGTCATCCAGCACACTGAAGAGTATACTGCCCCAGTGCCTGAACGAGCCCCAAGTATCGCTGCAAGCACTAGAAGCAGTGTCAAATCGGGTCGAAACGAGCGAGATGCCAGCATCGCATCGACAGCTAGAAGTCGTGCGCGCGAGGAAGCCTACGAGCCGAGAACATAGAGCAAGTTGACCTCGAAGCGAGCCTCTAGTATCAAACCGCCTAGTCGGAGTGAGCGAGGCGGCAGCATTGCGTCGAAAGCCAGAAGTCATATCGAAGTGGACGACCTTGAGTCCAGTAGCGAACGCGAGCCAACTTCGAGAAGAGCGCCGAGTAAAGCTAGCAGTTCTAAAGGTAGCCGAAAAGCGTCTCGTGATGGCCGCGGTCGCAGCACTGCATCTCGCACTAAAGGGCCCTGCAATGAGTTTGCGGGAGTGGAAGTAACTTGCGATGAACACGAAGGCGCCATAACCAAAGGTCGACCTCGCTCCGAACGTAGCAAGTCTGCCTCAACGCGTCGCAGTAGCTCGGTATCAAGCACCGAAACCATCCGAGCACTTCGACCAGGCGCAGACAATGCGCTGGTAGTATACCACGGCAATGCCATTCATACTGCCGAAGCTTCGAAAGATGCTACACGTCGGCGGTCATCCAGGCGCAAGAAGAAACCCGACATGGATGTTCGTTCGTACGTTGGCAGCGACGATGTGACTGTAGTTTTCCCGGACCCTTCGGAGGTCGGCGAAGCGGGGCGCGCATCTGGGTCGCAAGACCAGCAGAAACAGCAGCAGTATTGTGAGGAGTACCAAAAGTGGCAGCGGCAAGAGCAACAATATCAGCAGCGGCATCAGCAACGGGGACAGTACCAGCAGCCGTACTCGCAGTCGTACCCACAGCCTGACCCGCATACGTATCCGCCCCAGTACCAACAACAAACGCAGGCGTCTTACCCTAATTGGGGCACACCAGGGGGGTATCCGCAATATACAAGCCAACAGTATCCGTACCCGCCATACCCAGGCCCACGATATACCTATCCTCAGCCCACCGCTCAACCATCTTATCCAACCGGGGGTGCACGTTATCCGTCGCCGTACGTAACACCTACGCCTCAATACGAAACGGGATACGAGAAATTGGGCGAAGAACTTGAGCAAGGTCGGAAAAGCGGTCGCTTGCCCAAGGCCCGGGATAAGCGACGTGAGAAAGTGGAGCGGCCTAGAAGGACAACTCGCCTGGAGGGAAAGTACGAAGAGCCGCCAGAAATATACGAATCGAAGTATGATGATGGCGAGTTCCCTGACCGTTGGTTTGACAATTAGGCTTGATGGACATCGGCGGTTAAAGGGGTTGAAGGTTGAAGTGTAATAGGTATGATATGGCGTAGGCTGTTGCGTAAAGCAGGAACGAGAGTGGCAAAATAGGTGCTGGATCATCTGGGAATGTCAAAGTAGAGGAAGGCGTAGAATTGGTGATCAGGTAGACTCATCGATGTGTATGTTACGCAAGACCGGCTTGTGAGTCACTTTGCGTTAGTCATACAGAGCATCTCGTTTGATGTATAATCAACTCACCCTTCTTATCATGCTCTAGATGGCGTCTCGAGTATCTTGCACTTCGCGAAGTCAACACGTATTGTAGTGCGGTGTGATGCGTAAAGAGCTACTCATCACTGCCATTGTGATCGAGATCGCCATGTATGTTACTCAACGTTGCAATGGAAGGGACAGATCAATAGAGGACTTGAAGCCAGTCACTGAAGTTGACCCCAGTATAACATACATGCAAAGGCCATGAGTGGTCTGACAGTGAACCTTCTGAAAGACGTATGTCGCACGGCTTGCCAATGTTGTCAATAACATGCCCATTCAATGTCGACCCTTTGAATGCACGATGTCACATACCGTCTGCGAAGAGCGCACACTCAGCTCCATATACCTATAAATTCCACATCAGGGTACCCGGTCTTTCTCCATAACACATCATACAGCCCCTAGTTCGATATCTACTATTGTTAGAAGCACATTTTCGACCTGCACTATCAGTCAAGACTCGAATACCTTCATCGTGCAAATCATCCATCGATATCACGATGCCAACCTTGAAAACAGATGCAAATGCAGTTACAGGCCCAGCCATAAAGCGAAACACCGAGGGCATCGGTAAGACTAAGACTCGGAGACTATACCAAATCCGCCCAAAAGTTGTCGACAAGAAGACCGAGACCTTTGGCCTGGTGAGCAAGAAGAATTGGCCTAAGCGGGAAAACGCAAATATCCAGGAGAATGATCGCCACACTCAAAGCAACGCCGAAAGCGTCACTAGGCAGGCCAACAAGGAAGCCGCGGAAGAGCACGAAGCCGCGGAAAAGCGCGAAGCTGAGCACGGGCGCGATTCGGTTCGCAAGCACACTTTCAAACCTCAAGAGTTCAGTGCCGCCCCTGGCCAAAGACAGTTCAAGAACAGATCGGTGTGCGAGACCAGGGATTACAATTTGTCGGGAAGGACGATTTTCTCCTGGCGTTGACTAGACGTGTGAGGGTGGGTGAAAGAGTCTTGAGTGCCGGCATTCTTGGCATTTTGCTATTATTGTGGGCGATCATGGGTTCTGCAGCTTTGCGTTTTGTTGTTTGCGGAATATGGTTCAAGTTTGGAGGCGTTTGGCGTACGGTGGATCGCGCTGGTGTCCATTATATCAAGGGTATCGTCGGTGGATAGGATGTCACGAAGGACTGTGATTGTTAGTAGTAAATTTGAAGATTGCTGCATATTCACCGCTTGAGTTGTGGTCCATATAGTGCCACTGCGCTTCTCCGGGCCAAAACATTCCTTTTCCACTCGTCAACGATCCTAAACAGCAGCTCTTTCTACCGACGCCAGCTTCGACATCCCACAAGTGCGTCTTCTGTACATCATCGAATTCCTGTGTCCATAGTGTCAATAGCATGGGCTTCTTCAAACGACTCTTCGGGGGAAGTAGGCCGCCGCCTGCCATTCACTTCGGTAAGGTATTCAGGATAGCCTGCTAGTTCGCTGCTAAATAAGCAGGTTCATATTCTGCATACGGTGGATACGGTGGATACCCTGCATATGGAGGGTATCCTACATATGGAGGATATCCTGGATACGAAGAACCAAGACGCGGAAGGAACGCGTACGACTACGGTTACGATACCGATGAGAGCCATGGTGGTTATCGATATGGTGCTGCTCGGCGACGATACCGCAACGGGTCAGGAAGACGTGGTAAGCGGAATTCCGTGAAATGTTTCCGCATCCAGTATTGGATCAGTTCTTCTTCTTCCATGCTCTCTCTCAGCAGTCACTATCCCTCAGTATAAGATCGTCATGGTTGTTTCTTTGTTCCTATACTCAACGTATTCTCGCCAAGCACCATGGCACGAACGAAGAAGTATTGGGTACGCAAGCATGTCCCATCAATCTGGGAAGAATGGAGTAACAGTCGGCGAGCTCATCAAATCGACCAGAGAGCGAAACACTCCAGGCCGCGCGAAGAGATGATAGGAATGCCAAGTCGTACAATATGCCATGTAGTAAGCAGAACCGATAGGAAAGAGCTGACCATGAGACAGACAACCCGGTCGGCGGTCCGCCAGGTTTCGTACCCGTTAGCAATGATGACAATAGGGGCAACAATGGTAACGTTCCTGCGCCGCAGCGTGCTAATAACGCACCGAACCAAGCAACACCAGCTCGAGGTCCGGGAGTTCAGGGCCAAGGTCAGGGCAATGCTCGACCGCCGCCGCAGCAACAGCAGCAGCAGCGACCCGAGTTCCTACAAGTGCCCAATATGAACAACGCCCGCGGCCCACAACCCGGAGAGGCGGATCCGCATCTGCAGCCAGGAGGGCAGACCGAGTTTGGTGAGCGGCCACTAGGGCAGGGCCGAAGCGAGTATGCTGGCGCCGAACCCGCTGTTCCTGATGGTGGGCGGGGCGGAGGTGCGCCTGACAATGGACTGCCTCAGCACCCGTGGATGCCAGAGACGCGGTTCTATAATCAGCAGCAGACGCGAAGGAGAAGATAACGATGATGGCGCAAGGTGAAATGAAGATGGAAAGAAGAGGATGGGGGATGAGAGTGGAAGGCGCGCTGAGCGCTCAAGCTGGCGTGATTAGCTATGTTAATAGTATGCATCTCGATAGGTCTTCTTTGAAACGACTGCAATGCAATGCATCATGAAGAAGTACGCGACAGCGCGCGTGGTGTGATGACATTGACAAGACGTGAAAGAGTTAGAGTGAAGGAAGGTTGGTGCGGCAGCCACATGGGGAAGGTCTGGCCGCGGGCTTATCGATTAGGCCGCGCCCATCTCCAAAATTTCCACCAGCAGTCCGACACCAACAACACCGCCAAACAACGCCCACGATGCCGAAACGAAAGCGCGAGACGACCGCCGCCGCCGGGAACCTTCCTCCTCCCGTGATTATGAACCCCGCGAAACAAGCCAAGTACTGCCAGAAGCGCCTCGAAGATGCGCAAAAGCCGCTGCTCCAAGCTCTGCGCCATGCTTCACAGCTCGAGCGCCAGAAGTACAGTCGCAGAAAGAAGTGTGCGACCAAGAAGGGACAAAAAGAGGCCGTATTCCGCCTGAACGCCGAGTACAATGTCCTCAAGGCGCTCAACTTGGAGCAGCTGGGCGACCAGCACTTGCGCAAAACTTTGTCACGGGTCAAAAGCTTGAAGGATGCGGAGCCACTACAGGAATACATCTCCGGCATCAGAGAAGGAAGCAAGGATACCAGCACACTGAATGTCACCGCGAGAATGTTCAAAGTCGTACAGGTGAAGAAGGCCGTGGATCAGGTTGTCGAGGACCTGAAGGGCATACTTGGGGTGGACAAAGCCAAGGACAACGAAAAGGTGGAGGAGATCGCTAAGGAATACACGACAGAGGAGATGAAGAAGCACAAGGAAGAAAAGATGGCGAGGAAGGCGCAGAGGGCGAAGGCTGCCGACAAGGACGACGTGGAGATGAAGGACGTGAGCGACGAGGCGGACGACCCATACATGGCCTTCAGCGCGCGGATAGCGGAGCCGTCCTCGGGAGAAGAAGATGATGAGGGCTCGGTATCCGGCGATGAGCGACCGCCTAGTATCGCAGACAGCGAAAGCGAACACGACCCTGACGCCGATCTGGAAGCCGCCAGCGATAGCGAGGACAAAGCGGAGGAAGTCGCGCAATCAGACGACACCAGTGACGACGAGGACGAGGACAGCGACACCGTAGCCATCTCGCGATCAGTAGCCCCTGCCTCCGACGAGTCTGCCGATTCAGACTCAGACTCCTCCTCTTCCGAAGCCGCCATACCCACCAAAAAGACTAAAACCAAAGCCGCCCTCGAAAAGCCCACCTCCTCCGCCTTCCTCCCCGCCCTCAGCCACGCCGCCTACTTCTCCGGCTCCGAATCCGAAGCGTCCGACCTAGACGCGGACAACGCACCCCGCAAGAACCGACGCGGCCAACGCGCGCGCCAAAAGATTGCCGAAGCGAAATTCGGCGCAAAAGCCAAACATCTCGAGAAGCAGCAACAGAATGTAAAATTCGACCCGAAGCGAGGTGCTGTTGCCGGTGACGACAAGCGACAGCGACGGGGCAAGCCGCTGGGTGGTCGGGGTGTGCAGCAGAGTGGAAGTAATGCGGAGCCGTTGGGCAAGAAAGATGATAAGAAGGATAGGAAGATGGGGCTGGGTGTTAAGAGGGATGATAAGGGTGAGTTGCATCCTAGTTGGCAGGCGGCGAAGTTGGCGAAGGAGAGCAAGAAGTTGAAGATTGATCTTGGGGGTAAGGGGCCTGCGGCAGGGAAGAAGGTGGTTTTTGATTAGGTTAGATACCCCAGAAGAGTTTGCGCGAGTGGGTTGTTAATGAGAGGGCTGTTTCGTACATGATATGTCGTAAGGGTCATTGGGATCTTGGTCGTGTCCAATGAATGTTTAGCAGAGGTATCATTCAGCGTCACTATGAAGATGTCATAAGAATCAATCAAGAGAAGGACGAGAAGCCAAGTCTTTCCGCATTACGCGACATGAGCTAGCTATGCTACGATATACGTCTGCCTAAGCCATACCATCGTTTTCAACCCTCAATCCTAAGACCAATCATCGAACCCTTCATGCCAACGGCATCCCCATTGATGCACACCCGCACAGACGACCGAAGACCAGCCCACCTTATCACCGACACAACTGCGGGCAGTAGTCCGCACAAGTACCGCGATACCTTCCATGTCGCCCGTCTTCAACCAGATACCTCTTCATCTTGTTGATGCAGTTGTGGCGGCAGTACTTTGTTCTGCAGTGATGGTTCTGCGGCACTGTTAGTAACTTGTAGATCCAGACGGAAGAGTGGAATAGGTGGGTGTGACCCACCTTGAAGCAATCATCGCGTATCCTCTTACATTTTGTGCAGGGGAGGTCGGTCTTGTGGGCGAGGTCCTGGGGTTTGTTAGCATACGGGTATTGGAATGTAGGGGGTTGTACGGGGGACTTACGGCGTCGATGTCGTCTGAGTTGGTGTCCTCTTCGGTGGTGTCCTCTTCGATGGTATCCTCTTCGTCGGTCTCATCACGGGAGAGGATGGTCTGAGCGACACACTGGGGTGTAGCCCCGCCAGTACAGGTCTCGGTAGCTTCGCAGACCTTAATGTTGTCCCACTTGTGGCCGTGGCAGCGCTGGATGATATGCCGGCGAATAGGATCGAGGTAAGCGCACTGCTGGCTTCCTTCGCGGCAGTTCTCTTGCTTAGATGAAATCTGGGTGGCGGCGACAACAGGTGTCTCGTCCTTGTCAGCGATCTCACCGTTGATGGTCGCGAGGGTACAGTGAGGTGAAGGGTTCGAGGCACAGATGGTCCCGACGTTGCAGATCTCGACATCGACCCAGTTGTGGTTGATGCAGCGCTTGATGGAGTGGCGGCCGAGGAGGATGATCGGGAGGATGGAGCACTTCTCGTCGCCGTTGCGACAGTCTCCAGCGTTGGCAGATCCGGTGAGATCATCGGTAACGCCAGTGATAGCGACGCTGGAGGCGATCTTGACGAGGCCCATGAGAGCAAGGAGGAAGATGGCGAGGAGCTTCATGATGGACTTGAAGTGTTTGAGGAATTTGAAAGCAATCGAGTAAGTAGTGCAAGGGATGCGCAGAATAGGTTGTTGAGGAGAAGATTTTCGAGAGAGGTTGCGATATAACAAGCTACTGACTATAGGTACAAGAAGAATCTGCGGTAAAGTAGGCCGACCAAAGTCGAGGTGAAGGCGACGAAACACGTCACCGGGTCGCGCGCTTTTCTCCAAAACTTGCTCATGACTGCTGGCTCATCTTTGATCCGTCGTCAATAGAAATTGTGTTGAAAATTGCTCGGCAAGGCCCGCCCTTGGTCGCCGTGGAATGCCGCGTGATGTTGATGCATTCCGCCCTGCAGCTGATTTTGGGCTGTCATACATTGAACAGTCTCTCGTGAGCTCAATCCCTCATTTCTTGCTACTGCGCAAAAATCATGTGTGTTCGAACAATGCGTTGAGCACTTTAGAGGTTTTTGTGTCACTTTGGGATAATGGCGTGGTCGAAGACGCGTGGTCACGTGGCCATGTTGTCGCGTGTCGATCGGCTATACCGCCGTTGGCCGCAGCTCGCTTGCCCATCATGCCCATGTGCTGTAAGTTCCGTCTTTCTTCACACCACGTTCAACCAAACCATGACGCAGGAAGGAAAGTCCGGGGATTGGGTCCGCGGGTACCCAAAGAAGGTCGAGAATGTTACATGGATCAACCACCCGCGATATCCACGAAAGCGCAAGTGGCCGCTAGCCTTCTGGGACGGGTGTGACCACGAAGGTAACGTCTAGAAAGAATAGAGTGCGCCTTCGACTCAGACTGCGGTCTGGTTCTAGCTTAGGCTTGGTCTTTGAGATTGTACTCTGGTATACGGTATGATTGCGATAGCTTTGATGTTGTTCGCTGGGGTGTCTGGTGCGTCACCGCAGTACCGTGGTCGTCGGTGGGGCTGTAGGTAACGTCTACGTCAAGGAGCAACGTCGACGACTCGATCCCGATAAGCCAATAGGCTGGCATGGCATTGAGGACCCGTATTTCTCAGTGATCATGAATCAGCGGAGGACTAGGGACTGGAAATGTTCAATCAGGTGCGAAAGACGATGGTGTATTGCCGGCGCGGCGTTCATGTCACGAAGTTGGTCATCTACCTCATAGCGTTGCATCTACGTTCTGCTGACGTACTACCTACAACAGCCGGATGATAAAGGATATCACCGAAGCTCCGTGGGAGTTTCGAAGATCGATCTGGTCGGTATATTTAGGCGACCCATCGCGTAAGGAGGTTACAGAGATCACGGACGAGGTGGTTGTGGCCATGGTTGAAGCGCTGCCGAAGTTGAAACGTGTGCGCATCGATGGTGCACCCAGAGTCTCTGACCTCACGCTTTCAGCATTGCTGAGATGCGATAATATACGAACAATCACTCTGACCACCACTCCCGATCGACCAGACATTCTGGAGAGAAAGACGCTCGAACAGGCACCTTGGCCACCGAAGCTCGTGTATCTCGAGCTCAGTGGCCAGCAACTGCCCGCCAGTATCATCCAATACTTCGAGTATTGGACTAGTAAAAAGAGAGGCGCAGAGCCTGGAGAGAGCCTGGAGAGAGCCTAGAGATTGTCTACAACTTCGGACCGTATTACATCTTCTGGCGTGACGGCTTTCCGCGGTGGTGCAAGGATTGGCCGTTCCAGAGAGAGGGCGCTTGGTATCGAAACACTGACTGGGTCCTGGGTTTGAACCAGACGAGGAATCTGACGAGGAATCTGGCGAGGAGTCTGGCGAAGTATCTGGCGAGGAGTCTGACGGGGCAACTGACGAGGAATCTGATGAGGAATCTGATGAGGGATACTACGAGGCATCCGACTAGATCTGTAGCGGCATGTAATGGAATGGTAAAACTGAACGAGCGCGCGAAATCTACGTTAACATTCGGAGCCAAACTCATGGACCCCTCGGCCAATGTAGCCTTCCAAGCCTTGTTCTCTCAAGAATTGAAGGTTGCAGGGGGCAACCTTGAAGTGTTCAGTTATTCCCTTCAATGTGTGTTTGAAGCGTTCAAAACACACGTATCTCTGCGTAGCTGAGTATTGTAGTATTGGACTCGTCGTCTGCTCCTCATCGTCATCTCGGCCGGGTGGCGCAGTGCAAC
>Ga0265797_10010284_pt1 | contig 11944 bp, 13 predicted proteins | sample P2T30metagenome_FD_192433 | JGI IMG/M metagenome (GOLD analysis project Ga0265797, IMG submission 192433) | Plant litter microbial communities from East Loma Ridge, Irvine, California - P2 T30 | ecosystem: Environmental > Terrestrial > Plant litter > Unclassified | place: USA: California... | reverse complement strand
GTGCGTGGCGTGCACGACCTCGGCAACGGTGCGGCCCGTGCGCTCGGCGCGATCCGCAACGCCGTCAACCAGCAGGACCGCGGCCAGGGCGTCAGCGTCGAGGTCGGCGAGAAGCAGGTCGCCGCCGACATCGTCATCGTCGCCGAGTACCCCGTCGAGCTGCAGCGCGTCGCCGACGACGTCCGCAAGAGCGTCACCGACGCGATCTCGCAGGTCGTCGGCATGGAGGTCACCGAGGTCAACGTGACCGTCTCCGACGTGCACATCCCCTCCGACGACGCCGACAAGGGCGACGCCGACAAGAACGAGGCGCGCGTCCAGTGACCGCCTCGCAGCAGGGCATGCTCATCGGCGCGGTCCTCGCGCTGACCGGACTCGCCTTCGGCTTCTGGGGCCTCGTCCTGGTCGCCGTCGCGATCGCGATCGGCTGGGCCGTCGGCCGCTTCTCGAGCGGCGAGCTCGATCTCCGTGGCGTCGCCGACGCCCTGCGCGGGCGGCGGTCGTCGTGACCGCCCCGGTGGCGGCCGACCCGCACCTCCCGGGGCGGACGAAGATCACGGCTCGCGCGGTGCGTCGAGTGGTGACGGCCGTCACCGCCGACGCGATGGAGGTCCCGGCCTCCTCCGTGTCCGTCGAGCTCGAGGACCTCGGTGGGGCCCTGAGCATCGTCGCGAAGTCGCCGGTGCGACTCACGCCCCTCGGCCGCTCGACCGGCGGCAGCTCGCTCGTCGAGCGCCTGTCGTCCGCGCAGTCCACCATCAGCGAGCGCGTCCTCACCCTCACGGGATCGGACGTGCGTCGCGTCGACCTCCGCATCACCGGTGCGGAGCTCCAGCAGAGGAGGAGGGTCTCGTGAGCGACACCACCAGCGTCTACCGGCGCATCGTCCGGCGCGAGACCCACTCGTCGCGGTCCGTCCTCGCGATCGTCGTGGCGGTCCTCCTGATGCTCGCGCTCGCCTGGCTCGGCACCGAGGCGGTCCTGGCCGCCCTCGGGCAGCCCGCGCTCCTCGTCGCCCCGACCGACGCGGTCACGGCCGTGCTCGGAGCGGCAGGAGGCGCGACCGGCGCCGTCACGGCGATCGCCGCGGTCGTCGCCCTGGTCGGGCTCGTGCTCGTCGTCCTCGCCGTCGCACCGGGCCGCAAGGGCCGTCGCGGCAGCACCTCCGGGCGCTCCGCGGTGATCGTGGACGACCGGGTCATCGCCCGGCACCTGGCCCGCACGGCCGGCTACGCCGGCGAGGTCGACCCCGACTCCGTGCGCGTCACGGTCGGTGCCCGTCGTGCCGACGTCGAGGTGCAGACCGCCGCGGGTCGTCCGACGGACGCCGATGCCATCGAGGCGGCCCTCCGCGACGAGCTGCAGGGCTACGACCTCCAGCCGCCGCTGACCGCGAAGGTCCGCCTGTCGAAGAAGGGGAAGGTCGGCGCATGAACGACACCAACCGCGCTCTGAACCGCACGTTCGTCCTCGTCGTGGGCCTCGTCCTGCTCCTCGGCGGAGCGGTCGTGGCGGTCGGCGCCCTCCTCCCCGAGGTGCAGCGCCCCGTGGCCGACGCCGCGGAGTCGGTCACGGGACCGACGACGGACGCGCTCGCGGCGCAGCCGTGGATCCTCTGGGTCACGGCCGCCGTGGCGCTCGTGCTCGTGCTCCTGCTCCTCTGGTTCGTGCTCCACCGCGGTGGCGGACGCACCGGCGAGCTGCTCGTCGTGCCCCTCGAGGGCGAGCGTCGTGGCTCCGGCAGCGTGGTCGTCTCGACCAAGGTGGCCGCCCAGGCCGTCGAGGAGGCCCTCGCCGAGGAGGACTCGATCGTCTCGGTCGACGTCGTCGCCTACGACGTGCGGGGCACCACGGTGCTCCGCGTCAAGGCCGACGCCCGACGCGGCGCCTCGCCGACCGACGTGCGGCGCACCGTCGAGTCCGTCGTCGAGCGGTGGGACGCGGCCCTCGGGCAGCAGACCCCGGTCGTCGTCGAGATCGCCGGTGGCCTGCGCACCAGCATGGCCTCGCCCACGCGACTGGCCTGATCCCCGCGACGAGGGGCGGACGCCGGACGGCGGCGTCCGCCCCTCGACCCGCACCGCGCCCCGCACCGGGCGCGCCACCGCCGTACCCCGCACCCCAGACCAGATCGAGGACCACGATGAGCGACACCACCACCGGCACCCCTGACGACCACCGTCCCGCCCCGCGCCACGTCGACCTGTCGTCGGTCGTCGGCGACCCGACCGGCGACGGCTCCGCGGAGCCCGACGCCGCCTCGGTGGCGGGCGTCACCGCCCTCGGCGTCTCGGGCGTGCACTCGCTGGGCACGCCCGCGGGTCGCGCCGCGTCGGCGGCCGGTCGCGTCCTGCTCCGCGACTCCGGCGTGGCCGGCGTCCGCGTCGACGACAACGACCCGCAGCGCCTCGTCGTCGAGGTCACCGTCGTGGTCGAGTACCCCTCTCCCGTCCGTCGCGTCGCCGACCAGGTCCGCGACCAGGTCCGCGACGCGCTCACCCAGCTCGGTGGTGCCGCGGTGACGGTCGACGTCGTCGTGGCCGACGTGCACACCCCTGCCGACGACGAGCCCTCGCCCGCCGCCGAGGCGGCGGGCCGGGTCGCCGACCGTGCGAAGGACGCCGCGGGCCGGGTCTCCGACGCCGCCTCCGGTGCCGTCGACGAGGCGTCGGAGCGCGGCCGTGACCTCGCCGACCGGGCCCGCGACGCGGCCGGCACCGCCACCGAGCAGGTCCGCGACGCCTCCGAGCGCGTCCGCGACGCCGCCGGCGACGCGTCCGAGAAGGCCCAGGAGGCCCTGGACGCGGCCTCGCAGGACGCCTCCGAGAAGGCCTCCGACGCCGGGACCCGGGCGCGGGGAGCTCTCGCCGAGGCCTCCGACCGTCTCCGGGCCGCCGCCGACGCCGCTCGCGCGGGCGCCGATCGCGGCGAGGACGCCGGTGCCGCCGCGGAGCCGAGGTCGGAGGCCGACGAGCGCCCGACCGACGACGGTGCGGCCGGCGAGGGCGTCACCGACGAGAGCGTGAGCGACGAGGACGTGCGCCGGGCGGACGCTCCCGTCGAGGACCCGGACGTCGTGGTCGTCGTCGTGGAGGGGGAGGCCTCGCAGCCCTCCGGCGAGCACCGCACCGAGGGGTGAACGCTGCGCGGTCTGCACGATGCAGGCTGTCCCTCAGCTCCCTGGAGGAACACGTCCAGGCTGTTCCCATATCTTCGTGCCCCATGGACGACCCCCCTTCTCACAGGCCCCCGCCCCGTGACCTCTCGACCGCACCGATCGACCGTGTCAGGGGGCGGACCTCGTGACCGACGTCCTCCTCCTCGGCGTCGGCCTCCTGCTGACCGTCGGCACGGGCGTCTTCGTGGCCAGCGAGTTCGCGCTCGTCAACCTCGACCGCAACGACCTCGAGGGGCGACAGGCCCGCGGTGAGCGTCGCCTGGGCCCGACCATCCAGGCCCTCCGCATCACGTCGACCCACCTGTCGAGCGCGCAGCTCGGCATCACGCTGACGACGCTGCTCACCGGATACACCTTCGAGCCCGCGGTCAGCCGCCTGCTCGCCGGTCCGCTCACGGACCTCGGCCTGCCCTCGGGCGCGGTGCCGGTCGTGGGCACGATCGTCGGCGTGGTGCTGGCGACCCTGTTCTCGATGATCATCGGCGAGCTCGTGCCCAAGAACTTCGCGCTCGCGCTGCCCCGGCAGACGGCGAAGCTGGTCGTGCCGCTGCAGGCGCTCTTCACGACGGTGTTCAAGCCCGTGATCCTGCTGCTCAACGGCACCGCCAACCGCATCATCCGCTCGTTCGGCATCGAGCCGAAGGAGGAGCTCTCCGGGTCGCGCAGCGCCGAAGAGCTGTCGTACCTCATCAAGCACTCGGCGACCGCCGGGCTGCTCGAGGCCGACGACGCCACGCTGCTCACGCGCACCCTCCGCTTCGCCGAGCGCGATGCCGCGGGCGTCATGACGCCCCGCGTGCGGATGACCTCCGTCTCGGTCGACGACACGGCCGCGCAGATCGTCGCCGCCACGCTCGCGACGGGCTTCTCGCGGTTCCCCGTCGTCGACGGCACCCCCGACGCGGTGACGGGCTTCGTGCACGTCAAGAGCGCGTTCCGGGTGCCCGTCGCCGAGCGCGACCGCGTCACGGCGGTCGAGCTGCAGACCCCGGCCCGGCACGTCCCCGAGTCGATGGACGCGGGCGACCTGCTCACGCTGCTCCGGGCGGAACGGCACCAGGTCGCGGTCGTCTCCGACGAGCACGGCGGCACCGCCGGCCTCGTCACCCTCGAAGACCTCGTGGAGGAGATCGTCGGCGAGCTGGAGGACGAGCACGACCGGCACCGCACGGGCATGCTCCGTCGCGGCCGGTCGGTGACCTTCGACGCCTCCTGGCGTCCCGACGAGCTGGCCGACCGCGCCGGCGTCGAGATCGACGACGACGGCGAGCACGACACCGTCGGCGGCGTCGTGACCGGCCTGCTCGGCCGGCTGCCCGAGCTCGGCGACGAGGTGGCGGTCGAGGCCGGCCGCCTGCGCGTCGAGCGCGTGGACGGCGCCCGGATCGTGCGCCTCCGCTACCTGCCCGACGACCCCGACACCGACCCCGCCACGCGCCCCGTCGCCCACGCCGCCACGGCGCACGACGAGACCGTGCTCGACCTGAGGGAGGCCGCACGATGAGCGAGTACCTGCCGGGCATCGCCTGGCTCGTCGTCCTGCTGATCGGCAACGCGTTCTTCGTGGGCGCCGAGTTCGCCGTCATCTCCGCGCGCCGCTCGCAGATCGAGCCGCGCGCGGCCAAGGGCAGCCGGGCGGCCAGGACCACGCTGTGGGCCATGGAGCACGCGACGCTCATGCTGGCGACCAGCCAGCTCGGCATCACCGTGTGCTCACTGCTGATCCTCAACGTCTCCGAGCCGGCGATCCACCACCTGCTCGAGATCCCGCTGGGCCTCACGGCCCTGTCGCCCGCGGCGATCAGCGCGATCGCGTTCGCCGTGGCGCTCGTCCTCGTCACGTTCCTCCACGTGGTGTTCGGCGAGATGGTGCCCAAGAACCTCTCGTTCTCGGTGCCCGACCGGGCCGCCCTGCTGCTCGCGCCGCCGCTCGTGCTCGTCTCGAAGGTGCTCGCCCCCGTCATCTGGTCGCTCAACGGCATCGCGAACGGCGTGCTGCGCGCTTTCAAGGTGGAGCCGAAGGACGAGGCGAACAGCACGTACACGCTCGACGAGGTGGCCGGCATCGTCGAGCAGTCGCGCCGCGAGGGCGTCCTCGAGGACGCCTCCGGTGCCCTCGCCGGGGCGTTCGAGTTCACCGAGAAGCACGTGGCCGACGTCGACGTGCCGCTCGACGAGATGGTGCTCCTCCCGGAGGGCGCCACCCCCGCCGACGTGCACGCCGCGGTCTCCGAGCACGGCTTCTCGCGCTACGTCCTCGCCGACCCCGACGGGGAGCCGACGGCCTACGTGCACATGAAGGACGTCCTCGATCTCACCGACCCCGACGAGTTCCTGGCCCCGATCCCGGCGAAGCGCCTCAGGAGGCTCGAGAGCGTCCCGAGGGACGCCGACCTGGAGGACGCGCTCGCCGTGCTCCGCCGCCGTGGCGCGCACGTCGCGAAGTCCCTCGACGCGGAGGGGCGCACCGTCGGCCTGCTCTACCTCGAGGACGTCATCGAGATCCTCGTCGGCGAGATCGACGCCACCGTGCAGTCGACGTGACACCCCGGAGCCGGCGCCGCCGGCCCCCCTCAGCCCCCACCACCCTCCCCCTTCCCCTGGAGCACCTGTGAACGTCAGCACCACCACCTGGTTGATCACGATCGGCGTGACGATCGCCTTCTTCGTGTACGAGTTCTTCGTCCACGTGCGCAAGCCGCACGAGCCCACCATCGGCGAATCGGCCCGCTGGTCCGCCTTCTACATCGGCCTGGCGCTGCTCTTCGGCGTCGGCATCGGCTTCGTCAGCGGGTGGGGCTACGGCGGTGAGTACTTCGCCGGCTACCTCACCGAGAAGGCGCTGTCGATCGACAACCTCTTCGTGTTCCTGCTGATCATGACCGCGTTCGCCGTGCCGCGGATGTACCAGCAGAAGGTCCTCATGATCGGCATCGTCATCGCCCTGATCATGCGCGGCATCTTCATCGCCGTGGGCGCGGCCCTCATCGAGAACTTCTCGTGGGTCTTCTACATCTTCGGCGCGCTGCTGTTCGTGCTCGCGTACCAGCAGCTCAAGGGCAGCCACGGTGGCGACGCGGGCGACAACCTCGTCGTCCGGATCGCCCGGCGCATCCTGCCGGTGCACGACGAGTTCGACGGCGACCGCTTCACGACGAAGATCGACGGCAAGCGCTTCGTCACGCCGCTGCTGCTCTGCGTCGTCGCGATCGGCTTCGTCGACCTCGTCTTCGCGCTCGACTCGATCCCCGCGATCTACGGCCTCACGAACGAGGCCTACATCGTCTTCACGGCGAACGCGTTCGCGCTCATGGGCCTGCGCCAGCTGTACTTCCTCATCGGCGGCCTGCTCGAGCGCCTCGTGTACCTCTCGCAGGGGCTCGCGGTGATCCTGGCCTTCATCGGCGTGAAGCTCGTGTTCCACGCCCTGCACGTCAACGAGCTGCCCTTCATCAACGGCGGCGAGCCGCTGCTCTGGGTCCCCGAGATCCCGATCTGGTTCTCGCTCCTCTTCATCGGTGCGACGATCACCGTCGCGACGGTGCTCAGCCTGCTCAAGACCCGCGGCGACGCGGCGAAGGGCGACCGGGCGACGGTCGACCACGAGCCCGTCACGCGCGCGGTGGACGACCGCGAGGACCGCGGCGGCCGTCACTAGGTCGCACGGCCCCCGGCACGACGACGGCCGGCGTCCCTCGCGGGGCGCCGGCCGTCGTCGTGCGGTCAGGAGGTGCGGCGTCGCCTACTTGGCGAGGAACGCCAGCACGTGGCGGTTCCACTCCTCCTTGTGCGAGACGGTGACGCCGTGCGGTGCTCCCTCGATGAGGACGAGCTCGCTGCCGGCGATCGCCTCGTGGGTGCGCTTGCCGCTGACCTCGAAGGGCACGATCGCGTCGCTGTCGCCGTGGATCACGAGCGTCGGGACGGTGATCTTCGTGAGGTCGTCGCGGAAGTCCGTCGTCGCGAAGGCGACGGTGCAGTCGAGCGTGCCCTTCGGCGACGCCATCTCGGCGATCGAGAGCGCATAGGCCTGCTGCGCGTCGCTGACCTTCGGCTTGTTGAGGAGCGAGGGCTTGCCCGCCGTGAAGAACATCGTGACGAACTCCTCGAGGAAGGCCGGGCGGTCGGCCACGATGCCGTCGTGGAACCACGCGGCGAGGTCGTCGTCGACGCCTCCGTCGGGGTTGTCGTCGCTCTTGTAGAGGTACGGCGGCACGGCGCTCGCGAAGACGAGCTTCGCGATGCGGTCCTGGCCGTAGGTCGAGACGTAGCGCGCGAGCTCGCCGCCGCCCATCGAGAAGCCGATCAGGGTGACGTCGCGCAGGTCGAGGGTCTCGATCAGGGTGTTCAGGTCGGCCGCGAACGTGTCGTAGTCGTAGCCGTCCCACGGCTGCGACGACTGACCGAAGCCACGACGGTCGTACGTGATGACGCGGTGGCCGGCCTCGACGAGCGCGGGGACCTGGCCCTCCCACGAGCGACCGCTGAGGGGCCAGCCGTGGACGAGGACGACGGGCTTGCCGGCGCCGGCGTCGGTGTAGTGCAGGGCGACGGGGGCCTCCGCCGTGGCGGGGACGGTGATCATGGGCACGAGGGTCTCCTTCGTGGGACGTCGGGATGGTCCTCCGACCGTGCTCGTCGATCCTGGGGGCGGCCTGGGACCTGGCCGCACGGCGCTCCTCGACTGCGCCCCACGGACGACGACCGGCCGCGCCGACCCCTCGGGAGAGCACGATGGGCACGACGGCCGATCCGCGCGGGCACCCGCGCAGCGGGCGCCGTCGCCACCGGGAGGTCCCATGCTGTCCGTCGTCTACTCGAGCATCGCCACGCACCCGTTCGACGACGCCGAGCTCGAGGCGCTGCTGCGGACGAGCCGTGCCGGCAACGAGCGGGTCGGCGTCACGGGCGTGCTCTTCGCGAAGAACGGGTACTTCCTGCAGCTGCTCGAGGGACCCGACGCGGCCGTGCTCGCGAAGATGGACGCGATCCGCCACGACCCGCGCCACGAGAAGGTGACGACCCTGCTCAAGGAGCCGATCGTCGAGCGCGGGTTCCCCGAGTGGACCATGGCCTTCGCCACTGCGGAGGACCACGACCTCGCGGAGGTGCCCGGCTACCGCACCGCCTTCGCGGACCTCGACGGGACGGTCGAGGGCGCTGGCCCGGCGCCCGCCCTGCGCGAGCTCGTCCGTTGGTTCCAGGACCGCTCCCCGCACCTGTCCTGACGGCGGAGGGCGCACCTCCTGCGCCGGGACGGGGCGGCGCTCACCGCCCCGACGCCCAGTGCTGGCGGACCTGCTCGTCGGTGAGCACGACCGAGTACGCGCTCGCCCAGCGCACCTGCCCGGCGAGGGCCGATCCGGCGACGGAGGGCCAGCCGGTGCCGAGGTCGTCGTAGCCGACCCGCCAGTACCCCGAGTAGGAGCGCGCCGAGGTGACGCTCGGGTCGCTCGCCACGCGCACGCCGTCGACGTGGAGGCGCAGGCCCGTGCTGCGCGAGAAGGTGCCGACGACGTGGTGCCACCGGTCGTCGTCGACCCGCCCAGGGCTCGTCACCGTCTGCACGTTCACCGGGCGCACGCCGAGGACGACCCGACCCGCCGCGTCGACGTAGAGGTGCCGGTCGGTCGTCGTCGAGGGGCCCGAGGCGCGGTCGCCGAAACCGATCAGACGGCCGCCGTCGACCGTGGTCCGCACCCACAGCTCGATGCTGAAGGTCTGCGGGTCCGACTGCTGGGTGGGCCACACGATCGCGCTCGCGGCGCCGTCGAGCACCGTCGCTCCGCCGCCGTCGCGCGGGCAGCCGCCCCCGACCACGGGCGGCCCGAGCACGTGCGAGCCGAGCCGCCGGCCGGTCGCCGAACGCCCCGAGACGTCGCGGGCACCCGCGTTCGAGGCGACCTGCTGCACGCCGAAGTCGTCGAGCAGCATGCCCCGCGTCGTCGAGACGTCGTAGGCCCCACGGGCCGGGTCGCCCATCGAGACGCCGACCCGGCCCGGGCCCGCGATGCGGGAGTCGCTGAGCACGACCACCTCGACGCCGTCGACGAGCAGCCGCAGGTGCGTCCCGGCGAGGTCGAGCGACACGCGGGCGGTTCCCCCGTCGACGAGCGTGCCGGGCGCGGTGCCCAGGACGGTGCGCGTGCCGCCGACGACCGCGGCGAGGGCCCAGCGCCGCTCGGCCTGCTCGTAGCGGGCGGAGTAGTAGGTGCCGGCGGTGTCCGTCTCGTCGAGGCGCGCGACGACGCCGATCGTCTCCGCGGCCTGCGCGGTCTCCTGGTGCACGACGGCCGTCACCGTGTAGTCGGCCGAGGACGGCGCGAGGGACGAGCGGTAGAGCGCCGCGTTGCCCTGGCTCGAGGTGCCGCCCTTGCGGACCCGCCCGTCGCCCGACAGCGCGGCCTGCGCGAGCCCGCTGCCGGTGGGCAGCTTCGCCCAGGTCGTGCCCGTGTCGCCCGTGTGGTCCTCGAGCTTGCGGCTCGTCGGCCCCGTGAACGAGTCCCCTGCCTGCCGGGCCTGCTCGGCGTCGTCGAGCGGCCAGGTGAACAGTGCTCCGTCGCGGTCCGCGCCGGTCGAGCCCGCGCAGCGGAAGGACTGTGCCGTGCCCGTCGTGCCGGACGGGTCGGTCACGGACGCCGTGAACCCGGCCCGGGTCGTCGGGGCGCCGCCGCCGCCCGTGACGGCGACCGTGCCCGCGAGCAGCACGGCGGCCGTGACGAGCGCGACGCGACGGACGAGGCGGGCGGTCACCGCGCCTCCTGCGGGGCACGACCGGGCAGTCCGACGACGAGGACCCAGAGCAGCGGGAGGGCGCAGACGAGCGCGAGCACGGCGGCGGCGGGGCCGTCGAGGTGCAGCGAGGTGACGATCTGCGTGCGCGCGCCCGACGCGGGCAGGGCGAGGCGGCCGACGGCACCGCTCACCAGGTCGACCACGTCGCCGCCCGTCGCCTGCACGGCCACGCGCACCGGTGCCAGGCCCGTCCCGACGACGAGCGAGGTCGGGGTGCCGTCGACCACGGTCGTCGACAGCACCTCGGCCCCGACGAGCGGGCGCTGCACGGCCGCGGTCGCGGCGACGAGCACCGTGCCGCCCAGGAGGCGCAGGGACGCCCGGCGCGCGCGGTCGCGCACGCAGGTGCCCAGGCCCCAGAGCGCGAGCCCGCCGAGCGCCAGGGGCGGCACGGCGCGCAGCAGCCAGCCGAGCCCCGGGGCCAGGACGACGGCGCGGCCGACGAGGTCCGCGTCGGTCACCGTCCACGGGTCGACGGCGCCGGTGGAGTCGCCGCTGGTCCGCAGGCCCTCCGCCCCGACCTCCGCCACGCGGTGCGTGTAGACGACGCCGGGGTCGAGCGCGGGGCGGAACGACACCACGTCGCCCACGGCCGTCGCGGCGACGGTGGTCGGACCGGTCACGACGAGCGTGCCCACGGGGGCCGCCCGCCCCATCGAGGGCGTGTCGACGACGAACCAGCGCCCGCCGGAGGCGTGCCAGGCGCCCGCGGCCACGGCGAGGCCGACGACGACCGCCAGCACGGCGAGGGCGGCGGCCGTCGACCAGGGGTCGGCGCGGCGGGTGCGCGGCGCCGCGCCCTCTCCTGCGGGAGGGGCGGCACCCTGCGCGGCGGAGGCGTCCACGGCGACGGCGGGTCGGCGGCGCGTCAGCTCGTGAAGCGCCAGGTGACCGGCATGGTCACCTTGAGGCCCTGGACGTCGTCCCCCGCGCCGGCGTCGATCTGCACGACGACCGTGATGCGCACGGACCCGCCCGGTCCGGGCGGGGTCGCCACGGGCAGTCCCGCGAGGTTCTGGACGTCGGTGAGCCTGCCCTGGAAGACGTCCAGCCCCCCGGTCCTCACGGCGACGATGACATGATCGCAGAGCTCACCCGTCGAGGTCGACGTCGCCCGCCCCGGCTGGGGGGTCGTGACGCAGTCGCCGAGGTCGACGGTGAAGGTTCCCGCGGGTGTGGTGCCGGTGTTGACGATGTCGATCTCGACGGTGGACGAGGGGCCGCCCGGCGTCATGCCGAGGTCGCCACCGAGCAGGTCCACGCTGGTGCAGGCCGCGGAGGACCCCGAGGTGCAGGTGGCTCCCTCGGTCCCGGCGGTGCTCCGGTCCGACGACACGAGCCGTTGCTCCATGGCCAGCGTGCCGGTGCCGGCCGTGTTGGAGTCGTTCGTGATGCTCGCGGTGAAGCCGGACAGCGTGCCGGTGAGGCTGAGCGCCAGCAGCGTGCTGCCGACGAGACCGGTCGCGAGGGCGAGCGGCGTGGTGCGCGAGCGGCGGGGCCGTGCGGAGGCGTGGCTGGGCATGGCGGTCTCTCCTCGTCCTGGGGAAGAACGCCCGTGCCCGTGGGCACGGTGGCGCCGGACCGTCGTGGTCCTCGCCGACGGACGGGTCCGCCTCGGCTGATCTCGAAGGTAGACGGGGGACGCGGAGCGTGGGCCGGAAGGGGGACCCCCAGTCCGGGGCTCGCTCGCCGAGCGGACATCGGGCGGCGCCCGGCGTGCAGGAGGGGCCCGGCGTGCGGCAGGCACGCGGCGTGCAGCGGGCGCGAGGCTGCCCGGGCTCGAGGCCCGCGGTCGGGGGCCTCCTGCCCCAGCGAGCGGGCGCCTCCTGCTCGCGGCCGGGCGCCTCCTGCCTCAGCGGACGGTCGGCAGCAGCGTCGCGGGGCGGCGGGTCACGCCGAGGGCCGCCTGCACGTGGCGCACGAGCACCTCGTGCTGCAGCGTGGTGAGGTCCTCGACCGTCACGCGGCGTC
>Ga0265797_10010283_pt1 | contig 11946 bp, 16 predicted proteins | sample P2T30metagenome_FD_192433 | JGI IMG/M metagenome (GOLD analysis project Ga0265797, IMG submission 192433) | Plant litter microbial communities from East Loma Ridge, Irvine, California - P2 T30 | ecosystem: Environmental > Terrestrial > Plant litter > Unclassified | place: USA: California... | reverse complement strand
GGCCCGCCTCCGCCTGGCCAGCAGCAGCAGCAGCAGCAATACCCTCCCCAGGGCCAACAGCAACAATTCGGTGGACCACCTGGCCAGGGTCAGTTCGCTGGAGGCCCGCCGCCACCATCGTCCGGCCCTCAAGATGTCGGTCAATACGTTCGTCAGCTAGAGGAGGCTATTCAGCAGAAGCGTCTCCAGAGCTTCTACCCTCCTGGTGACCCTCGCATTCAGCAGACTGCTCAGCGCGCTGCTCAGCAGGTCGACAAGCTGGTTGCTGCATGGCACATCCCCAGAGAGATCGCGGTTGACATCGTCAGGTGAGCAATCAGGTTACAATATTTGCCGTTGAGACATATCTGACATGTATAGACTTGCTCTTTACGATGTCGTCATTTACATCGACGACAGCGGCTCCATGGCCTTCGAAGAGCAAGGTGAGCGCATTAAGGACCTCGAGCTTATCATGCAGAGAGTCGCGTTCGCCGCAACTCTCTTCGACGAGGACGGGTATGGTAGTCCCCAGTTTTACCATTGAGGGTATGCGTTGCTAACGACGACCGCAGCATTGAGATCCGCTTCATGAACGACGACAGCACACCGCCTAACATGCTTGGAAACATCCGCACCGAGCAGCAAATCGCTCAGGTCATGTCCAACAGGAGATATAAGGGTCTCACACCGTTCGGTACCAAGCTGCGCCAGAAGGTCATCGACGGCATCGTCCTGCCCAAGCTCCGCCAGCCGCGCAAGCCCGTCTTGGTTATTGGCATTACAGACGGTCAGCCCGCAGGCGAGAACGCTGGTGCTCTTGAGGATACTATCCGCTACGCTGTGAATTCTACTCAGAATTTGGGACCTGGCGCTATTGCCTTCCAGTTCGCACAGGTTGGAAACGACCAAAAGGGCAAGTGAACCTTTGTCGCATTGTACATGAGAAATTTTTCTGACAATTAATTAGCCACTGAGTTCTTGGGCAAGCTCGACAACGATCCCGTCATTGGAAGCATGGTGGACTGCACATCCAACTACGAGAACGAGTCTGCGGAGATGGCTCGTGCCAACCCACCCGTCGACCTCACCCCGGATCTCTGGGTCCTCAAGCTCATCCTCGGTGCTATCGACCCCAGCTACGACACCCAGGACGAGCAGGGCTCTGCTCAGGTTCCCGGCCCTGGTCAATTCAGCCAGCAGCAGGGTGGATACGGTGGCCAGCAGCAATACCAGCCTCCCCCTGGTGGCCCAGGTCAGCAGTACCAGCCTCCTCCAGGTGGTCCTCCTAGGCCTCAGGGCGGCCCTGGTGGCTACGCGCCTCCTCCAGGTGGTCCTCCTTCTGGTTACCCCGGTCAACAGACCTACGGTGGCGCCCCTCCTGCCCCGCCGAGATACTAGGGGTATGGTCAATGTTGACGGGTCTTGTTCGGACGTTTACATGAAAAGAAACGGCCTCTTGCGGTCAAGCTGAACGATGAAAGCGCTGGCGTGCTATTAAACACGGTGAAATATCATACGGAATCGCTTGGGCGCCTGGAAACCAATGATCGCGCACTTCCAGGCGAACGGTGGAACTACAAATGAGTCGACTCGATGAGTGGTAATGAATTAATAGCGCCCAGGAATGAATTACATTGAAACACTTCATTTTCAGGTCATTCTTTTGTGCAGACATAGTAAATGGACCAATCAGTGGTCCTGACTCGTTTTTTGAAATCACGGCATGATGACACAACGCAGGCCCGAAGTCCTACCGCCACGCAAGTGAGTCGCAGAACGATATTTCTTCTATAGAACAAAAGACACCGAAAGAAAGGCTTACGAGCTGAATCAAATGAAATTGTCGATGATGACGCAGCACGGATTCCTTGTCGTCCCGCAGGAGATCGAACAATCAACACCAATGACCATTCAGCCACAATCCAACCGCACACTTGGACCCTCAAAAACCATACCTTATTCCATCGACGGAGCCAACACCGCGACAGATGAAGTCTTAGATACTTTCCATGCTGGACGTCACATCACCGAAATCTATGAGCTGCTAGAAATGTGCCTCCTCGAACTGCCCATACGAGATCTTCTACTCGCGCAACGGGTCAGCAGACGGTTCAACGCCGTTATCAATACTTCGCCACGATTACGGGAGAAACTGTTCTTCACTTCGCGTCTGGCGTTTGGGAATGCGTTCAAAGCGAAGCTCAATCCACTGCTCATGCGCAAGAAAATTATGATGGCGATACCGTTGTTCTTCGACCACAAGGAGAAGCGACTAGCATGCTGTTATCAGGAGGGCTATGCGAGGCTGTACTGTCGATCGATAACGGCGACGACGGTGTGGGTTTATTTGGAGTTTTGTGATGATGGGCCTTCTTCTTCTGGGCAATCCGGAGAGGAGCACGCAATCAAGACTTTGGAACGGGGATCTTGGGAGCGAATGTTCATATCGCAACCAAGTTGCTTCGTTAGTTGGCGGGTCCAGCTGTCCGGTCCGGTTCGAGAAACCTACTCTGGCATTGTCAAAGGTGCGAGGACGATGGGATCGATGCTTGATGGGATGGTGGATTCTTTGGTGGTTCGGCAATGAATGACTGCTACCTCCCAACTCACGACACACGTCAATTCGTCCCATTTCAGCTCCTTCACCCTCGCAATCAAGGGCTACCAGCCTCATACCTCCCCTGCTTCGCATTCGCAGCATCATCAATAGTGCCCCTGAATTCTTTCCACAACTTCTTCACCACACCCTCATCCACCATGCGGTCCACAATATTATTCGCGTACTTGCGCCTCTTCTTCGTGCTCATCTTGTCGCGCTTTTTCAACTCCTTCGCGCTACTATAGCCATTGCCATCGATCCAGATCTTGACCCACTCGTACAAGTGGAACCGCCAGTGATGCAGCGCGTGCGCAGTGCGGGCATTACTCATGCAGAACTTGCCCACGTACCACGTCTTGTTTGCTGGTGGGACCTCGCGGCCCGAAGCATCATATGCTGGGCGATCGTCAGCGGTCTCACCTGCGCTGTCGCTGCCACTGTCATCGTCTTCGTCATCGGAGTCGGAGTCATTCCTAGTGACTTCGTCCAGAGTAAGGCGGTTGTACGGCTTTCCGTGGAACTGCACTTCGCGCGTGGCAGGGTGACCGCTGCGATTACAAGCATCGCATTTATCTCGATAAGCGTGTTCAGCGGTGCTGCGGTCTATACTGTTGTATGCGATCTCAGGCCTTGACCGCAGAGCGATGGTGAAATCGCCCGTCCAGGCTGACGATGCGAATTTGGAGCCGACGAGCCCGGCGACTTCGTCGTCGAGTTTCTGGAAGGTGAGGCCGTAAATTTCGTCGTCCATGGCGAAGGCTGGGTTGATTTTCTTCTGCACGAACCATTCGATGGCGAATTTCCAGAGGTCTTTGGCTTTCATGGAGGCGTAGCGCGTGAATGCTAGTGGGATACCGTCTGGGACGCCGAGAGTGTCGTCTTCTCCTTCTTCGATAAAGTCCTCGTCATCTTCATCGGCTGCGAACATAGCTCGGCTGCTGGTAGGTGCAGGTTCGGGAGATTCCTCAGAATTGTCGTACATGTCGTCGAGTTCTTGCTGGTCAACCGCTTCGTCGTCTTCTTCATCTTCTTGGATGTCCGGAAGGCCTGATTTTTGGCTTGACCGGACCTGCTTCAGACGTTCCAGTGCTTGCAATCTCGCATTCTTCTTGAGAGTCTGGGAGTCTCGCGGACCACGATCCTCATCGACGTCGCTGCTGGGACCAATGAAATCCATATCTTCGTCCAAATCGTCTTTTTCCTGCTGTGTCATCTGGCGGCCACGGCGCTGTAGACGTCTGCCAGGTGTCCTGGGCGCCACATCCTCTTCTTCGCTCTCGTCGTCCTCCTCCTCGACTTCCGAAGTCGGCTTTTGCTTCCTGCTCGACCTAGTATTTCGTTTCGGGTTCTCGATGATTTGAAGGTCGTCCTCACTTCCAGCAGTTGCCGCTGGTGGCGAAGAGCTGAAGATTGACGATTGTCTCTCGACCCTGCGACGCTTCTGTGTGCCCAACACTGGCAACTCGTCCTCGCTATCGTCTGCCACCACTTGCTGCGGCGGCCTTCGTGCCTTCCGAGCGCTTGGAAGGACGATCTCATCCTCGTCTTCTTCAGATTCCTCCTGTGGTGTAGCTTCCGGCTGTGTCTTCTTTGCGCTCACAACCACAATCTCGTCATCTTCCTCCTCTTCCTCCGATTCCACCGGTGTCGCTTCCTTCTGCTTCCGTGACCTCTTCTTGACCTTCTTGCCGCCGAGATCCATGAATCCAACGTCGCCGGTCTTCTGCTTCTTGCTCCCACCCTTGCTCTTGCTCTTCCCCAACTTCGCAGACGAAGGCAGCTCGTCGCTGTCATCGCTCGAGAACTCTGCCGCTCTCTTTTGCCCCCGCTGCTTCGTAAACATGCTGGGCGCAGTGGGAGGATCCAAATTAACCGTGCCGCTCGAAGGTCCAAAATCCAGCCGTTGCTGCTTCGCTTTTCTCTTAGATTTCCTCTGAGAAGATGAGGATCCAGCTGGCGCATCTGCGATCGTCGCGAGATCTTCGTCTGTTGGTGTTGGTAGCATTGTGCTTGCTAGGGTTCCTTGGCTGGGTGCGGTTGGCTGCAGTTTGCGCCGCTTGTTTGCTGGCTGTAGGGATGAGTCGTCGTAGCCGACTGCGGCGGCGCGATCTTGGATCTGTTTGTTGTAGCCTTGCGCGGCGGGATCGGAGCTCGCGAGAGGTGTGAAGACGATGCGCGACTGGCTTTTGCTTTTGCTTTTGCGCGTGCTGGGTGCCATTTTGGTGGGTGTTGGGTTGTCGTTTTCGCTATACAATTGTGGATGTTTTTCTCCAAGGCACTCAGGCCGTTGACATGTGTGCAACTGAAGTTGGAATAATGGAACAATTTCGAGTGAACGCTTGGAATGCTAGCAGAGTAACCTCAATCGCAGGCATACACTATAGCATGTGACAGTCTTTTACTTTTGAATTTGAGGCGCGTCAAGTCGCGAACTCCATGTCGATCTTCAATACTGGTGATGACGTAATCCTTCCCACGCGTTCACCCTCACCGGTAGGCCTGAGTCTTCACTCTTGAAGATTAGTGATTTACCATAGACTAGTGCTGCCGTGCTCGCATGAAACGATCAAGATCGAACATCTGGAGCATCCCGGGTTTATCCAACGCAAGGACCCTCGGTTATCTATCAAAAACCACAAGGATGTCGAAACAGAACCTCGCCTCAGCAGATGACTTCGAGGAACACGTCCAAAGCACATCCGTACCTGGCAAGAAATCAACAAAGCACTTCCCTAGCTCAGCTAAGCCAAATGCCTGTAAGGACATCTCGTCTCGCTATCCTTCCACAATCTGATCATTGATGTAGTCACAGAACTCATGAGACACAAGCCAGCTGGCGAAGCAGCCGACAAGCCAACTCAGAAAACAATATTCCAAGGCCGTGATGGCCTCGCCGCGTACACGATCGATCCAGAATCCTTCCCTCCAACTCGTGTCGTCTACCACAACGAGAAGTTCGTCGTGATCAACGACCTCTACCCAAAAGCCAGCGTACACCTCCTCATCCTACCACGCGACCCGGTCAAGAACGTGCAAAGGCCACAAGATGCTTTCGACGACCCGCAATTTTTAGCAGACTGTCAGGCGGAAGAGAAGAAGGTCCGCGAGATAGTTGCCAGCGAGCTAAGAAGACGCTTTGGAAAGTACAGTGCTTCTGATCGGCCACGGATAGAAGCACTCGAGGCCGACGATCCGCCTGAAACGCTCCCGGTCGGGCGAGATTGGACGGAGGGAGTCATGTCTGGCATCCATGCAAACCCTTCCATGAGCCACCTCCACATCCACGTGCTGAGTAAAGATATGGTTAGTGAGCCGATGCGAAAGCGGAATCACTACTTGTCTTTCACCACGGACTTCTTGGTTGGGCTGGAACACTTCCCATTAGCGAAGGATGATTACAGAAGGGCGTACAAACATTTCCCGGAGGATATGCTGTGTTGGAGGTGCGGTCAGAACTTTGGAAATAAGATGTCGAAGCTGAAAGAGCATTTGGAGACGGAGAAGGAGAGCTGGATCAGGGAATAATAAGGTGGAAGAAGCATTATGATCTCGGATGGGGGAGGCATCAATTCAGCAGATACAGGATAGAGTGGCAGAACTGAGCTCAAGTAAGTCATAAAAACAATATGGCCATAGGTGTGGAAGACCTGTCGTGTCGCCACGATACAGCTAATAGACAACCCATCGTCCAGCCTCTCGTTGTACACCAGTCCGTTCTCTCGAGAGTCAAAATTCTCATGTCTACCACCATGAGCGTCTTCAGAGGCGTTTTGTAACAGGTCAAGACGAGGGCGGCCGGCGGGAATGCGCATACCCGTAGATGCAGGCTGCCATTCACTAGTGCGAGAAGTGAGGAGGCTGGCTGCAGCCTTTGGGACAGGAGACAAACGGAGCAGTGCCAGACCGCGCACGAATGCTCTAGAAGTATTGCTGGCGATGCTGTTTTTGACCCTCTATGCCCATAAGCGACAATGTGAGACGATCCAGTCGTAAGTGAACATAATGTCTCAGGAGGTTGGTGGCGTGAAGATAGGGAAGGAGCGTCCGGCTAAGCTTGTCTCAACCTCACTCTTCACTCATCACTCATCAACAAGTGAAGCTCTTCACGAGACCGCACGTCATCGCCGTGGCGACGCGAAAAGCCTGCGACTTTTGCTACAAACGCCCACCAAAACACGTCGCTACCACTGCCACTCAAGCTCGCTCCAAAGCCATCAAAAGCCTTGCGCTCTGCCAATCTGCCCCTACCACTGCACATCTGTTACGCATCGCATCCATCACGAGCAGTATGTCTAACTCTCACAGTGCCGTCATCCCACTCACCCTCGCTCAGGCTGCAGCTCCCGGCGTCATCGGGTCGCAGCAGAACAACATCAACACCAACATGACTCCCGCCGCGCTGACTAACGGCCGTTCTCAGTCGTTCGCGCAAGACCACTGGGACCGGTACGACCAGCTCAAGGGCGTTGATGGTGCCAAGAACGCGCTCATCGAAGACGTCCTCAGTCGCTACGACGCAGTCATGCGCCAGTGTCAGAACCTCATCAACGAGCAGGATGCCCGCGAGATTCGCAACAAGCGCCGCAACGACGTCACTGCACTTCTGAATCAGCAGGCTGAGTACATCAACCACCTCCAGAATCTCATGAACGCCAACCCTTTCATAGTCGTGGTCGTGGACGGCAACAACTTCTTGTTCAACGACGCATTCATTCGCGATGGAGAGGAAGGCGGTCGCAGAGCCGCGGTCCTTTTCAAGGATGAGGTCACCGAGTGGGTGACCAAGAGTGTCGAGCAGCCGCCGAGCGACTTCAAGATCCTGATCGAGGTCTACGCCGACTTCAAAGGCCTTGCTGATACTTTCATGAGAGGCGGTGTCATTGAAAAGATGTCAACCTTCGGTGATTTCGCCCGAGGTTTCAACGCGCTTCTGGACTTCGTCGACGTTGGAGACGGTGATGTCAACAACAAACTTGTCGGTAGGTCATAGTCTTATACACCCTTCTCTTGCTTTCACCACCAGTACGTGTGCTAACTTTTTCTAGATCACTTCAAGCTGTTCCTTTACGATTACCACTGCCATCAGGTCGTCTTTGGCGGTGCTCCACAGCTCTTAGACAACAACGTGGAGCATGAAGACAAGATCACGAGACGTGTCGCGCTTCTCCAAACCTCTACCACAGATGTGAACATCCCTTTCAAGAAGGTCTCTTTCACCGAGGTCTTCCGCACAAGCAAGATCGTTCCGAGCATTGCTACCATCACCCCACGCACTGGGACGCCTGCATCCCTTGTGGAGAGCGGCGTCGGTGATCCCCCAGTCACTCGCAGCCGCAACGACTCTCTCGCTTCCTCCACTACATCCGCCACTGTGCCGGCTGTGCCTGCTGTGAAGACCTGGGCCAAGCTCGCACAAGATGTCGCTACGCTCCCGCAGACTGACACAGTCCCACGCCCAGTCGACCCGCCGGCTCGTCGTCACAACCACAAGGGACAGCGCATCGATCCGCTGTTCCTCCTCGACTGGGAGGCATTGAAGCGTGTCAAGCAGATCAAGATGTGCAACATGCACTACCTCCACCCCAACGGCTGTAAATGGATCGAGGAGAAGTGCAATCACCGCCACAGCTACGAAGCCACCACTGAAGAGATCGAAATCCTCAAGTCAGTCTCGCGCGAGACGGCTTGTAACAACGGCGTTGGCTGCGACGACCTCGTCTGCCTTTACGGCCATCGCTGCCCGTACCCGCCTACCAAAGAGGGTAGCATGCGCGGCCTTGGGTGCATCATGGGCGACAAGTGTCGGTTCCCGAGGGAGATGCATGGCATTAAGGATACCACTCCCGCCAGGGCTACCAACACTGGAAAGCACTGAGTTTGACAAGACTGAGGGAGGTGCATGACTTCAAGCGTGGCACTCACGCCAAGGCTTCCAACACTGGCAGACACTGAGGTTGACAGGATCAGCAGACACTGCGTGTACTACTATGGTTTGAAAGTTGCAAGGGGAGATGTTCTGAGTGTGCTGAGTTTGACAAGATCACGAGCAGAAGCTGCGTGTTCTATTTTGGTTTTGAAAGTTGCAAGGAGAGTTGTTCTGAGTGCGAAAGTACCATCGACCCAATTGGCGTCTGTCGACATCCGTCTTTGCGCGGAGTGTCGAAGTTGCATCAAACTTTCCACTCATAGGAAATCAATCAGAGAGTTTTTAAAATCATGTTATTGCATCTCAATTTCCCAATACAGACTGCTGCGTATTCTAAGTTCCTCCCACCAACCAGGATCGCGGGCTTGGAAAGCCTCAGCAAGCCACAGAAGCTGGCACAGCCGTCTCACATCTGACACATCAGGCCCACCCATAAGCATCCCAAAATACCCAACAAAGCCACCCACATCAGCCTATACCAAGAGCGTCTCCCATGTAAGCTAAGCTAATATGAGAATGGACTCCTGCATGCCAGGAGTGGCTGTAGCCAAGCTGCACTGGTGAGACGCCAGGATTCTGACGTGAGTAGCGAGCGCCGCATTGGAATTGTACATGACCAGGCGTGTGGGTATATCTTGCTATTCCGTGCTACTCTAGTCAAGCTCTCGCGTCATATACCTTTTCTATTGCTCTAGAATCGACCAACATGCATTCTTTTCTATTCCCCGAAGACATCAACGGCCCTTCAACGCGGCCAAAACTGCAGCAGCAATCCACAGCAAACACACGCAAGACGACGCAAGAAACAAGCAGAACACCAACACCACGAATGCCAACCCGTGCACCTCCAACAATCCCACAACAGGAAATCTCCGCTCCACCGCCACCGACTTACGCCCCGCCACCAATTCCCATGCTGAAAGAAAAGCCAGCCATCTCCATCACCGAGCTCAGCATCCCAGACCGCAAGCAAGAGCCCGGACTTCAAAGATCGAAGAGCATGTGGTCCCGTCGAGAGATCATCGGCGTGTCGAGCTTCAAGGAAAGAAGAGAAGCGAAGGCTCGAGCTGCTGCGGCGATGCCTGAGATTGATGTCGTTTTGCCACCGCTTTCGCCGATCGTTGATGAGGAGTTTTGGCGGACGGGGAGGTATCCTACTTCACCGTTGGGGTCGGGGATGGTTCATTTGGCGTTTTGAAGTGAGGGTTGGTTGCGATGGCTCAGTTTGGCGGTTGCATGTGAGATTCAGTTGAGACTCATGTGCAGAAGTGCTCAATAGACGAGCATGTGAGCGGCGAGGAACAACTCAACACAGAGCAAATCTCGCGCACCATACACGCCGGAGGACCAGGCCCTCCTTTCAACCGAGCTTTCTTCTTCGGAGACTACACTTGCTTGGCCAATATCTCATCATCCGCCCAAAGGCCATTCGAGACCACAAAAATGGCGAGTTCGGACTGTTCGGAGCCTGACATTGAAGAAATGATTATGTAAGTACTTGCAAAGTTCTGTGTATGCATCCAAATACTGACTAGTGTTTAGTGGCCTTGCTTCTGATACCACACTTCTCAAGATTCGGGCCAAAAACTCCGACGCTAGAGTCTACTGTGTGCAGAAGACTTTCTTGGCCGTCGTATCGACGGAACTGGCTGAAGATTGCTGCTGCCAACAGCCGTCAGAGCTTGACATTGGTCAAGAAGCGCTTCACATCTTTCTTGCATGGCTGATCTCCAGAGACTTGAGCGGAGTTACAATTTCCCAGGAGCCACTCGCCCAAGCGTGGAACTTCGGCGCGCAGTACGACATACCGGAATTCCAGGATGCAGTCATGCACCAACTCATGCCTTGCCTACGCGAGGACCACGTCGACCCAGATGCCGTGATCGAGGCTTACGCGGCAGATGAGCGTGACACCAAGCTTCAGCGGGCTTTCATTGCGCAGATTGCCATTGACATGCGTCGTAGGGATGAGTACAGGTGGGAGAGGTCGACTTTCATAGACCACGACATGGAAGAGTTACAAGGCTTCTATTTGGATGTTATCGAAGCTTTGCGTGAGTCTGATGGTAACACTCGCCTCAACATCACGGACTACCTCTACAGGGACCAGGATGACACCGAATGATGGACAGCATCGAGGAGAAATGTAGGTCACGACGGCACCAAGTGACCGAAGATTGTTTCTCACCGGATCAAAAGTCAGGGTGATGCATGTGCAATCTCGAGCAAATGATTGATCGTCTCGGCTCACTCAAATACGACTGAGGACGTACCAATTCTTTCACATGTGGATTAAATTGCATGTTACACATGTGAGAGCAACAAAAGTTATCTTTCGACCGAGCTGTCACTAGTATACAGATATTACATTCATTTCCCTTCCAGTTTTAGTTTCCATTGCACAAAGCATTCCGCCACTCTTCCGTCTTCCTCTACCCTGACACAGCTTCGCGACACGGTGTCTGGCACTACCATTATGGCTTGCAAAAGCCACCAGCGAGAGGTAGTGAAGTAAGACTGCTCACCTGCCAACAAATTGTCTTCCTCAACTGACCTTTGTAATTAGTCAGCTCCTACACGACGGCGCAGCACCTCTCAAGATCTGTACCTCGGGCAACTCCAACGATTCGAAGGACTCCAAGGATACAGAAGACTCAAAAAGCTCAGGCTCCACTTGCTACGTCCCCAGCTCCCTTCTGGCAAGTGTCTCGCCAAAGCTTGTTGACACATGCTCACGTGGACTCCGCCTCACTCATGTCAGCGGCAAAGTGATTCGCATGTTCGTCGCTTGGCTCGTCTATCAGAAGCTTGACATTGAGAGCGAAGAAGGTATTGTGCAAATACAACTTGCGCAGGCTTGGAACTTTGGCGCTGAGTACGAGATGCCAGCTTTCCAGAACAAGGTCATGCGGAAGCTGTTCGAGCTTCTTGGTACGCAGCGTGTTCATCCAGACGCTGTGGTGGAGGCTTACCGCCCGCTCGAGCGTGGAACTCTTCTTCAGAAAGCTTTCGTTCAGCAGCTGGCTTCTGATATGGAGGAAGACGTCGAGGGCATTGTCTGGACCAGGGAGGATTTCACCGGCTGTGCTCTGGGTGCCGACTCGCAGTTCCTTCTGGACCTGCAGTTCGCGGGTCCTATGGGTGATTTGGAGGACTACCTGAGCCCAACTGCTGCTGGTGGCGCTTGAAGATAATGCAATCGACGGGCGACCATAGCTACCTCTCATTGGGCTCACATTGGTATAGCGATGTGCTTCGTCCCTCTAATTCCCACAATCTTCGGGCGATGACCCAAGCAAGATAGAAAAAATTGGAGAGACTCGATTCCCAGAGACTTCTCATCGTCGAGTTCGATGGGCAGTTATGGCAGGTATTGTATCATAAGTTTCTCCAGGCAGCACGTTACCGGTCCCGTAACCCTCACTTCATCACTTCACAT